>ERZ1048686.3169-NODE-3169-length-10746-cov-5.078571_pt1 | contig 10746 bp, 5 predicted proteins | sample MGYA00383099_ERZ1048686 | MGnify/ENA primary metagenome ERZ1048686 (study PRJEB29581, sample SAMEA5548369) | metagenome | biome: marine; feature: coastal; material: water | depth 25 m | study: Short-term variability in the microbial, nano- and picoplankton...
TAATGTGGCACTATAACTGTTTTACCTCCAATAAAATCTTCATATTTATTATAATAGGCACTTGCATCCAAAGATAATTTTCCGAAAGCTGCACGATACCCAACTTCAAAAGCTGTTACTTTTTCAGGTTTTACATAAGAAAAATTTGCAACCTCCAATAAGGAAGGGTTTGGTGCACCTTGTGCAGCACTTATACCAAATGCAACGAGAGAATTTACTGTATAGGCATTTCTGTATGCAGCACTACCTTTTAACTGAACAGTGCTAGGAAAACCTAACATTTGTGCAGTAGCACTATTAGCTAATGGATTAGAAGTATATCTATCTAAATCGTCTTGAATAGGAGAATCTAAGTCTCCTCCAGCATTATCAGGAGCAGAACCAACTAAAAGTGCTTGACCTACATCTAAACCAATATATTGATCTTGCGTTGTAGGATTTCTAAATCCTGTTTGGAAAGAAGCTCTTAAATTTCTGGTTTTACCTTGCCCTAAAGAATATGACAATGAAATTCTTGGAGAAATATTTCCATCAAAATTTTTCGCTTTATCGTAACGAATAGATCCTGTAAATTTCAACCTGTCATCAACAAATTTCTTTTGAACTTGAGTATATGCACCGTATTCATTGTAATCAATAGGACCATCATAATCAGTGAAAATTGTTCCTGAAGAATTTAATGAATATTGTCTCCAAGATCCTCCAACTTGAATATCAGCAAAGTCAATTGCTTCATGAAAATTATAATTTCCATCTACATGATAAATTTTTGTCTCATCTTGAAATTTTGCGCCAGTAACTAAATCTGGATCAGCAGTCACAGCTGCCAATGCACTTTCAAATGCTTCAGTACCAGGTTGTAAAGTAACAGTAGCGTCAGCATATTGTCTTGATGCTGCGTGTAATTGTTGAGATGCCGCTTCAATCTGAGGTGCCCCTCCCCCTTGTCCAAGTATTTGACCAATTCCTTGAGCGTAGGCTCCAGCGTATGTACCAAACCAAGTTGCAGCATCTGCCTTATTCATATTAATCCCCGCAAAACGCATGTCATAAGAATCACCTGCATCTTCATCAGTCATATAAGCTCTTACAAAGAAATCATCATTTCTAATTTCTAATTTATGTTGTTGCATAAAAAAGTTATCAATAGCGTATCTATTTGAACCTTGATAAATAGTGTTTCCACTTCCAAACTTAGCATTGTAAATAAATTCAAGATCGTCACCAAAAGGTTTATAGTGTAATGCTATATCAACTTTGGCACTTTTTGCTTCATAATCAGTTAAATCACTCTCTTTGTAACCTGTTCTTGAAACATTATCTGTAGGGAATAGAGGAACTAAACTTGCTGGGATTTGACCTATACTAGCTAAATATCCAGCAACACCTTGTAAGTTCCCAAATGGCGTAGCTGCCAAAGTAATCTCATCACCATATACATTTGCTTGATCAAATGCCGTTTGTCCGGCAGTTGAAGAAATAATATCATCAGCCGTACCTGCACCTTTATCTATATATTGATTGTAATCAGTAGCATACCATTCTGTCCCTTCTAAGAATGAGAAAGATGCTTTTGCTGCAAATTTATCACTAAACTTATGTGCCATTCTTATACCAACATCTATAAACCTATTATCACCAGCAGCTTCTTGCGAAGTCATTCCAGATTTAGCATAAAAACTTATCCCTTCTGATTCAAAAGGATTTTTACTGGTCATAAATAAAATACCATTAAATGCATTTGCACCATACAATGCTGAAGATGCTCCAGGCATAAGTTCAACAGTGTTAACGTCTAATTCAGACATTCCTAATAAATTTCCTAAATTAAAATTTAAAGCTGGTGAAGAATTGTCCATCCCATCAACTAACTGCATAAACCGCGTGTTTGCAAAAGTTGCAAATCCCCTCGTATTAACAGATTTAAAGGTAAAACTATTGGCATTTACATCAACTCCTTTTAGATTTTCTAATCCATCATAAAACGATGGGGATGATGTGTTTTTTATTGCCCTCGCATCCATTCTTTCAATGGTTACCGGTGATTCTAAAATACGCTCTGGTGTTCTTGATGCCGACACCACGACCTCATCTAAAGCTGTTGCTGATTCATTTAATACTACATTAACAACTTGATCATTTTTTACAATTTCAACTTTTTTTGAAGTATATCCAATAAGCGAAACTTCAATTGCAAAAGGGGGCGTTTGAGCCACTTTCAAAGAAAAACGACCGTCAAAATCGGCGGCAGTTCCTAATGATTTACCAACTACTTTGATATTGGCTCCGGGAATAGGTTGATTGTTTTTTGAATCAATAACAGAACCTGTAATAGATGTTTGAGCAACCATTGCAGACCCAATTAATAAAGCAAAAACAGCACTTAATAATTTTCTCATGTTTTTTAGGTTAATTGATTATAAGTTGCAAAATACACTTTTTTTCTAATTAACAAAAAAAAACAATAGAACTAAATTAATAAATTAAAAAAACATACGTGAACTATCAATTGCTTTACGATTCTTTAGTTTCCTTTATTTACCCGCAAAATATAGGTCTCTGACATAATTTTAACAAAATCTATTTCTTTTGAAAAATTTAGTTGTTAGTGTTGAAATTTATTCGTTAATATTAACCTTCCCATCATATGATACATACTAATATTAAAAATTACTAATTTACAAGGTTTATGCGATTAGATCATACAATGAAAAAGGATAGGTGAGAACCTATCCTTTTAAAATTAAAAAAATTATGTAATCTTATTAATTTTTTAAAATCTTTAATGTTGTGGACTTATTATTGAGTATTACTTTTGCTATATAGATTCCTGTAGGAAAGTTTTCAATATTTAAACGTACTTTACCAGTGATAGCTTTATAACTTTGTGCTAGAATCAACTGAGAATGTATATTATATAGTTGTATGTGTGCCTCATTTTCTGAAAAAGGTAAAGAAATTTCAAAACCACCACTTGTTGGATTTGGATATGCAGTAATTTGATCAAATAAATCGATTGATTTTGATAAAACCCCTTCACATTCTTCACTTGTTTTAACTTCAACATAATCACCGTGTTTAACAGCTATATCAAATGTTTTAAAGTTGGTTTTCAAAACTTCCTCTTCATTTATTGTAATAATATAAGGTGCTGTACCTGTTTCAATTTCAAAACTAGCCTTGTTAGATGCAACGCTTGATTTTCCAGAAATAATTGCCGCCTCTTCAATTACCAATGTATAACATTGTTCAAAATCCTCTCCATCAATAGTAATACATAAATTATATGTTCCTGGCGTTAAATTATCAATAATAATCTCATCATTGAAATTATGAAAATAATCTTCATTAATTGTAACTATATAGTTAAAGTTTGAATTAGCTACTATAACAACTTGCCCGTTATTTTCACCTGTACAAGATTCTCCAATTGTTTCAATAGAAAAATTATTTGAATCCAAGATAAAACAACCTACTGCATTGACTGGCAAACCAGCCGTTGTATTTGGACATTCATCCGTATCATTCAACACACCATCGTTGTCATCATCTAACTGGCTATCTGAACATCCAACTGCATTTACAGTTTCTCCACTTGGAGTGTTGGCACATACATCTAAATTATTCATTACACCATCTTTATCATCATCTAACTGACTTTCTGAACATCCTTCTGCATTTACAGTTTCTCCATTTGGAGTGTTAGCACATACATCATCTCCGTTTACAACACCATCTCCGTCATCATCTAACTGACTATCCGAACATCCTTCTGCATTTACAGTTTCTCCACTTGGAGTATTTGGACATGCATCGTCGCCGTTTAAAACACCATCGCCGTCATCATCACTATTATCATTTGGAATTCCACAAATACTAATACTCCAATTGTCAATAGTTCCAATATCGGCCGGACCATTATCAATAGCCTTTAATATCCATTCTCCAAAACTATTTTCATTATTAAATAACTCTAAACTATTTTGAGGTTTAAAAGACCCTGTATAAGGTGCTGATCCAGCTGAAAAATTAAGAACAGCCTCATCATCAAAAACTGTATTTGTATAATTATCACCTTCATCGAATCTAGATTCTACTAAGGTTATTTGAGTTCCTTCCGGGCTTATTAAAATTAATTCTAAATCCCCAATCCAAGGGTGCGTTATGTTAACTGTTACATTAACATCTGTAATAGTTAAAATGTTTGAAAAATTTATTTTAGAAGTGACACCTACAATACTATTATCGGGAATATTCTTGGGAACGTCAACCGAAGAAAACTCTTGACAATCAATATTTTGAGTTTCAAAACTAAAAACATTTGAAAAATCAGTTTCTCCACATAAATTAATAGATTTTACTCTCCAATAATATTGAGTTCCAGTTTCAATATTATCTATTTCTAAATTTACAGTTGTAACTGTTTCATTAACAATTATACTCGAAAACTCACTATCGCTAGCAACTTGAACATTGTAACTTTCAGCATTTGCAGATTCCTCCCAGGTTAATACTATTTGATTCAATAGACCTGTAACATTATTTTCAGGTGACGTTAAAACTGGAGCATTACCTGTAGTAGAATAAACATTTAAAATTACTGCAGATTCCAAAGTAATTGAAGTTGAAGTTCCTATTATGCCTATATCAAACGAACCAATATTAGAAGTTGTCAATCCTGACACAGTTAATTCAACATTTGTTCCATCTGTCACAGCAGTTGCCGGATTGAACGAAATCGTTGCCCCTGATGGGACGTCTTCTGCTGAAAAAGCAACCTCTTCATTAAAACCGTCATATGAATTGTATGTAAAATTATATATAGCACTTGCAGGTTCACAAACTGTTTTAGTATTATCGGCAAATGTCATCGTAAAATTCGATGCTATAATTTCAATTTCCGCACTATTAATAGCATAAAAAACATTCCCAACACTTTCAACCTTAATTCTTCCATTACTAGCTGTAATATTTGGAGCAATAACCTGGTAAGACCCGTCATTATTAACGTTTGAAGCCAGTGTATACGGATATGTATAACCGCCGTCTGTCGAAAGTAAAATATTTACTAAAGTACAATTCACCGGACTTAGGTCTGTATTTGCAACATCCCAATTAATAAGTTTTGAAGTTCCTCCATTCCAGGTTTCAGCAATTGTTTGCGAGGTAACTTTAAATGGCCCTGCATTTGCATCAAAAGTTAATGTAGTTTCTTTACTTGCTGTTTGACCTCCATTTAATTGATTGTCTCTTACATTCACTCCAAAACTCATAGTTCTTGAAACTGAAGGAAGCACTTCCCAAGTGTTACTTAAATCTCCACTCAAAACCGTTTCAGTATTAGGGAAAAATCGTTGAGAAGAATCTGAAGGTGAAAGTGACCTAAATGAAGGTCCTACTATAGAAGTTGGTGCTAATGGATAAGTAGTAGGCTCTGGGTCCAATTGTTCCCAGGTATAGGTTAAATTATCTGCATCAACATCAGTTGCAACAGCATTCAAAGAGAAAGGTGTTGAAATAGGAACAAAATAATTTGGTATTTCTTCAATTACCGGTACTGAATTATTTGTGCTTGATAAGACTCCACAATCACTATTCCCGTTGGTAATATTATTCCACATTTGTCTAATACTAACCAAATGAAAATATGAATCAGATAAATTCTGAACATTTGGAGCGCAAATTCCTGCATAAGCCATAATAGTTGAACCACTTCCAGGCTCAACAGATGTAGCCGAACTTCTATTTCCATTACAGGAATTATTAAAAGTATGAGTTGCTCCAAACTGATGCCCCATTTCATGACTAACATAATCTACATCATAAGGGTCTCCTACAGGCGATGAAGTACCTGTTATACCTCTGGCCTTTGATGAAGTACATGGCGAATTTAACTGTGCTAATCCGCCACCGCCTGTACTAAACGTATGACCAATGTCGTAATTTTCACTACCAATAATATTATCTATTACTGTTTGACTTTCATCAATAAGTGTACTTGAATTATTATTTGTAAACGGATCCGTTGCTCCATCTAAATAAATAACATTGGTGTTATTAGCAACTAATTCCATAGTTATTGCAATATCACGCTCATAAATACCATTCACCCTGGTCATTGTATTAACTATTGCTGATAAAACTGCTGCTTTTTTATCTTCTTCGGTTGCATCTTCTGCAACTCCCTGAATATTTAAATGAAATTGAGAATATTCTCCTGTAGTTGCAACTGCCAACCTAAAAGTTCTTAATTTCCCATCATTGGCATTATCAGTTTTTGAATGTGTATTATTTGATTCAAAAGTTGCTTTAAAGCCATCAGTCTCATCAAACTTACATTCAAAAGGTTCAACGGCAGGAAGCTCTTTTTTTGAGTATACTAAATATGAACTTTTATCCATAGATTCAGAATCAATAAATGTAGCGCCATTATTACCATCTAAAATCATTGCATTTAAACCCAAATTTGTAATACTAAAGCGTATGGTTTTATTCCCATCTAAACTAATCCCAGAATACGATTTTATTGATGGAAACCTCTTCTGTAGTTTTTCATCCATAATAGAAGCTTCTACTACTTCAAATTCCTCCAGTACTCCTGTTTCATTTGGAAAACTAATTACTAATTTAGACCTATTTGACAACTCTTTTCTATTAGGACTTAGTTTTAATTTATTTTTAAATACATCAAAATTTAAATGAAATGACTGAGATTTCAGAGGGTTTGATTTTCTAAATAACTTTTCCTTGCCAGTTTTTTCAATTATATTTTTTGGACTCCACAGTTCATTTGAATTTTGAGAAACACCCGAAAACATTATAAAAAATAAAGCAATAACGGCAATAACGGACTTAAATTTATTTAATTTCATTTATTTTTTTATTAAAAATAGTTAACAAATATAAGTTTAATTTTACTCCAAACACAATCCGAGATAATTAATGCTGATTGGTTTTAATTAAATCATTATTTTTGCTGCATAAATAACTTTAGAAACATTTTCACATTTGAAAATTTTTAAAAACTTATCAGATTATTCTTCCAATTCAAGAACTTTTGTAACAATTGGCACTTTTGATGGCATTCACATTGGACATCAAAAAGTTTTAAAAAATCTTACTACTAATGCTCACAAAAAAAATGCCAAATCAGTTTTGTTGACTTTTTTCCCACATCCAAGAATGGTTTTACAAAAAGATATTGACATAAAACTAATCAATACCATTGACGAGCGAATTCAATTATTGGATAAAACAGGAATAGATACATTGGTTATTTATAAATTCACCAAAGATTTTTCAAAAATTTCAGCACTTGAATTTGTTAGAAATATTTTAGTAAATACATTAAATGTTTCCAAATTAATTGTTGGATATGACCATCATTTTGGAAGAAATAGAGAGGGTAGTTTTGAACAGCTTGAAGATTATGGTTATACATATAATTTTAAAGTTAAAAAAATCTCAAAAAAAGAAATCGATACCATTGCTGTTAGCTCAACAAAAATAAGAAAAGCCATTGCAAATGGTGAAATTGAAAAAGCTAACAGCTATTTAGGTTATCATTTCATGCTAACAGGAGATGTAGTTTCTGGAAAAAATTTAGGAGAAAAAATTGGGTATCCTACAGCAAATTTACATATTAAAGAAACGTATAAGTTAATTCCAAAAACAGGAGCCTACATTGTTAAATCATTCATTGACAATGAACTGGTTTTTGGAATGATGAATATTGGCTTTAGACCTACAGTAAGTGGTAAAAACCAAACAATTGAAATACATTTTTTCAATTTTGATAAAAATATTTACGGACAAAAAATTCAAGTGGACGTTCTTCATTTTTTGCGTCAAGAACAGAAGTTTGAATCTATTGAAGATTTGAAGAAGCAACTAAAAAAAGATAAAGAAAATTCTCTTCAGTACATTAATGGCGTATTTTTTGAGAAATAACATATAAACTCTCCTAATGAAAAACATTTTATTAATTATAAGCATCCTTTTTTGTAGTTGTAAATCAACTCAACAAACTACTTTCCTATCAAATATAAGTGAAGATTTTCAAAAAAAGCTTGATGAATGTCCGGAAATTGGCAACTGTACTCTAGAATTATTTCCAAATAAAACTATAGAATTTAAAAAAGATAATATTGGAATTTTATATCCTGTTTTAAGCGAAGGAGATAAGACTATTTTAAAATATACTTATCATAAAAGCAGTCCTAAAAACACACAAGACGGGTTTTACACTGAAATTATTTATGCTGAACTTGATAATTCGTCAGATGAAATTGAACTTAAAAATGAAGACCTCCAAAACATAAAACTTTATTTTGGCCGTTTTTGTTATTGTAAGGGGCAAACTGGCTATTATCCTATTTCTAAAGGATTATTTAAAACTTTAAAAATTGATAAAAACACTATCAATTTTTCTATTGATTTTGAAATAACGGAAGTCCCTCAAATCATAAAAAATATAGATGCTACAATTTCATTTAAAATGAAGTAAAACTAAATCCTATCTTTTAATTGCAATTTCTTAAATTTGCGCTTTATTAAAAAGAAATAACAATGTTGCAAGTAGCGTTTATTAGAGAAAATAAAGAAACAGTAATAAAAGGATTAAGGAAAAGAAATATTGGTAATGCTGAAGAGTTAGTTACTAAAACTATTACTGCCGATGAAGAAAGAAGAGTAACTCAAACTGAGTTAGATGCTGTTTTAGCCGAATCAAATAAACTTTCAAAAGATATTGGTCAATTATTTAAATCTGGTGAACGTCAAAAAGCCGAGATTTTAAAGCAAAAAACTGTTCAATTAAAAGAGCAATCAAAAGTTTTAAGCGAAAATCTTCAAACTAAAGCTACTGAATTACAGGAATTGTTATACTTAATTCCAAATATTCCTAACGATATTGTTCCTTCTGGAAATTCAGAAGAAGATAATGAAACTATTTTTGAAGAAGGTGAAATTCCAACTTTGTTTGATGGTGCTTTACCGCATTGGGAATTAGCTAAAAAATATGACATCATTGATTTTGAACTTGGAAATAAAATTACAGGTGCTGGTTTTCCAGTTTATAAAGGAAAAGGAGCTAAATTACAACGAGCTTTAATCAATTATTTTTTAGATAAAAATACAGAGGCAGGTTATCAGGAAGTTCAAGTACCGTTATTGGTAAATGAGGCGTCTGGTTATGGAACAGGTCAATTACCGGACAAAGAAGGGCAAATGTACCATGTAACTGAAGATAATTTATATTTAATTCCAACTGCTGAAGTTCCTGTTACTAACATTTACCGCGATGTTATTTTAAAAGAAAGTGATTTTCCAATTTTAAAAACTGGCTACACTCCTTGCTTTAGAAGAGAAGCTGGTTCATATGGAGCACATGTTCGCGGTCTAAACAGATTACACCAATTTGATAACGTTGAAATTGTTAGAATTGAGCATCCAAGCAAATCTTATGAAGCTCTTGACGGTATGGTAAACCATGTTAAAGGTCTTTTACAAGACTTAAAATTACCGTATCGAATTTTACGTTTATGTGGCGGCGATATTGGATTTACTTCTGCGCTTACTTATGATTTTGAAGTGTTTTCAACTGCGCAAGATCGCTGGTTAGAAATAAGTTCTATTTCAAATTTTGAAACATTTCAGGCAAACCGCTTAAAACTGCGTTTTAAAAACAGTGAAGGCAAAAGTGAATTAGCTCACACTCTAAATGGTAGTTCATTAGCATTACCACGTGTTTTAGCAGGTTTATTAGAAAACTGTCAAACACCTGATGGAATTAAAATTCCGGAGGTTTTAGTACCTTATTGTGGTTTTAAACTAATTAATTAGCCTTAATAGCTATAAGCTGTCTTTTGTAAGTATTCATTTCAATTAAGGCTTCAAAATAAGCGTTTAATTGTCCTGCTTTCATAAAGTTTATTGCTTTTTGTTTCGCTATTTCGTATTTTTTTTTCAATTCTTTCATTTTATAAAAATTTGATTGTTTTATACGATTAAGACAATTTTCGTGCCAAAATGTTACAGCGACATTTGTAAAAACACTTCATTTTATAAAAATTTTAACACTTGATTGGTTATATTTACGATTATAAACACCCTTTAAATGCGTTATTTATTCATTTTTTTTATTTACTTGTTTTCTGTGCAAATTATTGCTCAAGAACAGCAATTAGGATATCAATATTTAAGAAATGGCGAATATGAAAAAGCAGCTTCTATATACAAAACATTACTGGAAAAACATCCATATAACTCAACTTATACAAGTTATTTAATTGATTGCTATCAGCAAATAGAACATTATGATGAGGTTTTTAAAATTATTGAAAACCAATTAACTAACTATCCTTCAAAAGAGTATTTATATGTTGATTACGGATATACTTTTCAATTGCAACATCAAATCGAAAAAGCAACTTTCTATTACAAAAAAGCACTTGCCATAATTGAGTCTTCAAAAAATTCAACATTAGGTTACTTGGTTGGTAAAGCATTTCAAGATAACCATTTGCTGGATTATGCGTTAAATGCCTACCAAAAAGCAATGAAAATAAATCCAAAAGCGAATTACAATATTCAAATTGCATTTATTTATGGCGAACAAGGTGAAATTCCTAAAATGTTTGAAACATATTTAAAAATGGTTGCATTGAACCATAATTATTTAAACAATGCAAAAACATACATTGGGCAATTTTTAACTGATGATGCTGAGAACAACTACAATGTTGT
>ERZ1048686.3170-NODE-3170-length-10745-cov-5.185875_pt1 | contig 10745 bp, 6 predicted proteins | sample MGYA00383099_ERZ1048686 | MGnify/ENA primary metagenome ERZ1048686 (study PRJEB29581, sample SAMEA5548369) | metagenome | biome: marine; feature: coastal; material: water | depth 25 m | study: Short-term variability in the microbial, nano- and picoplankton...
TTTTCTGAATAACCTTCGTAAGTTCTTCCCCACAAATCATTTTGGGGCACAGCAATTGTTGGCGCAAAAGTCCATATTATTCCAGTTGATAATAGTTCCTTGGCAACTGCATCGCCAATACTTTTAATAAGCAAGGGGTTCATGGTAGAGCCTAAACCAATATTATGTGGAAATATTGTGGCTCCAATAACATTATTATGGCCATGCACGGCATCTGTTCCCCATAAGATAGGAACCAACTTACCATCTACTATTGGTGAAGAATTGTAAAATTCCTTACTCAAATTTTTCCAATCAGATACAGAGCTATATTTATTTTTATTAGGAAATTTTCCACCACCATTTAATATAGTACCAAGTTGATATTCTCTTGCTTCTGACGGTGATACCTCATCAATATCGGGCATTATTATTTGTCCAACCTTCTGCTCTAAGGTCATTTTTTTTATAATACTCTCGACTACCGGTATGCTATTGATAGGGCTTCCACATGAAGATTCAGGGTAGGAAGCACCTATATCTAAAACAGTAAATATTAAAATAAAAATTGAAATGTATTTCATATGATTAACCTAAAATAATGTATGTAATTGTTAAAATAATTGTTATTACAAGCCAATTAAGATTAAAGGCCTTGTTTGTTGAAAAGTCTATGTCTGATAAATTTATTGCCTTCTCTTGAACCTTCATTCCTTGGAACATAGCTGTTAAATAGCATGATAATCCAGACATGAAAAACACTATTCCCATTCTGTGTATGTATGCCAGATCAGGTAACCCAATCTTTATCGCTATAGATAAAACCACAGACGCTATGGCGGCGGTAAGAACTGAGAGAGCAGTTGCTTTCTTCCAAAATAAGGCAACTAGAAATATTACCAAAATACCCGGAGTAAAAAGACCAGTGAATTCCTGTATGTATTGGAATATCCTTTCAAAACTTCCCAGAAGAGGTTTTGCTACAAATGCTGCAATCACAACTGAAAGCAGCGCAGAAGACCTACCTATTTTTAATAATGTTGATTGTGATGGATTATTTTTTGCAAAAGTTTTATAGACATCCATTGTAAATATAGTACTTACGCTATTTGTCATTGAGGCCAAAGAGGAAACTATAGCAGCTATTAAAGCTGCAAATGTTAATCCTAATAAACCATTTGGAAGAAGCGTCATCATACTTGGATAAGCTTGATCAGATTTTTCTAGTAGAGGAAATAAAACTGCTGCACAGATACCAGGAAGAACAATTACAAAGGGCATTAGCAGTTTAAGATAAGCAGCAAACATGACACCTTTCTGAGCTTCTTTTAAGGATTTTGCGCCTAGCGCTCTCTGAGTAATATATTGATTGAAGCCCCAATAAGCAAAATGGCCAATCCAAACTCCCGCACCAACTAAAATCCATATACCAGGAAGTGCATTATAAGAAGGATTGTCTGATGAAAGTATCATGTCAAATTTCTCAGGCATCTGCTCGTAAACAATCTTGAGACCTTGTATGGTTCCAGTTGATTCTGAAATAAGATTTAATGCAATGTATGAAACAGATAAGCCTCCAAATATTAGAAGGATAACTTGAATAATATCGGTCATTGCAACTGCTTTAAGACCACCAGAAAGAGAATAAGCTAGTGAGAATATTGCCAAGAATACAAGACCATACTCTACACTTAGTCCTGTTAAGGCATTAATAGATAATGACCCGAGCCATAAAACACTGGTTAAGTTAATAAAAATATAAACTATTATCCAAAAAAAAGATAAAACAAGGCTCACCCTGTAATCAAATCTTTGTTCAAGAAATTGCGGCATGGTATATATTTGCTTTTCTAAAAACAGAGGCAAGAAGAACTTTGCCATAATTATTAATGCAATTGCAGCTGTAAGCTCCCAAACTGCTATAGCCATACCAACAACAAAACCCTCACCAGACATTCCTATAATTTGTTCAGCGGAGATATTTGCTGCGATTAAAGATGCACCAATGGCCCACCACGGTAAAGATCTTCCAGCTAGGAAATAATCTTCGGCACTTCTCTCTTCTCCTTTAGGAGTTCTTGAGAAATATGTTGCAAGTATTATTAATCCTAAGGCATAAAAACCTATTATGAACCAGTCTAAATTATTAAAGTACAAATCAAACTCCCCCTAAATATATAGTTATATAAGATCTTTTTTAATATTTTGAATATTCAAAACAATATCTTCCCATTCACCAGCAGCCAGCATATCTTTACTAACAAAGTCGCTTGAACCAGCGCATATTACATTTTCTAATTCTAAGTAAGATTTTAAATTGTTCTTGTTTATTCCCCCGGTTGGAATAAAGCTAATGTCTGGAAATACTGACTGGAGTGCTTTTAACTTATTGGCGCCACCTGACAGCTCTGCTGGAAAAAACTTTAATATGCTATAACCCATTTCAGATGCTTGCATTATTTCAGATGCTGATTGAATACCTGGAATGATAAGAAAATCTTTTGATTGGGCATAAATGCATAGGTTGGGTGAGAAGCCCGGAGTAATCCCAAAAGTAAAATTATTATTAATAGCAAGATCAATATCATCAATTGTTCTAATGGTTCCAAGTCCAGCAGTAAACCCAGAATATTCTTGAAAGATATGAAGAATACTTCTTACCCTTTCGTCTCTTAGGGTAATTTCAAGAATTGGGCACTGCGCCTCAATCAGCTTAGTTGTTATATTTCTTGCATCACTCTCAGAACAAATTGTAGCCAGCGGAAGGATTTTATTTTGTGAAAGAATTTCTTTAATTTTCATTAAAAACAGATGCTCCCTTAGTTACGTTTGAAACATTATCCCTGAATACGCTAAATAGCTCTCTTCCTACACCAATAGGATTTGATGATATATAGACGGGATCTCTACCCTCTATAACGGTTTCATTAGTTAAATTAGAAAATGTACTATTTTGTAGGTTAATGTTTATGAGATCGCCACTTAAAATTTTACTAATTGGCCCAAGTTCTTTTGCCTCAGGACTAATATGAATAACAGCTGGTATTTTACCGGAAGCCCCTGACATTCTGCCATCTGTAAGAAGGGCTACAGTGTGCCCTCTTGATTGTAAAACTCCTAAAGGTGCAGTTAGTTTGTGTAGCTCAGGCATACCATTTGAGGATGGGCCTTGCCCTTTAACAACTATGATACAGTCTTTATTTAGAAGGCCTTTTGCGAAGGCATGTTCTACCTCCTCCTGATCATTAAATACGACTGCTGGTGCAGTTATGCTTTCATCTTTTGAGTTTAAAGCCGAAGTTTTGATAATGCCTTCACCTAAATTTCCAGACATTAACTTTAGACCGCCTGAAGAGTTAAATGGGTTTTTGTGATCTCTAATTATTGACTGATCAAGGATCTTTGAAGGAGTTTCCCAGACAAGCTCGCCATTTTTTATTTCTGCAATATTTCTATAAATATTTAAATCATCTCCTAAAAGAGTTTTAACATCATTAAACAAATAACCACCATCTAACAAAGAACCTATTAATGCTGCAACACCACCTGCCTCATGAAACTGATTAACATCAGCCTTACCGCTAGGATAAACACTTGTGAGAGAAGGAATAATCTCAGAGAGAGTATTCATATCTTCTAGAGTTATCTTGAAGCCTCCGGCCTCTGCCATGGCTATTAAATGAATTGTGAGATTAGTTGATCCTCCGCTAGATAATAGAGCAACCAAGGCATTGACCCAACTTTTAGAATCAAGCATTTCACCAAGCTTTAAATTTGAATTAGATAGCTCAAGAACACATTCAACTGTTTTTTCTGTAATAAGTTTTCTGATAGGTGAATCTGGAGGTGTAAATGAAGCACTTGGAAGTTGAATGCCCATTGTTTCCATTATTAACTGATTGGTATTGGCAGTTCCATAGAACGTACATGTACCTGGAGAATGATATGCTGCTTGCTCTGAAGCAATTAAATCAGACCTATCAATTTCCCCTGCAGAAAATTTCTTTCTAGACTCTGATTTCTCATCGTTTGAGATGCCAGTATGCATAGGACCTGCTGGGATAAAACCTATTGGCATATGCCCAAAAGATAAAGCTCCAATCATTAAACCTGGAACAATTTTATCGCAAACGCCAAGGCATAAACCTGCATCAAAAACATTATGTGAAAAACCTACAGCGGTTGAAAGAGCGATGACATCCCTACTAAAAAGAGATAGCTCCATTCCAGGCTCGCCTTGTGTTATTCCATCACACATTGCAGGAACGCCTCCAGCAACCCTAGCAATTGCATTATTTTTAACAGCCGAATCTTTAATTATATCTGGATAATCCTTAAGTGGTTCATGTGCAGAAAGCATGTCGTTATAGGCTGAAATTATTCCAATAACCTTAGAGCCGTTAACAGCATCTGATTGCTGAGCTTTATCGCAAGATGCAAAAGCATGAGCTAAATTACTGCAGCCCATATTATTTCTAGCCGAGGAAGATCTTTCGGATGAAATTTTTAACTTTTCAAGATATCGTGAACGGGATTCCTTGCTCCTTTGCCTAATTGCTTGCTCTACTTCTAAAACTATAGGATGAATGCTCATAAGTATTACTTTTTACTCCCATTCTTCCACGTTCTAAAATCTCTTTTTAGCAATAAATCTGAGTTTACAGGACCCCAAGTACCAGAATTATATTCTTCCATAGGAACATCTTGTGATTCCCATAAATTTATTATGTTATCAATCCACTGCCAAGATGCATCTACCTCATCTTTTCTTACAAATAATGCAGGGTTACCTTTTATCACATCAAGCAAAAGCCTTTCATAACAATCTTGATGGCCAATTTCATAGTAATCATCCAAATTTAAATCTAAAGGTAGTTCTTCTAAATCAAAACCTGTTACACCAGGCTGCTTGGTATTTAATTTTAAATCTATACCTTCATCTGGATGTATTCTTAATACAAGCTGGTTTGAGGGAACTTTGCTATTTTCAGAAAAAATATTATGAGGAACATTTTTATACTTAACTGTAATTTCTGATGTTTTTGATTTCATTCTCTTGCCAGTTCTTAAGTAGAAAGGGACTCCGGACCATCTCCAATTATTTATCATCACTTTAAGAGCAACAAATGTTTCAGTTCTATTTTCAATATCAACACCCTCTTCATCTTGATACGAACAAGCAGCCTCTCCTTTTGATAAACCTTCGCTGTATACAGCGCGAACTGAATCTGTTTTTATTGATGTTTCATTAAAATTTGCAAGCGACTTTAAAACCTTTAGCTTCTCATCTCTAACAGATTCGCTGCTAATTGAAACAGGTGGTTCCATTGCAATTAAACAAAGGATTTGCAAAAGATGATTCTGAACCATATCTTTAAGAGCACCTGTCTTGTCGTAATAGCCACCTCTATCTTCAACACCCAGGTCTTCAGCAACACTAATTTGTATGTGATCAATTGCTGAATTAGACCAACTTTGTTCAAAAATAGTATTAGCAAACCTCAAGGCTAATAAATTCTGAACTGCCTCTTTGCCTAAATAGTGGTCTATTCTATATATTTGATCCTCATTAAACCCTGATGAAAGATGCTTATTGATATCTTTAGCAGTTTTTTGGTCTGTTCCAATTGGCTTCTCCACAACAATTCTAGAATTCTTTGTAATTAACTGATGCTCTTTTAGTTTTTTTGAGATGAGCTTGTATAAGCTTGGTGGAATAGCTAAATAGAATACAGTGACTCTATCAGTTTTTGTTTTAACAAAATTTGTCCAATCTTCATCTGAATTTATATCAAGTTTATTGTATCTTACTCTTTTAGAAAATCGTTTCCACGAATCATCTTCCCTATTAAAAGCTGGGTAGAATTTCTCAAGAGAATTTTCAATGACTTTAATATAGTCATCATCTGTAAGGTCTTTAGTCCCAACACCTATTATTTGACTATCATCATTTAAAGACAAAACAGTTTCTTGTCTATACAGCGCTGGTATAAGCTTTCTAGTGGAAAGATCACCGGTTCCTCCAAATAAAACTAAATCAAAAGTATCTAACATTTATTAATCCTTAAATGAGTTATCTAAAAATTCTATATCTTCAAGTTTTTTACTCAAAGCGGTAATAAATTTTGCTGCATAAGCTCCATTAATTACTCTATGATCATAAGATAGCGAGATAGGAAGTATTTTTCTTTCCACAACAGCACCATTATCTAACTTAAGGCTATCAAAAGTTTTAGATAGCCCAATAATTCCTACTTCTGGGGGGTTGATTATTGGAGTGAAAAATTTACCACCAATACCACTTAGAGAAGATATGGTAAAAGTTGCACCCTTTAATTGATCTACCTTTAGTTTCCTATCTTTTGCCAAAGAGGCTAGTTCAAAAATTCCGTTAGAAATATCAATTATAGATTTTTTATTTGTGTTTTTGATATTAGGAACTATCAATCCCTCAGGCGTATCCACGGCAACACCAATATTAATGTAATCCTTGTATACAATATTTTTTAAGTCGTGGCTCAAGGATGAGTTTAATTCAGGAAAATCCTCCAAAACTTTTGATATTGTTTTTGTGATATATGCAAGAGGAGATATTTTTAGCTTATTTTTAGAATTTAGTTCTGCTCTAAGTTTTAATAGCTCTGTAATATCTGCTTCATCGTGCTGGGTTACATGGGGGATATTGATCCATGACGTGTGTAAGTTTTTAAGTGCTGTTTTTTGAAATTTAGAAAGTGGTTTTTCATTAACGCTGCCCCATTTTGAATAATCAATTGAGGGTTGGGTGAATGCAAATTCACCTGTGTTATTTGATGATGAGCTAAGAGCATTACTTACAAATAAATGAAGATCCTCTTTTAAGATTCTGCTCTTTGGTCCAGATCCTTTAACTAGAGAAAGATCTATCCCAAATTCTCTTGCAAGTTTTCTAGTCGCAGGGCCTGCATGTTTAGAGGAACCAGAACCTTGACTAACATTTGAATATGTTTGTTTTCTATTTACAGGCTTAGCTGGAGGCTTAGCTTTTTTACCAGAACTATTATCTTTAGTTGGTTCTGGAGATTTTTTTACTGAGTCTAATATTGCTTCGATTTCTAAAAATGGCATGCCTTTTTCAGCTTTATCGCCAACATTTAAAAGAACTGATTTAACAATACCATTTGTAGAGGCTGGTATTTCCATTGCAGCTTTGTCTGTTTCTAAAACAAGAATGGAGTCTTCGGAAGAAACCTTTTGCCCTGGCTCTACTGAAATTTCAATAACCTCAACTTCTTCGACATCACCAAGATCAGGTAAATTTATTATAGTACTTTCAGACATTAAACTTCCCAAGGATTAGGTTTAGAGGGGTCTATATTCATATCATTATAAATTTTTTCAAGCATTACTTTATCAATTTTATTCTCTTTGAATAGTGAATAAGCTGCGGCTCTTGTGATACTACTAGAATCAATTTCAAAAAATTCTCTTAATTTTTCACGTGAGTCACTTCTCCCAAAACCATCTGTTCCAAGAACAGTATATTGACTGGTTATGTAAGGTCTTATCTGTTCTGCATAGGAGCGCATATAATCTGTCGTTGCAATAATTGGCAAGTTTTCATTATTAAAGCATTCAGATACATATGGGATTTTTTGCTCTACTGTGGGGTTTAGTTGATTTTCTCTTTCAATCTCCATCCCATCTTTTCTTAAGAGGTTAAAGCTTGTCGCGCTCCATACCTCTGAATCAATGCCATAATTTTGAAGCAGTTCTGCAGCTTTAATTGATTCTCTAAGTATTGAACCCGAGCCTACCAGTCGAACTTGAGGATTATTGCAAGACTTGAATTTATAAAGACCTTTAATAATTCCATCTTCAGAACCCTCAGGCATTGGAGGTTGTTCATAATTTTCATTCATAGTTGTTATGTAATAAAAGTAGTTTTTATTTTCAATATACATTTTTTGAATGCCGTCTTTTATTATCGCAGCTATTTCATAGCTAAATGTAGGATCATATGAAAGGCAGTTTGGAATAGTTGAAGATAAGATATGACTATGACCATCCTGGTGCTGAAGACCCTCACCATTAAGAGTAGTTCTTCCAGACGTAGCTCCTATTAAAAAACCTTTTGCCTGTGCATCTCCCGCAGCCCATGCAAGATCATGAATTCTTTGAAAACCAAACATAGAATAAAATAGGTAAAATGGCACCATAGGAAAGTCATAATTGGAGTATGCTGTCGCTAATGCTGTCCAGGCTGAAAATGCTCCAGCTTCAGTTATCCCTTCCTCAAGCATTACTCCATCTTTTGATTCTTTGTACCACATAACCTTATCAGCATCTTCCGGCTCATAATTTTGACCAGCTGATGAATAAATTCCTACTTGCCTGAATAAAGCTTCCATACCAAATGTTCTAGCTTCATCAGGAACAATCGGGACTATTCTTTCGCCAATGCTCTTATCTTTTAGCAGGTCGGTTATAACCTTTACTGCTGCCATAGTTGTAGAAATTTTCCTTTCACCTGAACCATTATCAAAACCATTAAAAATATCTGATTTTGGGCTGGGCAAAGGTTTGGAGAGAGCTCTTCTTTTTGGTATTGATCCTCCCAAAGCTTTTCTTGTCTTTTTTAAATACTGTATTTCAGGTGAATCATCAGCAGGTCTGACATAAGGCAGATCTTCAATCTCTGAATCACTAACTGGAATATTAAACTTATCCCTGAAAGATTTAATGTTATCAAGTGATAATTTTTTTACTTGGTGCGTTGTGTTATCAGCCTCCCTTGAGCCAACTCCATATCCTTTTGTTGTTAAGGCTAAAATAACTGTAGGCGCGCCACTTGAATTAACAGCTTTGTGATATGCCGCATAAACTTTGTAAGGATCGTGCCCGCCTCTGTTAAGTCTATAAATATCCTCGTCGGTCAAATCTTCAACCATTTCAAGAACATCTGGGTCTTTGGCAAAAAAGTTTTCTCTTGTATAAGCTCCACCTTTGGCTTTAAAATTTTGAAGCTCGCCATCAACCACAGCATCCATAATCTCTTGCAACTTACCTTCTTTGTCTTTAGCCATAATTGGGTCCCACATCCTACCCCAAACAACTTTTATAACATTCCAACCTGAACCTCTAAAAGCTCCTTCAAGCTCTTGGATAATTTTTCCATTTCCTCTCACAGGACCATCCAATCTTTGTAAGTTACAATTTATAACAAATATTAGATTTTCTAGCTGCTCTCTTCCAGCTAAGGCAATAGCACCCTTAGACTCAGGTTCGTCCATCTCACCGTCACCACAGAAAACCCAAACTTTCCTATCATCTCTTTTTACAAGACCGCGAGCAGATAAATATCGCATTACATGAGCCTGATATATACCCATTATTGGTCCAAGACCCATAGAAACAGTTGGAAATTGCCAGTAATTAGGCATCAACCAAGGGTGTGGATAAGATGAAAGACCGGGCTTTTCAACCTCACGCCTAAAGTTATCTAGATCTTCTTCAGTTAAAAGACCTTCAAGGAAGCTTCTTGCATATATTCCTGGAGATGAATGACCTTGGTAATATATAAGATCTTCTAGACCCTCACCTTCTGAACCTTTAAAAAAATAATTAAACCCTACATCATAAAGAGTAGCAGCAGATGAGAATGTAGAAATATGGCCTCCAAGCTCATCATCATTCTTATTTGCTCTTAAAACCATTGCAAGTGCATTCCACCTTATGAGTGATCTTATTCGTCGTTCCATAAAAAGATCGCCAGGCATTGATGCCTGTTCTTTAACCGGAATTGAGTTCCTAAATGGCGTTGTTAGATTGTAGGAGGGTGTGGCTCCTTCTTGTGTTAATTTATTTGCAAGTTTTGATAGTATGAAGGATGCTCTTTCAATACCTTCTTCCTCGATAACACTATCTATGGCTTCAAGCCATTCTTTTGTTTCAATAGGATCAAAATCATTTTCGTTCAAAATATTACTCCTAAAATTTTGTCATATTTTAACTTAAACGTTGTTAATAATATACAAAATTTGTATTAATTATATAATTATGTAAATATGTTACAAATAATTACATGGTATAAATTGTGATATTAGATAATCTTGTCAATGGAGAGACTCAGTTAAGCAAATCAGAAAGGAAGATTGCTTCAATAGTTTTATCAAACCCTTCGAAAGTAATCAATCAATCAATTTCTGCATTATCTGCTGAGGCAGATGTAAGCCTACCAACTGTAAATAGATTCTGCAAAAAATTAGGCTTTGATGGCTATCCCTCTTTTAAAATTCAAATAGCTCAAGAACTTTCAACAACTAATCGAATGCTGATTGATAGATTTAATGTTGATAAAGATACGCCTGATCTCGTTAAAAGAGTAATGAGCGATATTCAATCGACCGTTGTCAGTGTTGGCCAGAACCTAAATCCTCACTCCATTGATAAAGCCACCGCAATGCTGGCTTCGGCAAAAAGCATTACTTTTTTTGGACTTGGAGGCTCAGGCCCAGTTGCTCTTGACGCACAGCATAAATTTTTTAGATTTGGCATTCCTGTAGTGGCACACACAGACTATATCAACCAACGCATGATCGTATCGATGATGAATACAGATGATATTTTGGTATTAATTTCATTTACTGGAAGAACTACTGAGATTGTAAAAACTGCAAAAATAGCAAAAAGCAATGGTGTTAAAACTATCGCGCTTACCTCAAAAGATTCGGCTTTGGCGAAACTTGTAGATGTTGTTTTGCACATTCATGCACCACTAGAAAATA
>ERZ1048686.3174-NODE-3174-length-10737-cov-4.639393_pt1 | contig 10737 bp, 8 predicted proteins | sample MGYA00383099_ERZ1048686 | MGnify/ENA primary metagenome ERZ1048686 (study PRJEB29581, sample SAMEA5548369) | metagenome | biome: marine; feature: coastal; material: water | depth 25 m | study: Short-term variability in the microbial, nano- and picoplankton...
GTTCTTGCGGCATCAAGCAACGCCAGGCCTTGATCTATGTGCGCGCGCATAAAGGCCGCCAATGCCGCCTCATCCAGCATATCAACGCTCGAATTTATGGTCTGCACAAAATCTTGCCTCATATCGGCAATGACGCAGCCCATAGCGGAGGTCACGCCCGGGTAGCGTGGGACAATCGCACGCGCGATACCAACTTCGGCCAGCATCGCGCCAGCGTGCAATGCACCGCCGCCACCAAAAGGCATAAAGGCAAAATTTTTCGGGTCAAATCCCCGTTCGATGCTCACGAGCCGAATAGCGCCAGCCATACGGCTGTTTGCAACTTTCAAGATGGCTTCGGCGGCGTCCACTGTTGTGAGGCCCAATGGGTTGCCAACATGTTCGTCAATTGCGCGGCCCGCGGCCTCTATATCCAGGCGCTCAAGCTCCCCACCAATTGGGTTATCAGGGTCAATCCGTCCCAAGAAAACATTGGCGTCTGTCACTGTCGGTCTTGTATTGCCAAGGCCATAGGCCACTGGTCCCGGGTTGCTCCCTGCGCTTTGTGGACCGATATTGAGCAGGCCGCCCTTGTCCACCCAAGCGATAGAACCGCCGCCCGCGCCGATCGTGGTTATCTCAATCATCGGGTTGCGCACGACCATTCCAAAATCAATTGAAGTCTGAGGCGAGAGCATCGAGCGCCCCTGTGAAATCAACGACACGTCAAAACTTGTGCCCCCCATGTCGCCGGTGATGACGTTTTCAAAGCCTGCCGATTGGGCAATATAGGCCGCGGCTATGACCCCGGCAGCCGGCCCCGACAGGGCTGTGCGTACTGGCAGACGGCAGGCCGTATCAACCGCCATCACGCCGCCATTGGATTGAACGATCATGAACTCGCCCTCAAAGCCGTCGGCTTTCAGCGCGTTTTCCAAGCGGGCAAAGTAACCTGAAACCTCTGGCTGAAGATAGGCATTCAGCGCCGTAGTAGAAAAGCGTTCAAATTCGCGTATTTCAGGTAGAATTTCGGATGACGCAGAGACATGCTGATTGTGCCAAATCTCGCGGAGCAAAGCGACGGCTGCCTCTTCGTTTGCCGTATTGGCATAGGAATTGGCAAATAGGATTGCCACGCTTTCACAGCCGTTGGTTTGCAAGACCTGCGCTGCGCTGCGTACCGCTTCAAGATCAACGGGGGTGCGCACAGTGCCATCCGCCAGCGTGCGCTCAGGCACCTCAAGGCGGTTTCTGCGGTCAACCACAGGCTCGAAATTCCCGCGAAGACCCCAGGTGCGAGGCCGATCACGGCGGCGCATTTCTAGCACATCTCGCAGTCCTTGCGTGCAGATGACGCCGGTCTTGGCACCCTTGCGCTCTAACAGCGCATTGGTGCCTGCGGTTGTTCCATGAACAACAACAGAAATTTGGGAAAAATCGCTGACCTCTTGTTTGATCCCATCCAGGAAGCCCGCCGATTGGTCAGGTCGCGTGGTGGGAACTTTCGCAACCCGAGCTGTGCCGGCTGCTTCGTTGAGAACAAAAATATCCGTAAATGTGCCGCCAACATCGACACCAATCATGAGGCTGCTCATGCGGTGCCCTCCCGCCAATTTGTTCCATAGACGGCGTCAGCCTCGACGTCGCTCACCAATCCGCGCGCCACATCGCGGGCGATGGCCGCATGGCTGCGTTCATCTGCTTTGCCATAGCCGCCACCTCCCGGTGTTTGCAGGCGTACAGCTTGCCCCGCCTTTAGGTTAATTCCGCGCATCTTTGATGTCAGCGGGGGGCTGTGCCATCCGTCATCTTGTTCGTATTGAAAAACATTGAGCGCAGCATCGCCGCCACCTGCAATTCCCTTGGGTGCGAAGCTGCCGCGCTCTCCGAAGAGAAAGGCTTCTGCGCCATTTTCTTCGAGAACTTCAATTTCATAGATCGCGCCCAAGCCGCCGCGATGCGCCCCAGCTCCTGCGCTATCGGGGCGCAGTGCCCATGTGCGGAACATCACAGGATAGGCCGCTTCTAAAATCTCCATTGGCGGAATTGTAGCGGTGGAGATTGGCGCGTTGCCATGGTTTAGCCCATCTGTCTCGATAGAGCCGCCGTGTCCGCCTCCGTAGAAGGAAAACATGACCCATGGCTGGCCGTTTTTGCGCTTGCCTGCAATGGAAAGCGCATTGATTGTTCCATATGCATTTGCAACCACCCGCTCTGGAGCTGCCTGCGAAAAGGCAGAGAATACAACGTCGATCATGCGCAGGATTGTTTCCGTATATCCGCCCGTTGGCGCGGGAAACTTAGCGGCCAGGAGGCTGTCTTCGGGCACGACGACCTCAATAGGGCGCATGACCCCAGCATTCGCCGGCAAGGCGGGAAAAACATGTTTGATTGCCACATAGGCTGTTGCCACGGCCGTCGGCAGAGCAATGTTTACCGGACCGGCGCATTGAGGAGCCGAGCCTGTGAAATCAAGAAGCATTGTGTCATTTTTGATTTCAAGAGCGATTTTGATCTTGAGCGGCTCATCATTGATTCCGTCGTTATCCAAGTAATCTTCTGCTTCCCAGCGACCATCTGGCAGTTCCGTCAACTCTGAGCGCATGAGCGCCTCGGCGCGGTGACCCAAGGCCTCAAGTGCGGCTGTGATCGTCGCGCCACCGTATTCATCTAGGAGCTCATCCATCCGCTTCACACCAAGATCGAGCGCGCCCAACTGACCGTTGAGATCGCCCATGGCTGATTGTGGCAGGCGGGTGTTGCGCATCAATATGTCGATGATGTCTTGGTTCACCTTGCCGGCCCGCGCAAGTTTCACCGGTGGCAAGTTAAAGGCTTCTTGGAAAACATCAGTGGCGGCCGGGTTGTAATTGCCGGGAACTGCACCGCCCACATCATGCCAATGGCCGACCGAGGCGAGATAACAAAACAGCTGACCGGCGTGATAATATGGACGTACCAAACGCATATCTGACAGATGCGTGCCGCCGATATGGGCATCATTGAAGATGTAAATGTCGCCATCTTGCAAATCGCCGTCTTTAGCAGCTTTCTCGATTACGGCTTTGACCGCAAAAGACATCACACCAACGAATATCGGCAATCCCGATTTGCCTTGCACCAAAGTGTCGCCAGAGACCGCATGATAAAGCCCGTGGCTGGCATCATGCGCCTCGGCGATGATTGGGTTAAAGGCCGCACGAAAGAGGGTTGCGTCCATTTCATCTGCAATTTGTTCCATCCTGCCCGCAAGCACCGATAGGGTTATTGGATCAATTTCACTCATGTATTTGCCCTCACTTCGGCTATATCGTTCCAAACATCCTGCTTGGTAATCTTTCCATCAATGACTTCGAAGCGGTCAATAAAGCGGATCGCTTCAAAGCAGCTGCCGTCGTGGTATTCGCCTTGCAGCGTGCCGCGGCAATAGACGATGGAGGCATCCCCTGAGCTCTGAAGCGCATCAAAGCCTTCATATGTTTTCGTGACGAATTTGTAGCGTGGCTTCGACCACTCTATCAGCGCGTCAAGCGTCGTCATCGGCCCGGTGCCGGGGAAAGACATTGTAAACCCCTGAGCCAACAATGTGTTGGCCTTTTCCAGATCACGCGCTTCCATTGCTGAGAGATAATCTTTGATGATGAGCTCTGGGTCCGGCCTTGCCGCTGCCGGTCTGCGCTGGATGCGACCGCGATAGTAATTTTCGGTCGGCATATCGTGGATCATGATCGTAACAAGCTCTGGGGTGGCTGGCACCACGAATCGCACAGCATCTGTCAAAGCCTGACCAAGTCTTTGTTTTTCTCGTGAATTATAGCCTTCTAATACGTGCAACTCGACCACAGGCATCGCTGTCTCCCTCGCTTAACCTGTACTATCTGTAATACATATATTGTATCTTTCCAGAATTTTTTTTTGGATACTTTGAATACTAATACTTGCTTTTGTAGGGAACATATTTACCCTCAACAGGGTGTGGATGAGGAATCAGGAATGCGGGCTGAATCTGTTCAGATATTGCCAAAGGGGACTAAGGCGCTCCGTGTTTACCTGTCAGTGCGGGATCAAATTACCGTTGGTGATTTGCGAGATGGTGAGACGCTGCCCAGCGAGCAGAAACTCGCCGAGGCCTTTGGCGTCAGCCGAGTCACTGTCCGTCGTGGGCTGGACGCGCTGGCGCAGGGAGGCTTCATAGAGCGCCGGGCTGGAAGCGGAACCAAGGTTCGCGCGCGCCCAGCAGTGGCCCAGCGCGCTGCCATGAATTTTAACACACTCATGCCGCAACTGGTTGAGATGGGCCAAAAGACCACCGCGCGGCTGTTGTCATTTACCTATGGTGGCGCGCCTGATTTCGTATCTCTCGCGATGGGGTTTGAGCGAGATATTGAAGTTCAAATTGCGACGCGGGTTCGGCTTGCGGGGAATGTCCCTTTTTCTCATTTGACGACTTATGTGCCGGCTCAGATTGCGCAAAACTATTCCGAGAATGATCTGGCCACAACGCCGCTCTTTCAGCTTTTGGAGCGCAGCGGCGTGCAGATAAAGGAGGCGCATCAATCCGTAAGCGCAACCTTGGCCGGTCCTGAAGTGGCCAAGGCTCTTGATGTTGAAGTTGGCTCGGCGCTGTTGTCATTGCGGCGGGTTGTGCGGGATGTGCATGGGGAGGGTGTCGAGTACCTCGCGGGGCTCTATCGGCCGGATATGTTTCGGCTCGAAATGCCGCTCATGCGTGTTGGGCATGGCTCTGCGCGCCATTGGGAGCCTGCCATCGGTAAGGATGAGGGCGGCACATGAAGCCGATCGCTCAAACCATGCTGGACAAGCTCTGGGCTGCGCATGAAGTGTTGCGCCGAGAGGACGGTGTTTCGCTGCTTTGGGTCGACCGCCATCTGGTTCATGAAGGGTCGCATCATGCCTTTGCCAAACTTAAAGAGCGCGGGCTATCTGTTTGCGAGCCTGATCTGACCTTTGCTTTCGTTGACCATTATGCACCAACGCGCCGCAGTTCTCCGACCAGTGATCCACAGATAATGGGCATGATCGAGACATTGCGCCAAAACGCCCGTGACCATGGGGTCCACCTCTATGATCTGGATGATCCAAGGCAGGGCATCGCCCATGTGGTGGGCCCCGAAGAGGGTTTGACGCTGCCCGGTCTGCTCATCAATTGCGGTGATAGCCATACGTCAACCCACGGTGCCTTTGGTGCGCTGGCCTTTGGCATTGGCGCAACAGAAGTGGCCCATGTGCTGGCCACGCAAACCATATGGCAGCGCAAACCAAAATCCATGCGCATCAGGGTCGAAGGCACCTTGGGTCTCGGCGTCACGGCTAAGGATATCGCCCTTGGCTGGATCGGCAAGCTGGGAACCGATGGGGCGCAAGGCCATGCTGTGGAATACGCAGGCGCCGCCATCAGAGGGCTGTCCATGGAAGGCCGGATGACGCTGTGCAACATGTCGATTGAGGGCGGCGCACGATTTGGGATCATAGCGCCAGACGAGACAACCTTCGCCTATATTAAAGACCGCCCCTTTGCCCCGAAGGCTGGGGCATGGGAACAAGCCTGTGCGGACTGGCGTGTGCTTTCCAGTGATAAAGATGCTCAGTTTGACCGTGAGGCGCTGGTGGATGCCTCTGAGATTGCGCCGACAGTGACCTGGGGCACCAGTCCAGAGCAAGCGCTGCCGATAACGGCCGCAGTGCCGGCGGCGCATGAGGTGACGCCCGCCAAACGCGAGGCTGTTCGTGATGCGCTCGAGTATATGGGGCTCAAGGCCGGTCATAAGCTTGAGGGTATGGCAGTGGATCGGGTCTTTATCGGCTCTTGCACCAATGGGCGGATCGAAGATTTGCGCGAAGCGGCGCATGTGCTCAGGGGCCGAAAGGCAAAGATACCTGGTCATGTCTCTCCCGGTTCTGCCAAGGTCAAAGCTCAGGCTGAAGCGGAGGGGCTTGACCAGATATTTAAGGCAGCGGGCCTGGATTGGGTCGCCTCTGGGTGCTCAATGTGTGTTGGGATGAATGGTGATCTTGTTGAGAAAGGTCAGCGCTGCGCATCTTCAACCAATCGCAATTTCAAGGGGCGCCAAGGGCGCGGTGCCCGCACACATCTTATGAGCCCGGCCATGGTTGCTGCGGCTTCGGTCACGGGCATGCTCACCGATGTGCGCCGGCTTCTTGAGAGGCACCAGTGATGGCTGGCTGGAGCACAGATAAAGGCATGGCGGTGTGTCTGCCGCAGGCGAATATCGACACCGACCAACTGATCCCAGCGCGCTTTATGTCCGTGCCACGGGCGCAGGGTTATGGGCGCTTTTTGTTGCATGATATGCGCCGCGAGGAGATGGGCGATTTGAAGGCTGATTTCCCGCTCAATGCCCAGGAAGGCATCAGCGTGCTGGTTGCGGGCCGTAATTTTGGCAGCGGATCCTCGCGGGAGGCGGCAGTCTACGCGCTGGTTGATTCAGGCATCCGTGCGGTGTTTGCGCCAAGTTTTGGCGATATTTTTGCATCAAATGCTGTGAACAATGGGTTGCTCCCGGCTCAGATTGACGAAGCCACTTACGTGGCACTTTCGCAGAGCTTAGAGCGCGGGCCGCAATCCATAACGATAGATCTTGGCGCTCGCAGTCTTCAGCTCGGATCTGTTGAGGCGCGTTTCTCAATCGATGACAGTTGGGCGTTGAAATTGATGAACGGCTGGGACGACATTGATCTTACGCGCCACCACAGGACGGCAATTGCCGCGTTCAAAAACATTCGACATCAAACCACCGCTTGGGCTTGGCCCAACGGCGCGGATTGAAAAAGCCGCCATCTGCGCGGGCAATGGGGGTGTAAACCTCAAAATAGGGAGAAAGAAACGATGAAGATGAAACTACTGGGGAGCCTCCTAGCCGGGGCCACGCTCGTTGCGGGCACGCTCAAAGCTGAGGAAACAATCTCGGCCGTGCACGCATTTCCTGAAACTCTAATTTACACAAAAAGCTTCTTGAGCTTTGTCGATAAGGTGAATGCAAAGGGCAAAGGCGTGATCCAGATTGACGTGCGCGGCGGGCCTGAAGCGATTGGCATGTTCCAACAACCTGACGCCGTGCGCGACGGTATCGTTGATATGGTCTATACGCCTGGCTCGTTTTACGGGGGTGCGCTTCCAGAGAAAGACGCCATGGTGTCTTCAAATCTGACAGCGGTTGAAACGCGCAAAAATGGCGGCACGGCGCTTATCGACCAGATCCATCAGGAAAAAATGGGCCTTAAATACCTGGGCTGGTTCGATAGTGGTGTTTGCTACAATCTCTGGACGCGTGAAGCACCGACCTTCGATTCTGAGGGCAACCTCGAAGTTGATGGTCTGAAGCTGCGTGGGAACAATGTTTATAACGCATTTTTCACCAATTATCTTGGCGCTCAGGTCATCGATTTGCCAACAGGTGAAGTTTATTCTGCACTCCAGCGCGGTGTTGTGGATGCGACAGGTTGGACCCAGATTGGCCTGATTGATCTGAAATGGAACGAGTTTTTGAACTACCGCATTGAGCCTTGCTTCTTTTCGACAGATCTCGGTGTGATTGTGAATAACGAAAAGTGGAACTCGCTTTCTGATGATGCAAAGAAAATCCTTCAAGATGTTGCAATCCAGCACGAAAAAGACAGTGTTGAAGCGTTACGCGCGAAGCGGGATGATGACTTTGCCGCGCTTGATGCGGCCGGCATGAAAGTCGTTTCGCTCGAAGGCACAGCGAAAGCCAATTACCTTGCCGCGGCACGGGAGAAGACATTGGAGCGCATGAAGGAAGTTATGTCCGGCCAGCCTGGTGGTACCGGAAATTATGATCGCTTGGTTGAGCTGTTCTACGATATTGATGCAGCAAAATAAGCCCTTTCGCAGGTCCGCCCCGTTGGGTGGGCCTGCGTTTTTCTTGAAAGACGATTTATGATCAATAACACATATAAAACGCTACTATATTTGATGGCTGGGGTTTCGGGTCTTACATTGGTCTGGATCATGGTGTCTGTAATCGCTTCGGTGTTGATGCGCAATTTTGGGCTCCAGCCTTTCGCATGGCTTTTTACTTCGGCGGAATACGGACTTCTTTACATGACGATGTTGGGTGCACCTTGGCTGGTCCGTGAGAAAGGGCATGTTCATATCGAATTGCTGACATCCGCCTTGTCTGAGGGGCCACGCCAATTGCTTAGCCGCGCTGTTGCTTTGGCCTGCGTTGTGGTTTGTGCAATTCTCGCCTGGAAAGGCATTGAGTTGGTGTTGACCAATCTGGAGCGCGGCGATTTTGACACCCGCGCCTATTACTATCCGCGCTGGCTACTCAGCATCGCTTTTCCGCTCTCATTTGGCCTTATGGCGGTAGAATTTTCCCGTTTTGTCTTTGGCTCCGAGCTGATGCATAGCGGTGAAGCTGGGATACACGAATAATGGAATGGTTTGAGGCACTCGCCCTATTGCTCGGCACAATCATTTTTCTGATGGCAGTTGGCATGCCCATTGCGCTGGCCTTTCTGGCAGCCAATATCATCGGTGCATGGGTGTTCATGGGTGGAGAGCGCGGCATCACCCAGCTTTTAAACAACGGGCTTGGCTCGCTTACAAAATACGCGCTAATGCCGATCCCCTTATTTTTAATTATGGGGGAAATATTTTTCCATACTGGGCTTGGCGGCCGTATGTTCACGGCAATTGATAAATTGCTAGGCCGTCTGCCGGGGCGCTTAAGCTATGTCACAGTTTTGGGGGGTACGGCGTTTTCGACCTTGTCGGGCTCGTCCATGGGGTCAACCGCATTATTAGGTTCGCTGATGGTTCCGGAAATGAGCCGTCGCGGCTATAAATCCCATATGAGCATTGGTCCGATCCTGGGAACAGGGGGGCTTGCGATTATTATCCCTCCCTCGGCCTTGGCGGTTCTTCTCGCAACGCTGGCGCAAATTGATGTGGCGGCTCTGCTGATTGCGGGTGTGATACCAGGCCTGGTTCTTGCTAGTTTTTATATCGCCACAATTTGGATTCAGACACAGATCGACCCAACCGCCGCACCGGCCTATGAGGTCGAGCGGCTGTCTCTTGCGAAAAAGTTTGGCCTGCTCCTGCGGGAAGTCATCCCAATGGTGAGTGTGATGATCATTATCATTGTGCTGATGATCCAAGGTTTTGTGACCCCTTCAGAGGCTGCTGCCTTTGGCGCTTTGGGCGTGCTTGTTCTTGCGGCCTTGTTTCGCTGCCTCACTTGGGAGGCAATGAAAAAATCTGTCATCGGGGCTTTGAGGGTAACACTGATGGCTTATTTGATCGTCTTTGGGTCGGCAACTTTCAGCCAGCTACTCGCGTTTTCGGGTGCGTCGCGTGGGCTGGTCAGCTGGGCGACAAGCTTTGATTTGGCTCCGCTCGCCATGCTGATGGTGATGTTTGCTGTGCTCTTGCTACTGGGCATGTTCATGGAGCAGATCTCAATCATGCTGCTGACTGTGCCGATCTTTTTCCCTCTTGCGCAGACGCTTGGGTTCGATCCGATTTGGTTTGCACTGATCATGCTGCTCTCTTTGGAGATTAGCTTTACAACCCCACCATTCGGGCTCTTACTGTTCGTGATGAAAGGGGTATCCCCGCCAGAAACGACGATGCGAGAGATATACACCTCGGCTTTCCCCTATATACTGAGCTCACTATTGTTGGTGATATTGCTGATTGTTTTTCCGCAAATAGCACTGTGGTTGCCGTCGTTATGATTGGGCGACAAAGCAGACAACTTGCTTGAGGCGGGCAGGGGGGTACTGTCAGATCAAGCTCGGTTGAAGCGGCCAGGGCAGGGTTCGGATCCTGGTCTCTTCCTGTTCAAACCTTTGCTTCAGAGGCGATATTTCGGCAACATGAGCTACTTTGGTTTGATGTGACAGGGCCCTGTTTATGGCTCATTGCGAAAGAATATTTTGGACGCGCGCCGGGTAGTCAGAGATGATCCCGTCGACGCCCATTTCTGCCATGCGTATGATGTCGCTCACTGAGTTAACGGTCCAGACATTCACCAACAGTCCCAATTCTTTCGCTTTGGCTAACTCACTTTCTGTTAGATCTTTGAAGTATGGGCACCAAACTTTTCCGCCAAGCGCAGAAATAGTCTGGGCTAAACTATCTTTATGATCTTTGCGCGTGACGCCGCTCATCCACGGTGAGCCATCGACTATATTTGGCACCATAGCTGTACCATGGTTTTGTTCCAAAGTTAGATGACCGCGTGTGACCGTTGGTGCGCGTTCAGCACATGCCTTTAGCACACGCCAATCAAAACTAGATATAATGCAGCGATGATGCAGATCATGCCTTTCTAGCAAATCCACAACATCTGAAACTATTATATCTGGTGGGTCATATAGATCTGTTTGCTCTGCGTGAGATTTTATCTCGACATTGAGTGTGAGTAGCGGATGTTTAGCGGCCCATTTGCAAAAAGTCGCGAACGTAGGAATATGCCGATTAGAAGGGCGTGCTTGGTCAGGAAACTGTTTTGTATACTCGGTGCCTGTACATGGCGCACCCGCAGTAACTTTCGTGAGGTCCTTAGCCTCGGTTATTCTTATTAACTTTTTACATGATTTTTCGTTCACCGTATTTGGCATAAGAACGTAAGGGTCGTGCGCAATTACCGTAACGCGGTTTGCAGCATTCTGAACATCTAACTCCACGGCATTGATACCAATTTCGTTTAGGTATCGAAACCCGGCCATTGTGTTCTCGGTGTA
>ERZ1048686.3175-NODE-3175-length-10736-cov-5.742159_pt1 | contig 10736 bp, 6 predicted proteins | sample MGYA00383099_ERZ1048686 | MGnify/ENA primary metagenome ERZ1048686 (study PRJEB29581, sample SAMEA5548369) | metagenome | biome: marine; feature: coastal; material: water | depth 25 m | study: Short-term variability in the microbial, nano- and picoplankton...
AGAGCAGCGCGCACAGATTAAGCAGCGTCCATTATTTTGGGCAAGCAGGGCGCCATTAGTTTTGGAGCCAGTAAAACCTGAGCCTGAACCCAAAGAGGCGAACACGGCCAAGCCGGGTAAGATTAAAAACGTAAAGTTGGCTGGCGTTTTTGGTGGAGGTGATACAGGAGGAGTTATCGTCATTTCCAAGGGTAAGAAACGCAGGCTGGCGGTTGGAGAGGAGCTAAATGGTTGGAAGTTACAGTCGGTGGAGGCATTTTCAGCCAACTTTGGCAGTGGCGATCAGCAAGCAACTCTGGCGCTCAGTATCGTCGAGATTTCGCAAGCGCAAGCCCTGGAAGGGCAAGTGCAGCCCAATGGCCAGGCGTTGGATAGCGGGAAAAGCCCGGGTGCGAAAAGCAAGTCCAATCGCAAGTCTAAAAAGAAAACTGAAGCACCTGACCGCCTGCGGCTCGGTGGCGGCAACGTTGACGGCAGATGACTGGATTAAATAAAGAATGACTAACAGGCCAAATGGAATGAATATTTTGCGAACTACGGCGACGGTCTCGGCAGTTTTTTTGCTGGTCAGTTGCACCACGCCAGTTGGAAAAGACTCAACTGCAGGAGTTGATTCGGTCGAATCCGCGGCCGAGCAGGCCTCGCTATCAACCAGTGCAACAGATCTGGCCGTCAGCAAGAAAGAAGAAGGCTCCAGGGAAGCTGTTCTTTATCAGGGTACTGACAGGCATGTGAATATGCCCAAAAAGCGAGAACCTGTTCGCTTCCTTGGAGACGATGTTAGTCTGAATTTTGAACAGGCGCCGCTGAGCGAGGTGACCCATGCCATCATGGGGGATATCTTGGAGCTGGATTATGTGGTCGATCATCCTATCCAGGGGCAGGTCACTTTGCGTACCAGGACCCCTATACCCAGAGATCAGCTACTTGGCGTGCTGGAGTCGCTGCTAAAAGCGAATAACACGATCATGATTCGCGGGAGCGATGGTCGATATTTGGTCACTGGATCTGCCCGTGGGACGAAGTTGTCCCCCAGTGTGTCCAACCCACGCGATAATATTGCGGGCTACTCCACTGTCATTGTACCGCTGCAGTTTATCAGTGCCAAAAATATGGCGGAGATTCTCAAGCCTGTGGCAGACGAGTCAGCGTTTGTGCGTATTGATAGTAGCCGTAACTTGCTGGTGTTGGCCGGGACTCGCACTCAATTAGATGGCTGGCTGGACATGGTATCGACCTTTGATGTCGATCAGCTTAAAGGTATGTCGGTCGGCTTGTTCCCGCTAGAGAACAGTGAGGTTGCTGAGGTAGTAGATGCCCTGGATGCCATCATGGGCACAACTCAGGACGGGAGCAGTATGAAGGATATGATTAGGGTTGTGCCCGTCGATCGGCTCAACAGTATCCTCATAGTGACGCCCCGGGCACATTACCTGGGCACCGTAGAGAAGTGGATAGAGCGGCTGGATGAGGCCCATTATTCTGCGCTGGATCGCCGACTGTATGTTTACCCGGTGCAAAATACCACCGCCAGTCGGTTATCAGACCTGATCAACAGCATTTATTCGGGTGGGCAGTCCAGTGGCAGGTCACAATCGCGGGGAGGCTATAGGGACTCTTCGGGTGTTGCTCCGGGTTTATCGCCGGAGACGCTTGGATCAAGCAGGGGCATGGGTTCTTCTAATCGTAGTGGGTCTTCTAATCGCATGGGGTCAGGCCGGTCTTCGGGCAATACCGGCAGTTCAGTTGCTAATGTGAATATGGAGGGTGTCACGGGCAGTGGCGATGAGACTGCCGAGGTGCGAGTAGTCGCCGACGACGAAAATAATTCTTTGATGATTTATGCCACTTCTATGCAATACAAGGTGATCAAAACAGCCCTTGAACAGTTGGATGTAGTGGCAACCCAGGTGATTATTGAGGCAAGCATTATCGAGGTCAGCCTGACAGATGAACTCCGCTACGGTCTTGAGTGGACGTTCAGCAATAGCCTGGGTGCGGATTACGATGGCAGCGGCTTTCTTTCTAGTATCGCTGGCGCAGAGTCACCAGCATCTATCGTGCCTGGCTTTTCCTACACAGTGACCAATTCTATTGGTAATGTCAGCGCCGTGTTGAATGCGCTTGCAGAGGAAAGCCTGCTCAATATTATCTCTACGCCATCGGTGATGGTGTTAGACAACCACTATGCTTACATCCACGTTGGGCAGCAGGTGCCGATTATTGACTCCCAGACCGGTTCGCTTGCCAACGACACAGACCGAGTAACCCAGTCCATCACCTATCGGGATACGGGGGTGAAGTTGGACGTAAGGCCCTCGGTCAATGCGGGGGGGCTGATCACCATGGACGTGGCGCAATCGGTTACTGACGTCGGCGAGATTGATGCCGCTACAGGGCAGCGGGCATTCCTGGAGCGCAATATAGAAAGCCGGGTGGCCGTGCGCTCCAACGAGTCAGTGGTCCTGGGGGGGTTGATTCGTGAGAATTCCGGAACTGCGTCTCAGGGCGTGCCCTGGCTGCACAGTGTGCCAATCGTAGGTTCGCTGTTTGGTACTGATTCAGCGAGAAGTAACCGCACAGAGCTCTTGGTGATTATCACGCCACGGGCATTGTACAACGAGGATGAACTTCGCAGCGTGAGTGAGGAGATGCGGTCGAAGATTCGCAATCTGGAACTGATCGACGAAAATAGCTTCTAGTTCGACGTTGATCAATGGGGATTGGTATTTTTCACAAACGGGCCGTCGCAACCGTGCACAGCCCTAAAATGAGCTCTAGGGACAAATGGGTCACTCGCGCCTCGCTGTTGCTGGCCCGTTTCTCGGAGGACACAGGAGCTGGCTATTTGTATCGACGAGGCCTTGGGAACTAGAGAATTGCTATTGCATATCTTTTTACCCTCTGCTGTCGTATAATCGCCGCCGATTTCGTTAAATGGTTAATAAAAACAGTATGTTACGTGTAATTTTATTGATGGTTATTGCGCTGCTCTCGGCTTGTGTAGACAAGCCGGAAAATTCACAGGCGCTGACCCCAGAGCAGATGAAAGCGCTTGAAATTCGTGTTGAAGAGCGCTGGCATGCGCGCATTGCCCATGACTGGGGAGCGGCCTGGGAATATAGCTCACCCGCTTATCGAGAAGTTTTCCCTAAGCACCTGTATGTCAAAAAGTTTTCGTATACAGCGAACTGGGAGTTGACAGGGGTTGAGGTAACTAATTACTATCCGTCTGCAGCTGTAGCAAGTGTGGTGGTAGGGGTCATGTCCAGACCAACCAAACTAACTTCAGAAGCAGCTAGAGCAATGGGCCCAATGCCCCGCAAACTGCACGAGAGATGGATTCTTGTTGATGGTGAGTGGTGGTTTAGTGCCAACTATTAGCTTTTTTGTAAGTTGACAGCTGGCTGCAGCTAGCAATAATAGCGCTAGCAATCTTTAAAACTTTGGATTGAAACAAGACTAAAACTAGGAGTCTCCTATTATGAACACAAACTTTAAGCCACTTGGCATAGCCGCAGCAGTCGCCGCGGTAACTGCCGGTTACGCTGGTGCGGTTAACGCAGCTTCTGTAGCGTCCGAAACTGAACTCGGTGACCTGGCTCTTGTCCCTTACTACACAACGTTGGAAGGGTACTCGACTGGTGTCAACATCATTAACACGTCCGCCGTGACCCAGGTGCTGAAGTTCCGCTTCCGCCGCGCCGGTGACTCAATGGACGCAATGGACTTCAACGTCGTTCTGTCTCCCAACGATATGTACACTGGTTTTATCGGCGCTGAAGGCGATGACATCACCTGGACATCGAACGATAACAGCTGTACTGCACCCGGATACGATACAGGCGACAACAAGTTCACTATGCCTCCTATCTTCCGCGCTGGAGCAGATACCGGTTACATCGAAATCATCAGCATGGGTTCGCCCACTGACGAGAGCCAGCCTATAGCGGTAGCCGCCAAGCACGATTCAGATGGCATGCCTGACGATTGTGGTTTGGTTCGCGACAACTTCTTCGCGAACGATGGTGATCTTACTAAGAAGGGTGTTATCAATTCTGCACTGACTCACCAAGGGTCTGGTAAGACGCTTGCTGCTTCGACTTACGTCGCTTCACCTGACTCGTTGAAGGTTTCTTACTTCATCAAGTCTGATGAGACTGGTGTTGAATTCGGCGACAATGCAGTTCACATTGCAGACTTTCTTGATCAGCCTGCTATGACTAACCAGGAGCGCGGCATTTTCTCTCGTGACTTCCAGGGTTTTGATTACCCTGACCTGAACGGTGGTTCTCCTCTTGACCCTCTTAAGGGGCTCGCTCCCTCACGCGGTAAGTACGTGGATCTGCGAGCTATCTTGGGCGCTGAAGAGCTGATCAACGATTGGTCGAAAAATACTGTTGAAGCCTTGGGCGCGACAGTAGACACCGATTGGGTGGTTACGGTGCCTGGTCAGTACGTTATGCTGAACTTGGCGGACTACCTGACAAATGGTGCAGCTGCATGTCTGCGCGCTACGGCGGCAGCAGCTGCTAACGCGGCCAACCCAACTTCACCCATTGGTGATGTTGTGGCTTGTGACTACAGGGATCTCCCGCTGACTGCTACCTTCAACGTCTATGATCGTGAAGAGCAGGGCATTACAGTGGAAGAGGGTGATCTGGTTGTTTCACCTCAGCCTCCCGTTGTCATCACAACAAAAGCTCTCAAAGATGAAGTGAACGTGATTCAGTGGGGCGAAACTCCTGTCCTGAACGCGCCTACTAACATCACTGTAGATACACCTGCCGGTGCGAGCTTTGGTTGGGCTAGCTTAGCAACCAAGCCTGCTGATGCGAACCTGGGTATTTGTGACCTTGGTAGCGCGGGCTTCGCTTGTACTCCTGGCGTCGGTGGCACACCCACTCCGCTGGTTGGTTTTGCGGCTTGGCAGCGTGCTTTCGCAGCTAACCCCGGCTCAAACTACGGTCGTATCGTAGAGCACAGCCGTAAGCAAGCTAGCGCCAGCGCTCCTTAAGCTGTTCTAGCGTAGTTATGAGAGCCGGCGCCCTTTTGGGTGCCGGCTTTTTTTTGTTTCCCTAAATAATGATTGAATCGATGTATCAGACCATGAAAATTTTTAGAAAAATCTTCTTCTTTTTACCATTGTTGCTGGCTGTTAGTGCTGTAGCACAGGACTCCGTCGTTGAAGATGGCAGTGTTATCATCAGCGATAAGGAGTTTGAGTATTTAGTCACTCGTTGGACTCCACAAATGCGCGATGTTGCCGTCCAAGACCAGGGCGACAGACTGGAATTAATCAACATGGCTTTGGCGAATAAAAAGATAGCCGCTATTGCAGATGATGTCGCCAAGGATAATGCTGATGTGACCTGGCAATATCTCGCCGGCCTGGAGGTGTATAAACGTAATTTTGTACTGCAATGGTACCGAGATAATATTCAGAAACCTGATTTTTCTGACCTGGCAAAAGAGCAGTACACTGTTAAAAGAGATAAGTACGCTGCCATTCCCGAGAGGCGTATTTCTTCCCACATATTATTCGCGGTCCCTATAGAGAATCCTATTGATGACGCATTAAGGCAAGAGGCCCAGGCGGTGCTCGATGAGTTGCGCGCTGGTGCTGATTTTGTGTCGATGGTAAAACTGCACTCGGGAGAGCCTGGTGCTGCGGCCAAAGAAGGAAAGTTTGATCGTTGGCTTGCATTTGGTGACAAAGGAATATCGCCTCCTTATACCCAGGGCTTGTTTACGATAGAAAACGTTGGCGACTATGCTGACCTGGTAACGACTCAATTTGGCCTTCACATTATTCGCTTGGATGGCATTCAAGAAAAAGGCTACAAGACCTTTGAAGAGGTCGAAAGCACCATCGTTGAAAAACTTGAATCGGAATATGTCCAGCTAGCAATGAAAGACTATCTGACCCAGTTCCACATTAGTGATGATGCAGTCATTGATAACGAAGCAATTGATAGAATTCTTGAGCCTTACGCTTCGCAAGAGTGAATGAGACGTCCGCGCAGATAGCGGTTCTCCTGTGTACCTATAATGGAAGCCGCTTCTTGTCGTCGCAGCTTGAATCCCTGCTGAATCAAACTGGGGTATCTTCAGAAATCTATGCGTCAGACGATGGTTCCACCGACCAAACGCTTGATATCTTAGAAAATGCGGCCAAATCAACTGCCAGTGCACTTGTCGATATTCGCAAAGGCCCCGGCCTTGGTCCTTCACGAAATTTCCTGTCTCTGGTCTGCAATGAAGATATCAAAGCAGATTATTTTGCCTACTCTGATCAGGACGATATCTGGGATGCCGATAAGTTAAGTCGGGCAACATCCGCTCTCTCTGAATGCCCAGACAGTCAGCCGGCGCTTTACTGTGCCCGCACTCGTTCAATGTCGGAAACAGGGAAAATCGAGGGAAACTCGCCTTTATTCAAAGGGCGCCCATCGTTCGCGAATGCTCTGGTTCACAACATTGGCGGCGGAAATACCATGGTGATGAATCGCAGCGCCATAGAGTTACTGCGTCGCGCAGGAGTGGCCGAAGTCGTTAGCCATGATTGGTGGACTTATCTACTGGTGAGTGGCGCCGGCGGATGTGTTATCTACGATCCGAAGCCATGCCTCAACTATCGCCAGCATGCTGGCAACCTGATTGGTGCAAATACGGGGATCACCCGCAGGCTTGCCCGCTATGTTGGTGCGTTAAAAGGAAGCAACCGCGCCTGGAATGACTCCAATCTTCGTGCACTCACATTAAATTCTACAATGCTTACACCAGAGAATCAGGAGAGGCTTCGGGTTTTTGAACAATCGCGAAACGGGAGCTTGTATGTCCGACTTCGCGGCATCAGCCGAGCCGGACTATATGCTCAAAGCCTAAGCGGTAATCTCGGCCTTTTCTTTGCGAGTTTATTAAAGAAAATCTAGGCGAGTTGCGTATAATGCTGCCAGCGCTTGCAAGAGCGCCACTGACTTGTTTCGTTCCGGACATTTATGGCACATTCCAGGAAATTGATCGTTGTTCTCGGTGCCCACCGATCGGGCACGTCCTTGTGCGCTGCCGCGGTAGAGAGCCTGGGAGCTGATGCCTGTCTTGGTAAACATTACGCCAACGAAGAGAACCAGAAGGGTTTTTTTGAACATCCCGAGATAGTCGATTTTAACAACCGCTTACTCGAGTTTTTGGGCGGCAGTTGGGATAACCCGCTGTTTGATGGCGCTGCTCATCTTGCAGGCCGCGATCTAAACCAATGGGAAAACGACGCTGCAGCGCTCATTACTGTACTGTATGGCGCTGCGCCCGTTGCGGTGCTTAAAGATCCGCGAATGTGTCAGCTGCTCCCTTTTTGGGTCGAGGTGTTTAGCGGCGCTGGCTATGCCAGCGAGAATGTTTACTATATCCACACGCTGCGTGATGTAGCGGAAGTCTCTCTTTCCCAGAAAAGCAGGTCTCAAGCCAACCCGGACTTCTATGAAATAGGGCGAAGTCTAGACGAAGCCGCCGCGCTCTGGCTGTCGCTTTCAGCCCAGGCCGTTTCTGCCGGCCGTGATCTCAATGTTATTTATCTCTCCTATGCCACATTGATTGAAGAGCCCGCTAGTGTTCTGAAAAGAATGACTGCCTTCTTGCATTTGTCTCCAGATCCAGAGGTGGTGGCGCAGTTTTGTCAGCAGTTTGTGGATAGAAGCTTGCATCGCAGTAAGGCGGATGCCGATGTTACTGCAGAGCTGAAGAATAACTTCTCCCAGGTTTTTGAGTTCGAGGCAAAGCTACAGCTTTTCCTTGATCCGGCAAGTGATAACTCCAAGATAACAGGCGCCTGCGAAGCTATATACCAACGACCTGATACACAAGTTCGGCTCAGGGAAATTTTAATACCCACACTATCGCGGCTTAGCAGTAGCATCAGAGCCGATCGTCTTGCACTGACGCTGAGTCAAGAAGTGGCTGAGGACCTGCGCAATCAAGCTGAAGAAGTCGAAGAAAATCTGCGCAATCAAGTAGAAGAAGTCGCAGATAATCTGCGATGTCAGGCAGAAGAATTCGCCGAAAATATTGATGGCATGAAACGCGAGCACAAGGAAGTCGTGTTACCTCTTCGCCAAGAGGTGGTTCACTTGCAGGAGGGCAATGACGCGTTACAAGCTCAGTTGGGCGGGCAACGCCAAGAGGTTGCGCGTGTCTCCGCAGTCGCTGCATCTCTGGCAGAGCAGAAAAGCGATCTGGAATCCCTTAATCATGCGCTGACCAGTGAGCGGGACACACTGGAAGTAGAGCGAAGTGACCTTGAGGCGCAGCGTGACGACTACATAGAACAAGTCCAGCAGATGGAGAACTCGACTTCCTGGCGGATCACCCGGCCAGTTCGTAGTTTGAGCCTTCGTGTTCAGCGCTTTCGCGACTCCCTGGCCAGTAACTGGGTGCAGCTTAGGCTAAAGGCAATTCTGGTATACCACCGCATGAGCCTGCGTCATCCTGCGGTTGCCTGGACGATTAGACGACTGGTGCGCCCTTTTTTCCGTTTTGCCAACCGGTTATTCTCGGTCGGCCCCAGAGACATGCACCAGTCCGTCAGCCCGGATATTCTGCAGCCCATGCGTTACCAGCAGCAGGAGGAAAGTGAGAACTTTGCTCCACTGGTCAGTGTGATCGTGCCGAACTATAACCACGCGGCCTACCTTGAGTTGCGACTGGAATCGATCTTTTCACAAACCTACCAGAATTTTGAAGTCATTCTGCTGGACGACGCGTCTACCGATGAGAGCGCAAAAGTATTGCGCAGCTTCCATCAACGATACCCGGAAAAAGCAACCCTGGTTATCAACGAGGAAAACTCCGGCGGTGTGTTTCACCAGTGGGAGCGAGGTCTGAATCTTGCCAAGGGCGACATTGTCTGGATTGCAGAGAGTGATGACTGGTGCACCGAAAACTTCCTTGAAGTGCTGGTTCCCTATTTCGAGAACGAGGCCATTATGCTGGCCTATGCTCGCACGGTGTTCATGGATGGCGAGGGTGAACAGCAGATCTGGTCTATTAATGAATACCTTCATGATATCGACCCTCAGCGCTGGAATCACCCTATCCTGGAAACCGGTCCGGCGATCGTTCGCGAGGCGTTTGCGGTCAAAAATATTGTTCCCAATGTAAGTTCGGCGCTGTTCAGAACACCTCGTCAGTTGGAGATTCTGGAAGACCCCGAGTGGCGCGAGATGAAAACCTGCGGTGACTGGGTGCTTTATTTGCATTTACTGCGCGGAGGTATGCTGGCCTATTCACCTGTGGCCTGTAACTATTATCGAATCCATGGGCAAAACACTTCGGTGGAATCCTATTCACAGGACAAATTCTATCGGGAGCATGAACTAGTTGCTCGCACTGTTCAGCAATTTTACGATGTCCCGGATCAGGTCTTCGAGACTTTGCGAGACAATCTGGAAATTCATTGGCGAGAGACGCGCGGTGAGTATTCCGATGACGCGTTAGACGCCTGTTTTAGTCTGCAACGAATACGTGATCTGAAAACTACCAGGGCACCCAATCTGCTCATGGCGTCCTACGCCTTTTGTTCAGGTGGGGGGGAAACATTTCCGGTCAGTCTCGCCAATATTATGAAACGGCATGGCTATAACGTGACTTATCTCGATTGTGCGCGGGAGCCGCGGCTGGATGGCGTGCGAGACAGGCTGCGCAGGGATATTCCCATTGTGTCTGACTTTGCTCAGTTGGAGCGTATTATCGGCGATTTTGATGTGCAAGTGATTCATTCCCATCACGCCTGGATGGATAGCACCATACTCGATATTTTGCCCGAGGACATGCCTTGTAAAACGGTGGTCACGCTTCACGGGATGTACGAGACCATCAATGAGTATGAATTGAAGCCTATACTCCCTCGACTGGTGAAGCGCAGCGCAAAACTCATCCACGTTGCCGAGAAAAATCTGGATGCCATTCGAGATCACGGCTTGCTGGAGTACGCGCGGGTAGAGAGAATTGACAACGCATTGGAGCAAGAGGCGTTTGAGCCGATTTCAAGAGCAAGTCTGGGAATAGCTGAAGACGCTTTTGTGTTTACGCTGATCAGCCGGGCCATGGAAGAAAAGGGTTGGCGTGAAGCGATTGAGGCGGTCACTGTTGCAAGAGAGGTATCGGCAAGCAATATTCACTTGCTACTGGTAGGCGATGGCCCGGAGTATGATCGTATGGCGTGCCTCGACGGCGGTCTTGCGGACTTTGTTCACCTTGAGGGCTATCAGCGAAATGTGCGCGGTTATTTTGCGGTCGCTGATATGGGTTTTCTTCCTTCCAAGTTTCGGGGTGAGAGTTTTCCGTTGGTTATCATAGAATGTCTCCAGAGTGGGATTCCGCTGCTGGCCAGTGACCTTGGGGAGATATCACGGATGCTGGAAGGCCCCAAGGGTATGGCCGGAGCAGTGCTGCCACTGGATGGTGATAACCTTGATATAGCCGCTCTGCGGGATAAAATCGTGAATATTGTGACCGACGAAAGAGTCCGTCAAGCAATGTACGATGCCGTGCCGGGAGCAGCAGCCAAGTTTGATCCGGCTATCCTGGCTGATAAACATGATATTGTTTACCGTGCTGCACTTGAGGTAGTCGCTTAATACAGTCACCCGGCTGTCAGGACATAGAAAACTGATGAAGAAGAAATTATATCTGCATATCGGTATGGGAAAGACCGGTACAACTGCATTGCAGAACTTCTT
>ERZ1048686.3177-NODE-3177-length-10733-cov-4.596835_pt1 | contig 10733 bp, 10 predicted proteins | sample MGYA00383099_ERZ1048686 | MGnify/ENA primary metagenome ERZ1048686 (study PRJEB29581, sample SAMEA5548369) | metagenome | biome: marine; feature: coastal; material: water | depth 25 m | study: Short-term variability in the microbial, nano- and picoplankton...
CCGTTCGTTAAGTGGGGCTTTTTTTTGGCTAATGATTCCGAGGGAGATTTGCCAAGCGTTTTCAAGATGCTCGCCATCGCGATCCGCGGAGTAGGATTCGGCATAGTAGCGACCAAGAAGGTTAAGGGCGGCGTGGTTTTTCTTCTCCTTGGCCACTTTGAGTGAAGGGAGAAATGTTATGGTTTCGTCGAGATGTCCGGCCTCAATCAAGAGTCGAGCGGTACGAGCTCTTGTCTCTTCGTCGCTAAGACCAAAATAACGAGTTCCTTTTGCAAGGATTGCAAAGAAGTCGCGCGGAGGCTTTCGCTCACCTTTGATTAAGCTGGCGAGCTGGGGGAGAACAGAGTTGTCTGGAGCCTTCTGTGAGGCGTCGGTTAAGGCAAGAAACTCTTCGGGCCGGAGATATTGTTGTTGCTGGTGTTGTTTAGCACCAAGGCTGGTAAGTTCTTTGCGCGGACGGACGGTGACTGGCGCGTTGAGTTGGGTGACCATTTGACGGAAGGCCAAGGTGGCGTCGCCGGAAGGGAGGCTTGCGAGGTAATCTTTGACTTTGATCCATCGTCCCAAGGTGATATCGCGGGTAAATTGGCTGAAGTCTTTTTTGAAGGTAGCGAGTTTCGCCTGATCTTCTCGTTGCTTTTTGATCTGAGGGTTTGCTGAAGACTTGGCCTCAGGATCTTTGGGAGGGGTTGGGATGATTGTAGGGGTTTTTCCTCCCTCATTTTTCTCAGCGAGCCGGTTAGCGAGAATCCCAGAGGTGGTGCGGTCGATTTTCAGCCCCTGTAACATGTTAGTTCGTTGCTGTTCCGGTGTTAGGGGAGCTTTGGGAGGACGGGGCGCCCGTGGGGGGGTAATTTTCAGAGCTTGTCCACCTTGCGCCTCTAAAGTTTCGATCATTTCTGGGGTGATCTTTCTTGTGAACGAGAGGGGGGTGGGTTTCTGAGCTGACGCTGAGATCAGGGTAAGCGAAAGCAGTAGGATATGCCTAAATTTCATGATGGTAGGATCGTGAAGTGAGTGGGCGGACTATGAGCCGGAGCCATCCGCCGGTGGTCCCTGACCAGCGCCGCGTGAATCTTGGGGTTTTTTCCCTGGCTTAGCTTTTGGGTTTGGGCGACCGCCCGAACTACAGCCTTGTCATTGGCTCGGAATTGGCAGGCCGTAGAGCTCGGTTGGTTCGGCACGGGCTAAGCGGATTGCTGACTCCAGATCAGAGAGGTGCTTTTCCTTATCGGATCCGGTCTGTGCTAGGAGCTTATATTCCTGTCTAGCGGCTTCGATTTCAGGTTCCCATTCCTCGGCAGGGAGGCCTTCCAACTTCATGAGGTAGGTCATGTAGTAGCGGGCGTTGGCTAGAGTGGAGAGGGTTTCTTCCTTAAGCTCGGATGAAATGGTGGTATCTTCGTTAAGTTGTGAAACGAGCTTGGCTAGGTCTTCGCGGGCCTCGGGAAGGCCTGAGTTCTGCATCTTAGCCTTGGCGATCTCTAGCTGAATCCGCATCGAAGTTTCCTTGTTCTCTTTAGGAAGTTTAGCGAGCGCCTTCTGGTAGGACTCAATGGCGGAGTTCCAGTGTTTGTCTTGGACAGCGGATCTAGCTTGGGCAAGGAACACTTCGGTGTGATCAAGTTTGACTTGCTCTTGTCCAGGGCCGTAGTGGTAGGCGGCAAAGCCAAGGGGAACGAGGAGCCAAAGGGTAGCGAGGATAATTCTCATAGAGTTCGAATTTCTGAGGGAAGAGATAGCACTTTTCGTCCCTCAGAAAAAGGTCCCTTTTTAGGGGTAGGAAGTTGGCTTGGCGTAGGGGAGTCGCCCAATTTCGTTAATCGAAAAATAGGTGTCGAGGGCGGTGGAAGCGACGGTGCCAAGCTTGGTAAGGTCTATGGAGCCATCTTCGCTGATGGTATGCTCTGGCAGATTAACGAATTTGACTCTTCCCACGATAAGCTTGGTGTTGTTTGAAGGGATATCGATGATTTCCTCGAGAGTGAGCCCGATCTGAAGTGGGCTCTCTTTGACAAAGGGGGGCTCAAAATTTGGCTGGTAGCTTTCGGTTAGGCCAGTTTCATCAAACTCAGAGATTCCTGAGGGGTAGCGGGCCGAGCATTGGTGGGCTTTCTCCAAGATTTCTTTCGTGACGTGGTTGAGGCTCCATTCCCGTGTCACGAGAATATTTTTTAAAGTGTGCCTGTCAACAGTGTCGGGACGGGTCACCATTCCAAGAAGAATCGGGTTGGATCCAAGATGAGTGATACTTGAAAATGGTGCGAGATTAGAGACTCTAGTAGTGGAACGGGTGCCAACGAGACAGACTGGTTTTGGACCAGGAAGAGAGGTGGCAAGTTGGACGCGAGACAGCTTGGCCATCGCTTTCAGTTCCTGAGTTGAGATAAACACCCTCGATCCTCGGGCCAATTCACCTTGTGGCAAGTGTGAGATTACTTTGGAAACTTGAAATGTTAGGGCGTAAAGTGTTTCGCCTCCGATTTTTGGCTCGATCGCGCCGGGATTGGATTAAGGAATCAGAGTCCTGTTTGCCCCTGAGGTGAAAATCTATTTGGAGTTGTTGGGAATGAATAGTTAGGGTTCCGGGTATGAAATGGCTTGGAGTGATTTTTTGTTCAATTGGTTTGTTATGGGGTGAATTGCGGGTGGGGCAGTTCCGAACTCCTGAAGAGGGTCGGAAGGAGCTAGGAAATATCTTGGATATCGCCAAGGATCAGGAGAGTTGGCAGGTGAGGCGGGAGTTGGTCCGAGGTGGCATCCGGGATGGGATAGGTTTCAAGAAATGGCCCCAAAAAACCAAGATGCGGATTGTTCGACATTCTCGAGTTGAGCGAGATGGATATACCGTCGAAAATGTTGGGATTGAAACGATTCCCGGATACTTTTTGTGTGGTAATCTTTACCTGCCTAAAATTGCGGCCGACAAGTTGCCGGTCTTTCTTTGTCCCCACGGACATTGGTCGAAGGAAGATCTTCATCATCATGGAAGACACCGCGATGAGATGCAATATCGCTGTGGTGCACTTGCCCGCATGGGTTGCGGGATCTTTGCTTATGAGATGGTTGGATATGGTGACTCCAAACGGATGGGATGGGAGCACCGGTGGGATCCTCAAGTCATGGCATTACAAACTTGGAATTCGGTGAGAGCCCTCGATTATGTGCTCGAGTTGCCGAATGCTGATCGGAAACGAGTGGGTGTGACAGGAGCTTCGGGTGGTGGGACGCAGTCGTTTTTGGTTGCGGCCCTTGATGATCGGATCACTCTTTCAGCGCCGTGTGTCATGGTGTCCTGCCATTTTTTCGGTGGGTGTCGATGTGAGAGTGGTTTGCCGATTCACGTTCGTGACACTCATGTTACAAATAATGCTGAGATCGCAGCACTGTTTGCTCCCAAGCCGCAGTTGCTCATTTCAAATGGTGATGACTGGACCAAACACACTCCGACTCTAGAATATCCATTTCTTCAGAAGATCTACCAACTTTACGGGAAGGAAGAGAAGGTGAAGAATATTCATCTCCCTGAGGAGAAGCATGACTATGGGAAGTCAAAGCGGATGGCTCTTTATGACTTTGTGGCAGACCAGTTTAAGTTGAACCGAAAGTTGGCGGACGAATCAAAAGTCGAATTAATTGACCCAAGCACTCTCTTTGTTTTTGGAAAAGACCATCCAGTGCCCGAGGGGCTTTTAAAGCCAAATCAAAAAGTGCAGTTTCCTAATTGAGGTTGGCTAAGACTTGCCAGGCTTAAAGGGAGAGGCAAAGAAGTAGAGCAGAAAGGGGAGAATCGCTAGGCCAAGTGCGGAGATCACTCCAGTGATAAGCGCATATTCGCGAAGAGTGAGCTTAAGACCGTCCCCGTCCGCCTTGAGTGAGCCTAGACCATTGAGCACGGAGCTGGGCACATGGCGCATATTGCCGTCATGATATTGCCCCCCAAGACGAGAGGCGATTTGCTGTAGGGCACCAACGTCCTGCCGCGACTGTCGACCGTCGATCATAGAGCCTTTGGTCGGGTTTCCCACACCCATCACAAGAACACCGTCGATCGAAGGAGGCATCTTTGGCATTCCAGTTGCGGGGACGGTGTCGCCATCGCTGACTAGAAGAAGGGTGGCGGAATTTGATGGCCACTCGCGTGCGATTTTAGCGGCTTCTTCAAGTCCATCAAAGAGACGAGTTTTTCCTACTGGAAAAACTGAGGACATATCCATCCCGTCGAGAAAGTTAAGGATGACTTCAAGATCACGACTTTCTTGGACGACTGGTTTTGCGCCATTGTAAACCGCGACCATCGTGATGTGGAGTTTGTCGTCGGTAGTACGTTTTAGGAGTGACTGAACGAGCTTGGAGCTACGTTGAGTTCGGGTGAGGCCGGAATCTTCTCCGGAGTCCTTCAGTTTCATCGATGGAGAAACATCGAGCACAAGAAGAAGGTGGCGTCGTTCCTTCGACTCGATCTCTTTGACCGCAGAACGATGTGCTTTTGGTTCCAGTAAATAGAGCGTGGTGAGCGCCCAAGCTAGGCCGCCGAGGAAAAGAACTCTAAGGACGGGCGCAAGAATGGTGAGGGCTGAAAAGCTTCCGGTGGGTCCAAAAGCGAGGTGACGAACCTTCCTGATTCGTAGGGAGTGAAGCACCTCCGCACCAGTCGCGAGGATGGCAGTGGTTGCTGCGACGAGAATGGGAACGAACATTACCAAGGGGTGTAGCGAAGCCCGAAGAGAGTGAGGAGGTAAACTCCGGCAAGGGAGAGGGCGGTGATGACATAAGGCTCGAAGTTGTCGACGGGATCAGGTGTGAGTCGAACAAGGGAGGCTTGTGCCATTTCATCGATCCGCTGGAAGACCGCCTTCAAGGCATCGGGATCGCCTGCGGCAAAAGTCTCTCCGCCTGTGATTGAGGCGACTACGGAAACCTCGGCTGGAGGTGCTCCTCCTCCGATATGGATGGCATAAACGGTAATATTATTTTCTGCGAGTTCACGAGCGATTTTAACGTCGTTACCATTCGAAAGATCAAAACTAGCGCCATCCGAAAGTAGAATGATCATGCGGTCACCACTCTCCGAGGCGAGGAGTTCTTTCTGTCCTTGTTTGAGGGCTTTGCCGATGAAAGTCCCGCCGTTAAACCAGGGTGGAAGCTTACTTGGGTGAAGGAAAGCAGGGGCATTTCGGAAGGCTGAGACGTCCGTGGTGAGCGGAACCCAGCGGAGGTTATCGCCCCCGAAGACCATTAGTGAAAAGGCATCGCCGTCCCGATAGTCGAGAAATTCATTAAGTGACCCCATTGCTGCATCATAGCGATCACCCGCGCCAAATTTGGCGACCATGGAGCCGGAAACATCGAGGCAAAAGAGGATGTTTGTGAGTTCGCGTTCTGACTTGGGCCTCTCGAAGGCTCGTGGTCCGGCAGCAATGAGAATTAGCGTTGCCAAGATGAGATAAGGCAAAGTGTTGACGGAATTCAGGAGCATGCCCAGCCATCTGCGATCCGCCATTTTTTGGTGGTCGAATGGAAGTGGAAGAGCTCGCGTTCGCGTGATCCATTGGAAAACGATCAGAAGGATCGGAATCGCAAGTGCGATGAGAACTATGGGGTGGGCGAAAGACATTAAAAATTTGAAATCACTAACAGTGAGACTTGAACGATTACTTCTCCACGTAGGGAGCGAGAAGGGGGAGGAATTCTTCGCGGGAAAGTTTTGTGTTGGGAGCGTGAAGCCATTCCTCAAGCTTCAAGATGAGCGGTGAAGCTTCCGGATGACTACGGAGTTCAACGAGCGCTCTTGCGGGGGTGAGGGAGTCAATTTCAGGGATCTGCTCCTTCCAGTGGCCGAGGATGAGTCGTTCGAGATTGGCTTGCTGTTGGTCGTTTATTTCGCCTTGCGATGCTACGGAGACAAGTACTTGAAGTTTTTCGTGCAGGGTCGGGAGTGGTTTTTCCACGACCAAGTCGGTCCCATGTTTTTTGCGGTAGAAGATGATGGCTAGAAAGATCAACAGCCAAAAGATTCCGAGGACGATGATGAGGTTTTTATAGCCACCGAGTTTCTCGGGTTCGACAGGTTCGGGCTCGGAAGGTTTCGGAAGAGTGTCGAGAGGGTGGGTGGTTGTGACCTCGAAGGTGGCGTCTAGGTCTTTGATCGGGCTGCGGTCAGTTGCGTAGCGCAGAAATTCCGCGATCCGGTGGGTCCCGGGATCAAGCGCATAGATTTCGAAATCATAGCGAAAGCCATTGGCCGCAGGTTTGATCTCTAGAATTCGAATCACGAGAGAGGACTCATTGTTGGTTCGGGGGATGACCTCGATCTTCGAGCCGGGAATGTAGAGATCTTCGAGAGTTTTGGGAAGCCCAAGAGGGGCCTTGGTTTGGCTGAATGACCAGAGGCTACTGATGAGAAAGAATAAGAGCGCTTTCATCATCGGGAGAGAAGGTTTCGAGATTGAAGGAAGAGGCGAAGAGATGCCAAGAAGGGTTGGTCAGTACGAACGGGGAAATGATCGAGTGAGGCTTTTTTGAGAGCGGTGGTGAGGGCTTCCAGAGAGGTGAATTGCTTCTTCGCCGAAAGAGTGGCTTCGCGTCCGGTCTCGACTTCGCGTCCACGGATGAAGCCTGCTCCCGGAATTGAGTCTTCGGCTGGATCACGAAGTGGGATGACGACAATGTCATGGCGATGCCCTAGTAATTTGAGTGCTGGTATGGCGCTGGGATCGTGTAGATCAGAAAGCACGAATATTAGTGAACTTTCGCCAAGTGACGGGTTAAGAGCGAGGAGCTTTTCACCGAGGCGAGTGGGTTCATTAAATTGGTAGGTTCGGAGTTCGTGAAGCCACTGCAGGATGGTTTCGCGGGACAGTGAAGGTTTGACATTGAGGTCGCGTGAGCCGGCGCCAAGAATACCTACGGGTGAGACGCGATCGATAGAGGCGAGTGCGAGTCCGCCTGCGATTTGGGTGGCAATTTGATACTTGGAGACTTTGATTGATGACAAAGCCATCGAGGCCGAAGTATCGACGATGAACCATACCGGAAGAGATTTTGGTGATTCGTATTCTTTTACGTGGACTTTACCAGTGCGGGCGGTGATGCGCCAATCGATGGATTTGACTGGGTCACCGGGAACATACTGACGCGATTGCACATACTCGAGACCCTGACCAAGAAAGGGGGAGCGATCCGTGCCATACGACAATGAGTCGGCAAGTCGTTTTACCGCGAGCAGGAACTGGCGGGAATCGAGCGGCTTAGTTTGCTGGTCGGTGAGGAGGGGCATTGGAAAGCCGAACGTGATTTTGGGGCGCGGATTAAAAATCAGCGCCTCTGACTACGAAATTGAATCATTGAGGATCTGCTGGAGGACAGCTTGGGGTGTTTTGCCTTCGGCGAGTGCCTCATAGGAGAGGCGGATCCGATGGAGACAGACGTCTTCGGCAAGAGCGAAAATATCTTCAGGGATGGCATAGTCACGGCCGTGAATAAGAGCGCGAGCACGCGATGCCTTAAGAAGAGAAATGCCGGCACGAGGCGAGCAGCCCATTTCGAGGTCGGGGTGATTCCGGGTGCGCTCCACGATATCTACGACGTGTTTCAGTAAGACTTCGCTGACATGAATATCGTGGGTCGCTTCCATAGCGTTGACGAGATCTTGCGGCGTGCCAACAGCATCGTCGGTGACGAGGTCGAATTCGGTTCGAGCAACAGCGCCTTCCCCCTTCTTTTCAACGCCAAGTTTGAGGTTTCGACGAAGGATTTCTTCTTCTTCCTCGGGTTTGGGGTAGCCGAGTCGGTGGCAGAGCATGAAGCGGTCAAGCTGAGCTTCGGGGAGTTCGAAAGTTCCTGATTGCTCGATCGGGTTCTGCGTTGCGATCACGAGGAATGGTGTGGGAAGTGAAAAGGTTTCCGCGCCAAGGGTGACCTTACGCTCCTGCATGGATTCGAGAAGAGCGCCTTGGACTTTGGGAGCGGCTCGGTTGATCTCGTCTGTAAGAAGAAGATTTGTGAAGATAGGGCCTTGATGAGTGCGAAATTCGCCAGATTTTTCGTCGAGAATTTCCGTGCCCAGGATATCGGATGGGAGAAGGTCAATCGTGAATTGGACTCGACGGAAGTCGAGGTGGAGTGCCTTTGAGATTGTGTTGACGAGTAGAGTCTTGGCAAGGCCGGGCATTCCTTCCAAAAGGAGGTGGCCGGAGGTCAGGAGAGCAATAAGGGTGCGCTCAACGACCACATCTTGACCGACGATGATTCGTCCAACACGTTCACGGATGTCCGCCAAATAGGTGGCGGTTTTTGTATGAGAAGTTTTGTCAGTGGTCATTAATTTGCAGAAGGAATGCGATCTCGCGAGGCGGATGTTTAGCTGTTAGGAGTCATCAGGGAAAGGATGGAACTTGGAATTTTACAAGGCTACGTCATTCGAGAGTTGGGGACGCAAGGTTGAGAAAGAAGAGTAGGTAAAGCGGGTATTGGCGATCTTGGGAATTGAGGTCAGGAAGCGACAGGATTGAACCAAGAAAAAACCCCGGGGTGTTCCCCGGGGTTGAAATGATTTACGGGTAAGTCTAGCTATCGTCTAAAAAAACTTGGTGAGGGTTTTCTCGCTAGGTGGTTGCGAGACGAGCGAGCCAATAATCATGGCGCCGGCACCGATGAACCACATGATGGCGGCTGGGACGATGCCTCCAAAGACGAAGTATTCGCCACCGAACCCTGACATCGCGAAGAAGGTAAGCCAGCTGATAAAGACTGCGATGACGCAGGAGTAAGCTCCTACTTTGGTCGCGCGTTTCCAGTAGAGGGCAGCGATAATAAGAGGGGTTAAAGCAGCGAAGCCGGAGAAGCACCATATAGCAAGATCGAAGACGCTTCTCTCATAGAGAAGGAGCGCAACGATGTAGGTGAGAACCACGATGGCTACGATGAAGCCCCGTGCCATGAAGAGGATTTGTTTGTCGGAGTATTCCTTTTTAGCACGATGGAGAACAATGTCGTTGGTGAACATGGTGCCAAGGCACAGGAACTGGGAGTCGAGTGACGACATGATGGCGGCGAGAATGCCGGCTGTGACCAGTCCCACGATGATGGGGTCTTTAACGAGGACGCCGACCGTTTTGGCGAGGATGGCTCCGCTAGGAATTCCGGATGCGAAGAGACCAGTGGCCCAGATGCCGATGAGTACACAGGGGACCCAGACGATGGCGATGCAAATGGGGTGTGCGACGACGGTGAGCTTGAAGCTCTTTGCGCTCTTCGCGGTCAGCCAATGCTGAAAGAGGTGGGGGAACATTCCAACACTAAGCGGAATGAACATATAGCTGAGGAAGGTCCAGTGGGAGACTCCGATTTCACCTCCTTCTGAAAGGGTGCGGACTTTGTGAGAGTCCTTGGCCTGTTCGATGGCTGCTCCGAGTCCTCCGAGTCGATCCGAAATCAAATAGAAGGCGAGAACTCCCATGACCATGAAGACGATGGTTTGGAAGGTATTGGCCCAGGCAGCAGCGCGTGATCCACCTGCAAAGATGTAGGTCAAAACGACCGCGCTGATGACAAGTCCGGTGAACCAAGGGGGGATGGCTCCGTTGTCTGTCCACTCAGGAAAGACGCCGGGGATGGTTCCCTTTGGGGTGATCTTTGCTCCGGTGACTCCGGCGATAGTTTTGCCGGCTCCGATGATTCCTATAAGAAGATAGGGGATCACAAGGAGGACCAGGATTGGGAATAGGAGGTAGCCGAAGGCTTTGGTTTCGAAGCGGTCGCGGAAGTATTGAATCTGGGTGACGTAGCCATAGCGTTTGCCGATGGCCCAGAGTTTGATGCCGATCAGGAGAAAGCAGGCGGCATGAATGAGTCCGGACGACGAGGCCATGAGGCCGTAAGTTCCGATGCCTCGCTCAAAAGCCTTGCCGGTCGAGCCGACGAGAGCGAAAGCGGTCATGGTGGTGCCGAAGACCGACATTAGTAACATGAAGGGGCCGATGGAGTGGCTGGCGACGAAATAGTCCTTTGAAGTCCCCCGGAAGAGGGTCTTGGAAAAGAGGGCCAGTCCGAGAAGGAGGCCTAAGTAAATTGCGATGACGATGACGGTGGTCATTTGCTACCTCCTTCCGATGATTCAGCTCCGCCTTCGGCCCATTCTTCGAGCTCGGTAGGCCAGGCAACCTTCATGACAATGCCCCAAAAGAGGGCTGCGACGAGAGAGTAACAGGCGTGGTAAAAGAGTCCTACGGGCATAAAGCCCAAGACTAGATTGGCGTTATCCCAGTTCCAGCTGTCTTGATGAAGCAGGAGCAGGAGAACGAAAACAATGAAGATGATTCGTTTCTTGGTCATTGGTTGAGTGATAATTCCTTACCGCTAGTGTCTCGAAAGCCTTTCAATGTGTCGACGGAATACTAATCTCTTCCTCGTGAAGCCGACGAACAATCTCGCTGCCAGCACTTCTCCCGATGGGGAGACCTTGCTTCTGCAAGAGCATGACGGGGAGTATTTCCTTAAGGTGGGTGGGGTTCCCCTGATGAGTACGACGGCTTGTTCGTCCGAGCAAATGATGGCGGAATTGGCTTGTGGCGCAGGGGGGCGAACTCAGCGAGTGTTGATCGGCGGGCTCGGATTTGGGTTCACCTTGCGGAAGGTATTGGAATTAGTTTCGGCAGATTCGGATGTGGAGGTGGCTGAGTTGCTACAAGTGGTTATCGACTGGAATCGGGAGCACCTGCGGAAGGTGAATG
>ERZ1048686.3179-NODE-3179-length-10731-cov-8.768640_pt1 | contig 10731 bp, 10 predicted proteins | sample MGYA00383099_ERZ1048686 | MGnify/ENA primary metagenome ERZ1048686 (study PRJEB29581, sample SAMEA5548369) | metagenome | biome: marine; feature: coastal; material: water | depth 25 m | study: Short-term variability in the microbial, nano- and picoplankton...
CTAAAAAACTTATGCTAATAATTTTTATATAAAAATTACAATATTTTTCAAGATCTTACAGGGCGACATGCATCAGGCCCCATCGCTACGCTATCTGAAATATTGTTTCAAGATCCGCGATGGAAAATCACCCAAGATCCCATCCGAAAGTATCATTTTTTTTAAAAACATCTCCCAATGGACCGGTAAATTATCCCAACTGGCTACTGAACTCCATCCGTAAATATCATAACTTTTCAAGTGAGGCGCTAACTTTGCATCTTGTCGTTAGAATGAGAGCAAGCGAGCACGTAAAGGTAGGTTTTGTAGAGGTCAACGATGTCATTCGTGGATAATTTGTCCCGCAATATTGTGGGGTCTTCAGACGCCATGATGGCGCTTCGAAAATCGGTGATGGATGTTGCCGAGCATAATATCCCCGTATTAATCCTTGGTCCCAGCGGATCTGGCAAAGAAGTCGTTGCACAATCCTTAGCAGATTTATCAGGTAGATCTGGCAAGTTAATTTCAGTGAATTGCGCCTCTATTCCCAAATCTCTGCTTGAAGCTGAGCTTTTTGGCTACGAAAAAGGAGCATTTACAGGCGCAAGCAAAACCCACAAAGGCAAGTTTGAACAAGCACATAACGGCACCCTCTTTTTAGATGAAATTGGCGATATGCCACTTGATTTACAATCGAAATTGTTGCGGGCTTTGGAAACTAAATGTTTCTCGCCGGTCGGCTCGTCGCGCGAAATCGAAGTAGACTTCCGGTTGATCTGCGCCACGCACAAAAATCTATATAAGCAAGTTGTCCTTAAGAATTTTCGCTCAGACCTGTTTTTCAGGATCAGCGCCTTTCCGATCCGTGTGCCTGCACTGAAAGATCGCTCGGGCGATATTGAAAACCTCGTCTATCATTTGGCGCAGCAACTGACCCTGTCAGGTCAGTCAAATATGAAATTTGAAATTGAAGGTGATGCACTTTGGTTGCTGAAAACCTTCTCTTGGCCCGGAAATGTGCGCCAGTTGCGCAACGTTATCGAATGTTTGATTATTCGTTCGGGTGGTCAGGCGATCAACGCAATCCAAGTGCAACAGGCTTTGCGTGAACAAAACGAACAAGGCTTAAATGACCAAGGATCACCGGCGCAGCAAGCCTTGAACGCCGAAGAGTCCAACAGATCACCGCTGGATTCGGTAACCGATTACCGCAGCTTTTTTGTGTCAAATGGCAAGTTGATGATTGCAGAGCATTTAAAAACTGTAGAGCGCAAAGTGGTCGCCGCGGCCTTAGTGGCGGCCGAGAATGATGTAGAACTGGCCGCAAAGATGTTACATCTCTCCGTGTCCGAACTGTTCGACAAAAAGCAAACACTCGATCTGTAAACACTGCTCCAAGGCTCGTCTGCCAGCGCAGCTGGAACGTTGAACCGCACGGCGCGCTCAGCATGACACCGGCCCGTAACGAGCAGCTTAAACTTATGCAAAGAATTTCATGCAAGAGGCAGATGGGTTATTGAACAATGGCCCAAAATGATTACATGCTCCCAACAACATGTTATCTGACCAAAGGACCCCCCCAATGGCGAGCACTACGCGCGAATTTGAAGCCGATACCGGAAAAATACTGAACATCGTTATCAACTCACTTTATTCAAACAAAGAAATCTTTTTGAGAGAGCTCCTCTCCAACGCGTCAGACGCCCTTCACAAACGGCAATATCTGGGTCAGACGGATAGCAAATTGCTCAGCGCCGACGCGGCCGAGATTTCAATTACATTGAATAAAAAGCGCAAAACCATCGCGATCAGCGATAGCGGCATAGGCTTGGACCAGGAAGATTTGATCGAAGCTCTGGGCACAATCGCCCGATCTGGCACCAAAGCCTTTATCGAACAAATCGAAGAAGCCGCGGAAAAAGATAAGGATGCAATAAGCCTAATCGGTCAATTTGGCGTTGGCTTTTACGCCTCATTCATGGTGGCCGATAAAGTGGAAGTGCACACATTAAAAGCAGGTCAGGATCAAGGATATTCTTGGCAAAGCGATGGCCAATCCGGCTATGAAATCAACGCAAGCAGCGCGCGCGACACCGTTGGTACCACGGTTGTTTTGCATCTTAAAAAAGAGGCGAAAGAGTTTTTGGAAGACATCCGGATCCAAACCCTCGTAAAGAAATATTCAGATCATATCGCCTATCCAATCCAATTGATGAAAGACGATCAAACCTCTGAAGTGTTAAACTCTGTGGAAGCGCTTTGGACAAAACCTGCAAAAGACATCACGCAAGAGCAATATAATAATTTTTATCAGAGCCATAGCGGGCAATATGACACGCCGTTTTTGACCCTGCATAACAAAGCCGAGGGCGCTGTAGAATTTACCAACCTGCTGTTTTTACCAAGCCAAAAGCCTTTTGATCTTTTTGATCCAGAACGCAAAACAAAAGTTCAGCTTTATGTAAACCGCGTGTTCATAACGGACGAATTGAAGGATCTTATTCCAGAATGGCTGCGCTTTGTGCGCGGCATCATTGATACGGCCAGCCTGGACCTGAATGTCAGTCGGGAAATGCTACAACATAATGCAACGCTGCTTAAAATTCGCAAAGCCGTGACCAAGCGCGTGCTGTCCGAATTGGCGAAAAAGGTTAAAAAAGACCCGCAAGCCTATGAAGCGTTTTGGGCAAATTTTGGCCGCGTTTTGAAGGAAGGCATTTATGAAGATGCGGATAATCGCGACCGCATTTTAAAAATCTGCCGGTTTTATTCTTTGAAGCAAGATAAGATGATTTCGCTTGAAGATTATATCGATGCGATGCCTCAAACGCAGGACGATATCTATTACCTAGCCTCCGACTCTGTTGAAGCCGCAAAGCGCAGCCCGCATATCGAAGGCTTTGCGGAAAGAGACATTGACGTTTTACTGATGACAGACCCGATTGATGAGTTCTGGATTTCAACAAGTCCGAAATATTCAGAAAAATCTTTAATCTCTATTGCACGCGAAAACGTCGACCTATCCAAATTCGCCAAAGAGGGTGAAGCGGATGAAGCCGATGATCAAAATTCGGATATGTCTGATGTTATCGTAAAGCTGAAAGCCGCATTGGGTGAAAAAGTATCGGATATTCGGGTGTCCAGCACCCTGACCTCAAGCCCGGTGCGCTTGGTCGCCGCAGATGGAGGCCTTGATTTCAACCTCGAGCGTATCATGAAAGCGCAAAATCCGGATTACACGGGCAGCGCCAAAGTGTTAGAACTGAACGCAACGCATCCGATAATGCAAAAGCTAAAAGCACAGCCCGAAGAAACCGATCAGGGCCTTGATGCGCTGGCTCTAGTGTTGTTTCAACAAGCGCGCATTTTAGATGGTGAAATGCCCGAAGATCCCACATCGTTTATTCAAAATGTAAACCAGTTAATCGCCTCAGGAATATAAAGCGCAAAGGCCCATGTTGTTATTTGCCTGCCCGCTCAAGGGCAGGCTCACCTGCTTGTCTGTAGAGAAAAAACCCCAAAGCCCCTACCACCAAAACACCGCCAAGCAAGGTCAGCGAATTCGGCGTTTCTTTGATACCAAGCCAAACCCATAAAGGGCCCAAAACCGTTTCTAACAGCATAATCATGCTCACATTGGCGGCGGATGTCAGCCGCGATGCCTTTGACAGCAAGAAAAAAGAAACGGGTAAAATAATCAATCCCGTGACCGAGATATAAATGAGGCTCGCGCCTCTCACCTGCCAAGCCGCAGGCCAAAGGTAAAAGGCGGTGCACCCGGCGATCAGCGCGCCTAGCCCGATCGCCAATTCAAACGGCACAGTTTTATTTTTCCGAATAATTACAAAGTTAAAGGCCAGACTGATGGCAACCGCAAGCCCACAACACGCCCCCAAAAGCGTTTCAAAATCAATATTCATGCCCCTTTCGATATCGCCAGCAACCGACATAAGGATTCCAGAAAACACCAAGACTATGGTTGCCCAAACGCGGCGATCCGCCAGTTCCCCCAATAGAAAATAACCCAGCAAAGCCGCAATAACGGGCACAGTAGCAACGGCCAGCAACACCACAGCCACGGGCGCAAGCGCGATTCCAAAGGCAAAGAATGAGGCATTTCCAATCTGGCAAATGACCAAAGACCAAAACCCAAAAGACGAAACGCGCGCGCGGTTCCCTTTTTCTTCCTTGAAGCGCGCGATCAACCCGATCGATAAAAACACCAATCCAGCCAAACATGCGCGCCACGCCAACATAGCTCCGCCATCCAATCCGGACAGGCGCATTAAAAGCGTATCAGGCGTTAATAACAAAGCCCCTGCCAGCGCCAGCATGAGCCCACTGCCTAAATTATTCATTCACCTGCCCTATTCTCAATGATCAACCAACCCTAAAACGGTTTATTGCTATCGTTTTGATTTGTAAGAAATCTCTGGGTTAATATGTAGAAAGCAGCCCGTCCTTGATCAGCGTTGTGCAGGTGCCCTTGTGATTTTGGCATTGCAAAACATCCGCCCGCAACCGTAGCGGCAAACAACCGGCAAAGGTAAAACCCTCATAAAACGCCCGGATTAATCATCACTTTCGAGAAAGGCGTTATAATCAATGCCAGGGCCTGAAAAGCTTTGGAACTCATCTCCACTTGGATAAGGGGTTACAAAGGGCTTAATCACATCTGAAAAGCGATTGTCGATGCGGTTGGATAAAACATCGGCAAGATCTTCAAGATCACCCCAAAACCCGATCAAAGCATGTTCACCATCTCCGATATCATGCGCTGACAGGCGCACCGTTTCGGGCAAAGGGTAATCGCGAAGATATATCGCAATGGCCTTATAAAGCGCATCATGTGAGCCCGCTTTTGGCTTGAATTTGATGCAGTTCATCATCTGCGCCATTCGAAATTCTCCCGAAATTTTTTGGTCAATACCGATCAGTCACTTCGCTGTTTCCTCTCAGAGAAAAAACCATAGTTAAAAATATAAAAATTTCAAAGTAAAAGTTTCTAGCAGAACTGCCATCAAAAGCTCTGTAATACACCGCTTAAAATTCAACGCGGGTCGTTAGGCTCAGAAACGATGTAAGCGCTACACACAAATGCACGTTACATTTCCTCATAATCTGTCACCCTGCTGGTTCGAAATGGCTGGAATGCTGGCACCAAGATTAACCTTCAGATGCGTGGTGGGTACGCGCCCTGCCTGCCAAATGTGTCAGACATCCACAACCGCTACCACGCTCGATTTAAACTTTGGCAGCGTTTGTAAAAGCTGATCACCAAGGCGGGTTGGTATCCCATTTTATCGCCAAATCCGTAAAGCTTTTGACTGAGAGAGGATCTAATGGAATGCCCTGCTCAATGCGCCCGGCCGCCCGCGCCCATTCGCGATCACCTGGCGCCATAACGCTCGCCCCCTTTCGCGCCTTTGACCCGCGCAAAAGCTTTAAATACCGCAGCATTCCAGCGCGGACCACCTCTCCTATTGCGAAGGCACTGGGATCTATAACGATCACAAAAGCGCCCATTCCCCTTGGCGTTGTGAAATCAGGGCCCGCCATAGGGGCAATATCGGGGCTCAACTTCATGCCCGTCAAAACCGCTGAAAAGATTTCGGCCAAACCACCCAGCGCAGCCCCTTTAAAACCAAAATCAGCCCCCCCTATCGGAGCCAGCATTTCGGCAATATTCGGATCCAAAGTATCCATGCCTTGCGGATCAGATGCCACGCCCTGCGGTAAATCCTGTTGCAACGATTGGTGTAATTGAACCCGGTTATAGGGAACAGAGCTGGTCGCCATATCCAACAGCCATGGGTTTGGTTCTGCCGTCGGCACTGCCACTGAAATCGGGTTGGTGCCATGAAAGCGCTCAGCGCCATCAAATAATCGCACGAAACTATCGGAATTTCCAAACACAATCCCGATCATATTTTTATCCGCTGCTGCCTTAGAAAAAGCACCGGCTGGCCCGAAATGCGAAGTGTTTTGAATGCCGATCGCTGCAATCCCAGCTGTCTGCGCAAGATCCACAGCATGATCAATCGCGGCAAATGTGGCCACCGCCCCATGCGCATTATCAGCATTCAGCAGCGCCGTACCACTGCGCGTTTGATCCAACGCGATCTTGGGCGCTATGTTCAATCGGCCACCTTGAAAGGCCTGCGCATAATGCCCCAGCAAACGCACCCCGTGGCTGTCAATACCATGGACCGAGCCATGCATCATTGCGCGCGTTGCCGCCAGCGCGCTGGGCTGATCTGCCCCAGCTTTTTCTAAAATAAAACGGCAAAACGCGCTCAGGCGGGCGCAGTCAGCAAGACGCGTTTCATTGGTCAGCATAATAAGTTCCCTATTCAAAACGATGGCCGGTGTGAACCCTATCCACCCGGGGCTGTGCCGAGCCTAATCTATTGACCAGATAAAATCCAACAAGCCCTAACTTTACACCGCTTGAGCAAAACCGCGCGTTCCAAAAGCTTGTCTAAAAAGATGCTCGATATGTTGTGTGGCGACCAAAGAACAAAATAATCGTCAGCGCTTACACTATATCGGATAGAAGGGGATCCGCTAAGCTTTGTTTTATATCAATCTAACCCAAGATAAGCGGCCAAGGCTTTCGGCGGGCTTGCCATCACTTGCTTCGTTGGTTGGGGCGGGCTGAGCACTCGATCGCTTAGAAGCAATGTCTCATCAGCAATCCGCAGCGCGTCATTGGGATCATGTGTCACCATCAACACCGTAGCCTGCCGCTCTTGCGCCAGCGTTTGCAGCAAATCCAGCATCTCATTTTTCAAAGCAGGCCCCAATGCGGTGAAGGGCTCATCCAATAAAAGGATTGGTTTATCTTGTAACAGCACCCGCGCCAGCGCCACGCGGCTTTGCTGCCCCCCTGATAATTCACCGGGCTTAGAGGCTTCAAAACCACCCAATCCCACGCGTGACAGCGCCGCCTTCACCTGCTCTTGACGGATCGATGACAGATATCTGCGCTGGGTCAGCGCCAAAGCCACGTTCCGTTTTGCGCTAAGATGCGGAAATAAATTATTGTCTTGAAACAGCATCGCCATAGGCCGCTGTGCCGGGCGCAGCCCAGTGATATTCTGCCCGTTCCACAGCACGGCGCCAGAAGACACCGGCAAAAACCCCGCAAGCGCGGCCAAAAAAGTAGATTTTCCAGCGCCTGATGGGCCCATAATGGCATAAATTTTCGCATCCAAACCACACAATGAAGCGGTCAGTTGGAAACTGCCTTGACGAATTTTTAAGTTTTGCAAATCAAGCATTACGACGCCCTAAAAAATCAAATACCCAGAAAAATCCAAAACTTAATATCAAAAGAAGGCTGGCGCAGCCCGCGGCTTGCTCCATACGGTACGACCCCATCAATTGATACAGCTTCAACGGCAAGGTCGCGCGCTCGGCATCGCCAAACAGCGCAATAACGCCCAGATCGCCCATCGAAAGCGCCGCGGTCAATCCCGCGGCGAACCCGAATGGGCGGCGTAATCTAGGCCAAACCACCCAGCGCCACCACCCCAACCTAGACAATCCCAAAGAAGCCGATAACCAGCGGAAATTGGCGTCTACCTGGCTCATTTCCGGGCGTAAAATACGCACTGCAAAGGGCAATGACATCAGAGCATTCACACATAGCGTTACCCAAAGACTTATCTCAAACGGGTTCACATAAGGCCTGGCAATCAAAAACAAACCGGTTCCCAGGACAAGCGGCGATACCGTAATTCCCAAAGTTGCGATGGCTTCTCCACCGCGGCTCAGCAAACTGAGCGACAGTAACATGCACAGCGCTGTGGCCCCCAAAGCAATCAAAACCGAGCGCAGCGCCGCCATCCAAACCGCAGCCGGCAAGCTGGTTACACTGCCAAGCCCATTGCCCAAGACCAATAGCAAAGGCAGGCCTAAAAATAGCAGGGCCGCGCCAATCACCACCCCATCTAGATATTTTTGCAAGGTAGAGTGGCGGCCCAGCGCAATTGGACGATCAAGCCCAATGCCCAGCTGATGCCCCCAGGCAAAGCCCAGCGCGAAAACGGCAGCCAATGCAGACACCCCCAATTGCACCAGCCCCAACAGAGCGGCTTTTGCGAAATCAAAGTCAAATCGAAAAGCTTGATAAATCGCCAATTCCAGCGTCGTTGATTTGGGCCCCCCTCCTAAAGCCAGCGCCACAGTAAAACTCGATAAACAAATCACAAAGATGACCACCGCAGCCGAGGGCAAAACCGTCATCAGCATCGGAAACTCAATCAAACGAAACCGCGCAAAACCGCGAAGATCCAAGCTCTGCCCCAGCCGCAACCGCTCTTGTGGGATTGTTGCCCAGCCCAATAAAATCATCCGTGTGGCAAGGGGCAAATTAAAAAACACATGCGCCAACAGCACGCCCTGCAGCCCATAGATCGAAAAGCTGCCAAAGCCCAAGCTGCGCAACCCCGTATTGAGCCAACCATTTTGACCGAAAACCGCAATCAAACCAAGAATGGCGACAATAACGGGCAAAATAAAAGGCGCGCCCATCAGCCTAATCACCGCAGCGCGGCCCCAAAACTGCGCGCGCGCAAGCGCTCGCGCCAGCGGAACCGCTGATAAAGTGGACAAGAGCGCCGAAAGCGCAGCCTGTAAAATGGTAAAGCGCAAAGCTGACCAATCTGCAGGCCCCAAGCTGGTAGGCCCATCCGCCTGACCCCAAACCGCCAAAAGCGGTAGAAGTACAAAGCTACAAATCAGCGCTGAGGTGCTTATTTGGACAATGCGCGGCGCCATTCCTCAATCGTCTCTTTGCGCAGGTTTGCGGCTTCTTCTTCAGAATAGAACAACACTTTTTCAGGCAAAGGCAAGTCTTGGAACGCTTGCGGCCATTGCGATTTTGGCAGGGCTGCAGGCAAAGACCAATTACCCTCTGGAATTATGTTTTGGAATTGATCTGTCATGATGAAAGCCAAAAACGCATCCGCCAAATCGGGCACATCTGTCGATGCTATTTTCGCCGCCAACTCGACCATGAAATAATGCCCTTCGGGAAATATCGCTGCCTTTTTGGTAAGATCGTTTTCCGCCACAATATGATAGGCCGGTGAGGTCGTGTAAGAGAGCACCATATCGGCTTCGCCATCTGAAAACAGCCCATAGGATTCTGACCAGCCTTTGGTGACGGTTAGAATTTTCGGCGCAAGCTTTTGCCAAACTGCTTCTGCTTGCTCACCATAGACCGCCTTCACCCAGAGCACCAAGGCCAAGCCCGAGATTGAGCTGCGCGGATCTTGGATCACCAAGCTCAAGTCTGCGCCGGAATTCACCAACGCATCAAAAGACGCGGGCGGGTTGGCCACTTTTTCAGTATTGTAGATAAACGCAGTATGGCCATAGTTGAACGGCAGGAATATTTCATCGCTCCACTCTATCGGCAATGTAAGCTGCGCATTGTCTTGGCCATGGGCCGCGAACAAACCCGTTTCGCGCGCTTTTTTTGTAATATCTGTGTTCAGACCGATCACGGCATCTGCCTCGGTGCGCTCACCCTCCAGAATGATCCGTGACATGACATCACCCGTTTTAAACTGCAAGTCACAGCTGCAGCTTTCCTCAAAAGCGGCCTCAATCGCGGGCCCTGGCCCCCATTCTGACGCAAAATAATCTGGTGCATAAATTGTAAGTATCGGAGCCTGTGCCAACGTCATGCTGGCAGTGAACAGACCCGCTGCGAATGTGAAGTATTTCATGTTCTCTCCATATTTGCGACGGGCGGAGAGCGTGTAGCATGAAGCTGACCTTTCCTCCGCCGGTCTTAACCGGTTCAGGTTCGACGGGTTCGCAAAATGCGTCTCAGCCAAAAAGGCGCCCCGAGGTGAAATCGTGAATAAAGTTTTCACAACACGGTGGCAACCCCTAAAGATCTCAAACCGTTGTAACAGCGCATCCACGAGCCTGCAGGCTTAAACCGCTTGTGCTGCTATCAAGGCCTTAAACGCCAAAAGATAAATATGGGGCATTTTACAGTCAGCTTAGGATCCGATAAAGCATCTACTCAAGTCGGGTCACGCTATGATATCATTTATAAAACGCATCGGTAATCTTCAAAATATTGCCCTTTTTACTACGCTGTGCATCGCTGTTGTGATCGCGGCCACGACCCTAACACCCGGAGCGGGCAAACTTGCCCCTCAGGGTGCCGATAAGCTGCTTCACACCGCAGGCTTTGCCTTGCTGGTAATGCCTATGCTGATGGTACGGCTGAAAACCGGCCTCATGATCGCACCCCTCGCACTGCTTTTTGGCGGCGCTATCGAACTCATCCAACCCTATGTAAACCGGTTTGGCGATTTCTCTGATTTTTGGGCGGATTTTGTGGGTGTTCTAATAGGTGTGACTTTGGCGATACTTCTAAACCCGTTCATCAAACAATATGCGGCGCGTAACAAAAGTGCGCCAGAGTCAAAGAAATAATTCTAAGAAGCCTCTTCATATTTAACCTATGACGTTAAAATAGCATAAAACGTTTATCTTATAAAAAATGGTGACCCCGACAGGATTCGAATCTGTAACCTACCCCTTAGGAGGGGTATTATTTTAGATATAATTTACTTAGATATATGTTTTAATTGTATTTTATTAAGTCCAGTTCTGCATTTTTAAGTAGTTTGTATTCAGTTTGTACAAATATAAATCTATCTAGAATAAAATTTATTATAAATATTAGTATCTACAATAGGAGATACAGATGAATATCAA
>ERZ1048686.3184-NODE-3184-length-10725-cov-3.623430_pt1 | contig 10725 bp, 22 predicted proteins | sample MGYA00383099_ERZ1048686 | MGnify/ENA primary metagenome ERZ1048686 (study PRJEB29581, sample SAMEA5548369) | metagenome | biome: marine; feature: coastal; material: water | depth 25 m | study: Short-term variability in the microbial, nano- and picoplankton...
TTACAGAAGTGGTTTTTTCTTGGAAATTAAACGAGTTTAGGCTTTACGCAAATGGGATAGAAATTGGAAGTGATTCATTGGGAAGTGTTACAACTCCAAACGTGTTTAATACACTTCATTTAAGTAGTTTTACAGGAGCACAAACTATGTTCTACGGCAAAACAAAAGCATTAAAAGTTTACAAATCAATAGCAGACGCACAAGCAGATTTACCTTACATAAATTAAAAAATAAAATTATGATAGTAAAACAATATTCTTTTCCAAGCGAAGAAATAGCAAAAGAAATGATTTTAGAATTGGCACAAGAAGAAAACGAATTGCCATTTAATAAAATAACAGTAACAGAATCAACTCACGGAATAGCTATTTTAGGATTTCAAGATAAGTATGAATTTGACGAAGAAAATGAAGAAATAACTTTAGTTAAAAAGGCTGAATTTTATGATGTTGATGTAATGTGGAAAGGCAGAAGTGGCTACGGATGGAGTTCTTACGAAGTTAATCCTAAAACACCTAACCATAAATTCGCATAAAAAAAATGGCGAAACGTTTAGAAATAAAAGGAAATTATTTAATAGTAACTGATACTATTACAAGCAAAATAGAACGTAGACTTCCCTCTTCAAGAGTTAGCTATGACTATTATAATGCTACTTTACATATTATTTACATTAATAGATACGACCAAAATTATCACGTATCGTTTGATGAATTAGTAGATAGTGATGATTTACCTTTTACAGAAACTACTTTGATAGCGTTTATGGACAAGTTTACGGGAGGAACAACAATAACTACTCCCGTAGATGTAGTCATTCAAGATAGTACTTCGCCGTTGTTTATTTTACACGCTACGGAATTACTAAACGAAACTACTTTAAATGCTGATGCTGTAATTGATGAAAAGACATTCACAGTACTAGACAACACAGATTTCGCAGTAGGTTTAGATATTACAATTTACTCATCTAATCTTAATAGAGTTTCCTTTTTTCATATAACCAATGTAGCAGGAAACGTTATAACAGTTGATTCACCTATTGATTTCGCTTATTCTAGTGGTGATTTTGTACAATTAGGTAGCCATAATTTAGCAGTTGATGGAAGTGTAACACCTCGTATATTTGGAATAAGAAATCCAACAACTCAAGATATTGATTTAAGTGTAGATATTACACGAATTATTTTATCAATGCAATTAACTGGAGGAGGAGATTATGATGAATTTGGAAATATACCAAGATTAACAAATGGTTTAGTTTGTAGATTTGTTAATAGTTATCGAGAAAATATTTTCAATGTAAAAGATAATAGAGAATTTGACAATTTAATGTATGATTTTAAATTTATCGAAGCTAGTGGTAACGCTCCAGATGGTTTAAGTGGGCGTTTTACATTTGATAAATTAGGTGCAGTTATAAGGCTAAAACCTTTTGAAGATTTACAATTTATTGTACAAGATGACTTAACAGATTTAACGGATTTTGAAATAGTAGCACAAGGAAGTGGAGTAGTAGATTAAAAAATAATATAATATGAATAAGAAAACAATAAAAATAATATTAACCAATGAGATTGAGTTAATACCGAACCTATTTATCAACAAAAAAACAAGAAGTTTAAAATTAGATTTCTTATTTATAAAATTAGTTATTAAGCTATGAGAAATTACATAGACAAATTACTTAATATAGCAATAAGTAAGAAACTAACGGTGTTCGTAATAGGTACTGTTTTTATGTCGTTATACAGGTTAGATGGCGACCAATGGCTAATATTAGCTTCTATCTATGTTGGAACACAAGGAATAATAGACCTAACAAAAGAATATTTTAAAAAATAATACAATGGCAATAACGACCTCACAGCGAACATATTTTAAACATAATTGGATGACCTTCGCAAACTTACTTCTATTATTGGGATTAGTTTACAATTACGCAACATCTCAACAAAAAATGAGAGATGACATAAAAGAATTAAATAAACACTCAGGAGATAAAATCCTCCATCTGCCTTTCGATAAAAAGATACAAATATTTGTGCCAAGAATAGAACTTGATTCAAGATTAGAAAGTATTGAGGAGCATCAACGAGAAGCGTCTGTAAAACAAGATGCAATTTACAAACTACTATTACAATTAGATAGATGAAATTAAGCGAAAAACAAATAATATAGTGAATTATCCCTTTTCAATTCAATACCCTTCAATTCAATACCCTATTTTATATAAAATATATGATTAATTTTAAAATAAATGAGTTTGACAGTCCAGATAAAAAAGGTAGTAGTACTAATATGTGCCCTACCTTTCTATCAATGATTGATAAGGCTCGTAGTATAGCAGACGTGCCATTTATAATAACAAGTGGGTATAGAACTAAGTCGCATAATAAAAGTGTCGGAGGAGTTCTTAATTCAAGCCATACTAAAGGTTTAGCGTGTGATATTAAGTGTACTAATAGTAGGCATCGTTTTTTAATAATTAGTGCCTTACGAGATGTAGGGTTTACTCGTATAGGTATTTCTAAAACATTTATTCATTGTGATTCTGATGTAGAAAAGAGTCAGAATGTGTATTGGGTGTATTAATTATTTACTACTTTGTTGATAACTATTTTTAGTAGTGTATTGACTTTTGCCTTATTTAATCCGAACTTTGCACTATAGGTAAAGAAGATATATAGTATAAGTATATATATTGTTTGTGTCTGTTTACTTATATATTAAGATATAAATCTTGTCTTGTTTATGCTAAAAGAAAAAAATACGATATAATGTTTGCATTGCACAACATATTATGTTATATTTACTTTATAGAAATAGATACTGCTTTTGTTTTTTATTATATGTTTTTTTAATTTGTAATTTGTTAGGTTTAAGGCAGTAGGATATTTAACTTAAACGTTCTACTGCTTTTTTTTATTTTTTTATACAAACTACTTGACTACTTAAACAATATTTATTATATTTGTCACAAGGAAACAAACATAAACAAGATATATATTATGGATACAGAACTTATCAATTTTTTAACATTTAGAATTAAGGCACTTGAAGACAAAGTAGACGTGCTAACTGCTGAAAACAAAATATTAATAGATAATGCTCACACTATTATATTAGATAATCAAGAGCTAAAACAAAAAAAACAATAGATAATTATGATTGTAGAAAACACAAACATTTATCAGGCATTAGCTGCGTTTCAGCAAGAATGTCCTGTGATTCACAAAGGAACTAAAGGCTATGGGTATAGCTATGCAGATTTACCAGCTATTTTTGAGGTTATCAATCCTTTAATGAAGAAACATAATTTAGGTTTTACGCAACCTATAATGGGAGATACTATCAAAACTATTATTTTTCACACTGAAAGTGGAGAAACTATTGAAAGTTTAACGGAGATACCAAAGGGTGTTACACTAAAAGGAATGAATGATTTCCAAGTTTTGGGAAGTGCGATAAGTTATTTAAGGAGGTACTCATTGAGCAGTATTTTAGGGTTGGTAACCGATAAAGATACAGATGCTTCGACTCCTAAACAAATTAAACGACTTATACTAAAGTCAAACACTAAAGAGTTTGATGGGGCTATTAAGTTTATCAAGGATGGTGGTAAAATTTCAGATATCAGAAAGAAGTACAACGTTTCTACAGAGGTAGAGGCATTATTAAAATTAAAATAATAAATAATCATTAAATAGTAAAATTATGAGTCAAGAAAAAAAGTATGTAGGTAGAGGAAAAAAAGCTGGGAATTTCGATTTAGTAAATTTCAGTATTTCAGAATCAAAGGTTAAGGATAGTTGGTTTGAGTATAATGGGGAGCGTTATCTAAAGATGACTATTGGGGCATTAAAGAACCCTGACAATTATGGTAAAACACACTCAGTATGGATTGATGAGTATAAGCCGAATAACGAACAGACATCTAAACCTAAGAAACAGGCAGAGGATTTAAAAAGTGATTTACCCTTCTAAGAGGATTTGAAAAGTTATTTATCCCTTTAAAATAGGGAATATATAGGGATATCAATAGGGAGGTTTAAAAGCCTCCTTTGGTATTTGTAATGGTTTGTGTATGAAATGCACGTTAAAAATAGAATTAAATTAATAAATAAACAAAAACTAAAATATTATGAGTACAACATTTGGAATTAGAATACCGTCTACGAATGAGATTAAGCCAATAGCAAGACGAGTTGGTAGAGGACAAGGTAAAGTTGAAGTTTGGTTTACTGAACCATTAGCAGAATTATTAAATGATGAATTAGAAGTGATAGCAATAGATAATTCTAATCAAGGTATAAACACAATAAAGGATATTAAGAAGCACATTTCCTTCTTTTTTGAGCGAGGGCAAATTAATTTGAAAAATTAAAATGAAACAAATAACTTACAAAGAAGCAATTAGTTTCTTGTTACCAAGACATTACTCTGGAAGAAAACCAAGTATTACATACGCATTTGGTTATTACGAAGATGAAAAATTAAAAGCAGTTTGCACCTTTGGTAAACCTGCAAGTAATAGTTTATGTGTGGGTGTATGTGGCAAAGAATATAGTACAAATGTTTATGAATTAAATAGGCTTTGTGTAGATGGTGAAATAGAAATACAATTATCATCTTTTGTAGCTTGGTGCTTAAAACAATTAAAGAAAGATAATTTAATATTAGTTAGTTATGCTGATAAGCAAATGAACCACAATGGATATATTTACCAAGCTACTAATTGGATTTATACTGGAAGTACAAAAAGTAGAACAGATAAATATGTTGAGGGTGGTAAACACTCAAGACATTACGATAACTCTAAGCAAAATGGGTTAAGAAAATTTAGAAGCTCTAAGCATAGATATATTTATTTCGCTTGTGATAAGAAGCATAAAAGGAAATTTAAAGAAGCACTAAATTACAAGGTTGAAGATTACCCTAAAGAAGAAAACAAGAATTATATTTTAGGCGAATATATTAAACCTATAATATTAAAAGATGGTAAAAGGTGGGAAGAAAAAAAAGAAGAAAAAGATAATGAGCCACCAACTTTATTTGATGCTTAGAACTAAGCACTTGCATACAACTACTGAATTTAAAGTATTTGTATAGCTAAACAAAATTTACTATATTAGCAAAGAATTAAAACTACATATTATGAATAATTTAAACATAAAAGAAAAAGCATTATTATCTCTAATAAGGGTATTATCTAAAGAGGATGGTTATTGTTTGGCAAGTAATAGCACTTTATCTACTGAGGTCAATATCCACGAGAGAACACTTTATAGAATACTTAATAAATTAGAGGAGCTTCATTATATCTATAGAGTAACGCAGTCTATAGGGAACTACGGAAAAGAAAGAAGAATCTACTTAAATAAATAATATGGCTGGAATAGAAGATTTTATAAAATTAGATATTCAACCAAAATCAAGTACTTCAAGACAACAAAAGGTTAAATGTCCTAAATGCAGAGAGCAAGGTAAGACAAACTTAAATGATACTTGTCTTAGTATCAATATAGCTGAGGGTGTTTATAAGTGCCATAAATGTAATTGGAGTGGTAAGATTCACAATGAAAAAAGCTTAATCGAAATGTCGGAACAAAATAAAAAATATAAAACCCCATCAGAAAGTAGTATTTCAATAGTTAATAATAAGGCACTAAAATTCCTAAAGGATAGAGGGATAACTCAGGATGTTATAGATAATAATTACATTAGCTCCTCTAATGATGGTAGAAGTGTTATATTCCCTTACTATAGAGAGGGTATCTTAGTGAACTATAAAACAAGAGCAATAGATAGTAAGAGGTTCTTTCAGGCTAAAGAGGCTGAGCCAATAATGTATAATTACGATAGAATTAATGGCAAGAAATCAATAGTTATCTGTGAGGGTGAAATGGATTCATTATCTTGGGAGGTTGCTGGTATAACATTCCATACTACCGTTAATCAAGGTGCGCCTAATGTGAGTGACAAGAATATAGATAAAAAATTAGAGTGCCTGAATACTTGTTCAGAAGCCTTTGAGAAGGCTAATTCGATATACCTTGCAGTAGATAATGATGAGAATGGTAGATTCTTAGAGAGTGAGCTTATTAGAAGGTTTGGAGCAGAGAGATGCTTTTTAGTCGATTTTAGCCCTTTTAAAGATGCAAATGAGGTATTAGTCCAAGAGGGTGTAGAAAGTCTTAGAAAACGTATTAAGAATGCTTCTCAGCCTAAAGTTGAAGGTATATTTAATGTGGAGGATGTTGTAGACTCAATGTTGGATGGTTACAGGAATGGACAAGAAAGAGGAACTACAACGTATATAGAGGAGGTTGATAAGGCTTGGACTTGGAGGGCAGGAGAGATTAATATTTGGACTGGCTATCAGAATGAAGGGAAGAGTTTATTTCTTAATCAATTAGCTACAATTAAGGCTGCTATTGATGGGTGGAAGTTTGCCGTATTTAGTCCTGAGAATATGCCAATCAAAGATTTCTTTAATGATATTATTGAGATGTATATTGGTAAGAGTTGTGACCCTTATTACACTAATAATTATATGAGTGAGGATGAGTATAGGGAAGGTATGGACTTCGTTAATAATAATTTTAATGTTATATATCCTGAAAAGAACTTCACATTAGATACAATCTTCGCTAAGACAAAATATCTAATAAAAACTCAAGGTATAAGAGCGTTAATAATTGACCCATATAATACCGTTCAACATAAAATGAATAGAGGAGAGCGAGAGGATTTATATATATCAAGGTTTATGAGTGAATTGAAGAGGTTTGCTGTTGATAATAATATTTCTGTGCATTTAGTTGCTCATCAGGTTACTCCTCAAAAATCAGAGGATGGGAGGTATATAAAGCCTGATGTGAATAAGATTAAAGGTGGAGGAACATTTGCTGATAAGGCTGATAATGTATTATTTGTATGGCGACCTGATAGGGCGATTGATTTCTCATCAAAGAAGGTTACATTCGGAAGTCAAAAGATTAAGAAGCAAAAGTTAGTTGGTTATCCACAAGATGTTGAAGATATAATGTTTGATATCAAGACCTCAAGATATTCATTTGATGGCTCAACACCATTCGGACAATTAGATTATATTAGACGTAATAATAAATAAATATGAAAGAAATATTAGTTAATTTACCATTGAGTTTAAGACAAACAAAGGGTAAGGTTAAATGGTTGACGTTAAACAACTATAGAAACTGGCACTATCAAACATCTAATGGTTTAAAGGTTAAATTCAAGAAGGAAATAACGCCATTACTTAAATTTAAGATAGAGGGAAAGGTTCGTATAGACTACTACTACTATGCTCCAGATAAAAGAAAGAGGGATTTAATGAATGTGATAAGTGTAATTGATAAGTTCTTTCAGGATGCTATGGTAGAAAAAGGCTGTATAGAGGCTGATGATTTATCTATTGTTGTAGAGGTTAATTCTAAATCTATGGGAATTGACAGAGAGAATCCAAGGTTAGTAGCTAAAATAACTAAGTTGTAAAAAAGATTTGCATAGGGCAACAAAGTATAATATATTTGTAATAGAAAAGGAAACAGAATGAGTAAAACAGTATTAGAAGTATTAGCTGAAAAACATAACGATTGGATTACAATGGCAACTTCCTTCGGATTAAACGAGGAAGACACTAAAGATATAGTTCAAGATATGTATATTTGCGTTGATAAAGCAGTTGATGATGTTGAAAGAATTATGTATAAAGATAAAGGTGTTAATACATTCTATGTATATACAACGTTAAAGAACCTCCATTGGCAAGGTTACTATAGAGGTGGTAGTTCAAAGAAGACTCCTGATATCAAGTGTTTTTCAGAGTTGAAATACAATGATAATGATGGAATGCCTAACGAGTTTGAGGAGTATATTAAGAAGAATAATGAAACCCACCACGAGTGTATGGAGGAGGAATTATTCAATTCAGTATCTTTAAATGATATAAGGGAAGGGGTTGATTCTATTAAGAAAGAATGGCACTGGTATGATAGGGATATTTTTGACTTACATTTTAATAAGGGAATATCTATGAGAAAATTAGCTAAAGGAACTACTATAAGTTTAAGCTCTATATTTAACACAATTGATAACGGAAGAAACAAAATAAGAAAAGAATTAAAGGACCAATGGGATTTATACAATCAAAAATAGATAAAATGAAACAGAAAAAACACACACAGAACGAGAAAATAGCAAGGCTAGAAAAGGTTGTGACTCAGTTATACTTAAAGATTGCTAAGTTACAGGTTGATTTTAATAAGATTGAAAAAGAAACTAAAGAAGAAGAAAAGATATGAAAGAACCAAAAGACAAAAGAACAAAAGAGTACAAAGAATGGAAGGTAAACTTCGATAACCAATCAAAGGGTTTAGGAGATACTATTGAAAAGATTACCGAAGCCACAGGAATTAAGAAGGCTGTTAAGGCTGTTTTAGGGGATGATTGTGGTTGTGATGAACGTAAAGAGCGATGGAACAAGGATTTCTCTTATAAGGTGCATAATTGCCCTACAGAAGAAGAATTTAACTATATCAAGGATTGGGTTGATAGTGGAAGAAATAGATTGAATAACCTTCAGCTAATTAAAATGAATAAGATTTACAATAGAGTATTTAATCAGAAATTTAAGTGTCAGAAATGTTCAGCAAATATAATGATGAAAAAAATAATAAAACTATTTAACAAATATTAATATGAAAGATTTTAGACCAAGACTAAAAGGTAAGATATTAAAGGCTTACCAAAACCTAACTAAAGTAGAGAACAGAGTTCTTGTTATAGGTGATTTACACGAGCCGTTTTGTTTAGATGGATATTTAGAGTTTTGTAAAGAACAATACGCTATACATAATTGTAATTCTGTTGTGTTTATAGGTGACATAATCGACCATCACCACTCAAGTTATCACGAAACATCAGCAGATGGGATGGGTGGTAAATATGAATTAGAACAGGCTATAAAGAAATTAGCTAAATGGTATAAAGCATTCCCTAAGGCTCACGTTACATTAGGAAATCACGATAGAATAATCATTCGTAAGGCACAAACATCTAATATTCCTAGTATGTGGATAAAAGAGTTTGAAGATGTGCTAGAAACTCCTAAATGGAAGTTTGTTACTGAAGTCTATATTGATGGAGTAAGATATGTCCACGGAGATAAAAGTGGTAAAGCAAGAATGGCAGCTAAAAGAGATATGGTAAGTACTGTTTCTGGACATTACCATACAGATTTCTATTGCGAATGGTTTTTTGGTAAAACAAGGGCTATATTTGGTATGAGTGTAGGTTGTGGAATAGATTCTAAAAGTTACGCTATGGGATATATGCAAGGTGGAAAGAAAGAGGCTATTGGTGTTGGTGTAGTAATTGGTGGTCATACAGCGTTTAATGTAAAAATGGAATTGTAAGAATGATAGATATGAAGAGAAAATGGAAATTCAAAATAAATAATAATACGGTTACTATTGAGAATAAGAAAAAATTTAGTAAATTTGTAGCATTAAAAGTATTAAAAACCCATAGAATTATAGGATGAATCAGAAAGATATTAGAGAGATTATAGAGTCAGCAGTAGATGTTAACTTAGCAAGTAAGAGTAGAAAGGTAGACCTTGTAGATTTAAAGGCAATCTATTGTAGAATATGTAGGGAGTTTGGATTTGATTACTTTGGTAACCAATTAACCTTAGAGGATATTGCAGAAGAGATAGGGTTAAAACACGCTACAGCTATTCACCATAGTAGATATAGATGGGTTAAAGCATATAATAAAAATGTTATTTGCCGAAATATTTACGACTCATTTAAAAGAGAGGTATCAGGTAAAAACTTAGAGATAAAGAAATCATTTGAAGAGCCTCCATATAAGAGATTATATATTGAATTAAAGAAGCAAGTAATATATAATGATTCTTTAAGAAGAAAGAAAACGAGATTAGATTTAATAATAGAAGAGTTGGATGATGATAAATTAGGTTTATTAGAGGCTAGGCTAAGACCTATTATTAAGATGTTAAACTCAGCTCAATTTAAAAGTTAAATTAAGATGATAATAAATAAATTAGATAGAAACACTTTAGAGGTAGTAGAAAGCTGCACAGAGAGCGAATTTGACGCTATTAGAAGCGAGTTCTCAAAGCAAATAGTAATTCATTCAGCTTGGAGTGGTAGAACGTATGAAGGCTTTAAATGGAGGATTAATTATGAATAATAATTATTTTTTATGTAAATCATTTAAAAAGTTTGGTATATTAAAAAAAAGTATTATATTTGCATATAACTTAAGAGTGTATGATTAGTAGCGTGAATAATAACTAAATATAATAAAAATGACAGAACAAGAAAGAAACTTAATTAGAGATGCAATTATGTTTGCAGTAAAAGATATAACTGGCAGAGTAATACGTGAAGCTACTGTACAAAGTATGATAAATGACTTTAAAAAAGCTATTAATTATACACATTGTTGTGAACAGTTAACCTGCTACAACGATAATATAATAGACAAAAGTTTGACACTAAACAAAAAATATGAAAAAATACACGAACATAACGGAATGGTTGTGATAATAAACGACTATGATGAAGTAATGAGTTATAATAGACGAGCCTTTTTCAAAGTAGGTTAATTGTTTACAACTGAAAGTGTAACACAAGTAAAGAATAAATTAAAACTAAATATTATTATGAA
>ERZ1048686.3189-NODE-3189-length-10718-cov-4.226953_pt1 | contig 10718 bp, 6 predicted proteins | sample MGYA00383099_ERZ1048686 | MGnify/ENA primary metagenome ERZ1048686 (study PRJEB29581, sample SAMEA5548369) | metagenome | biome: marine; feature: coastal; material: water | depth 25 m | study: Short-term variability in the microbial, nano- and picoplankton...
TGACAGATATGATGGAATAACAAACTTGAGCGAAAGCAAAAACTGTTATCCGCATCTTGTTCCCATATGTATTCAAAAAACAGGTATGTTGAGTGCTACTTGGAGTTGTGTCCCTTCGTTTTGAAGGCCACTCTTCTTTTACAAATTATGATTCACTAAAGATCAAATTTTTATGAACATAAATCGTCTATCTATCGGGGGCGGCATCATCGGGTTAATGCTCGGAGTTGTTTTGCCTGTTGGTATGGGTGCCGCAGATTCAAATAGCAATTGGATCATCAAGCCTCATTTGTTTGAGTCGTTGACGGAGCCTCCTTGTTCCTATGTTTCAACTGAGAACCGAAAAGGGTTCGTCAAACCCGATGACAAAGTCATTGCCTGGCTGCGTGGGCCTCATAACGGGGGAACCATACCATTGCGTCATTTCCTGGCTGGACCTCGTATCATCAATGATACTTACGGTCTCTTTTTTTATGATCCAGAAGGTGGATATGTGGCTTCTTATCAGAAAGATTATGGTTATGAATTTTACGGTTGGCGTGATGGGGTAATGCTCGTCCGAGATAAGGAAGGCACTATCTGGTCGGCTCTGAGCGGCAGAGCCTTGGATGGGCCGGGAAAAGGTCAACAATTGAAGCGAGTCCCTTCCGCTCCGACGACATGGGGCCATTGGCTCATGCTTCATCCTGAATCCACGGCGTATAATCTTTTTGAAGGTGATACATATTCTGAGGTCAAACTGCCAGCGGTGGATCATTGGCAAGTGCGTGCTACAGCCAGGACAGCTGAGATCACCGAGGATCTGGTCATTGGGGTTGAGGGTGACGGTTCCACTCGGGCCTATCCCTTGCCTCTGCGCGAGGAGCGTGTTTGTTATAACGATGTGATCGATGATATGCCTGTAACCGTTTTCTGGTATGGCCCAACACAGTCGGGTGTCGCATGGAAAAGGACGATCGATGGCAAGCTTCTTACCTTTCGAGCAGATACGATTTCGCCTGAAACGGCTCCTTTTGTGGACAACGAAACAAACAGTCGCTGGACATTGGCAGGCCGTGCTGTGGATGGGCCCATGCGTGGGACGGAACTGGAATGGATTTCCAGTATTCAATGTCGCGATGATGCCTGGAAAGCTGAGTATCCCGAAACTTCCTGGTTCAAACCTGATACCCAACCATGAGAATGACGCTCTTTAGTAAATCAGCACTTGGGTGCTTGATCCTGTGCGCCTGCTTCCATGTGCTTGCCAATGATGCCCCTTTCCGGGCATGGCTGATTGATGCTGATGAATTGGCAACATTGGATGTTGATGAGATCAATCGTCAACATGTCCAACAGCTGATCCTTTCGATTCAGCAAGCACCCGATGCCCAGCAGGTGGTTGACGTCAAACGGTATCAGGAAAGTGGCATCAGTATCTGGTATTGGATTGAAGTAGCGCGTGATGCTGAACTGGCGACAAGCCACCCGGAGTGGATGGCCAGTATCCAGGGGCATCCTGAATGGCGACGATTCCATACGAACTTCCCCCAGGAGAAAGATCATCAAATGGTCAAGGTCTTTCCATGGGTGCCGATTTTTTATCGAGGTGCGTTTGAAGCACAGGCAAGCAAGGTTCAAAAACTGCTCAAAACCTGGCCTGTGTCAGAGGGCGTGTTTTTGAATGACCTTCAGGGCGCTCCATCTGCTTGTGGGTGTGGGCATCCGCTCTGCCGTTGGACCACTGATTATGGGCCGAAAAAAACAGCCGAACAGCTCGGTCACGATACTCCCGCTCGATTTGTTCAGCAGATCCAAGAAGCTTTTCCACATTTGGAATGCATTCCTGTATGGACGTCTGAATGTGAAGCGCATGATAAGGATGGCTGGTGTGCAGGTGTAGGGTGCTATGGTGGGGCATGCTGGCGGGAGTGGTCCAAACAATTAGAACCCCTGTCAAAGCAATGCGCACGCTTGGGTGCCCTGCTCACATACAAGGATCTGGGGCGGGATCTGGATCATTACAACGAAACGGCAGGATGGGTTTCATCGGCGATCAGCAGTTTTCAAACCGAGATGAAACGTTATGATCGGTCGAGCGTTGAAGCCAGACGACTCATTACAGTGCTTCAGGGTTGGGAAGTATCTCCAGAGGAATTGGCGGCCCAGATCAGGCAATCCACACGGTCGGGATCAGGCGGATACGTGGTTGCCAAAACACCTGTTCTCAGCCAATGGGAGCCTCGCTTGGTTTCCTTGGATAGGCTAGGGCAATCACAAGTGGAAACGCGTTGAATCGTTGAATCACGCCAAGTAAATCCGCAGAGAAATACACGCATCTTTCATTTTATTTTTTAGTAGAAGCCGATTAGGCTGTCGTGATCATGTTTCAAATTACCACACAGCCTACGCAATGGTTTTCCCTCAAGATCTGTCTTCTGGCCCTTTTAGTTTCAGGTCTTCATTTTTCTCACGCGACGGATTGGCCGCAGTGGATGGGGCCTGATCGTGCCAGTATCTGGCAGGAGGACGGAATTGTTGAATCGTTTCCTGAGAGCGGGCTCAAGCGTATCTGGCGTGTCAAAGTAGGGCTTGGATACTCAGGGCCTGCCGTGGCTGATGGAAAGGTTTATCTTTTCGACTACGTCAAAAAAGAGGGGCAACTGAAAAATAATCCCAGTGGTAAAAACCTGCTGGAGGGTCGCGAACGCTTGCTTTGTCTGGATGCCGCGACAGGTGCCACTGAGTGGGTATACGATTATCTACAATACTACAATCTATCCTATGCGGCTGGTCCACGCAGCACGCCTACGGTGCATCAGGGCAAAGTTTATATTCTCGGTGCCGAGGGCCGATTGAGTTGCTTGTCTGCGAAAGACGGAAAGCTGATTTGGCAAAAGGATTTCAAAAAAGAGTATGACCTTGAAACGCCGATCTGGGGCTTTTCAAGTCATCCTCTGGCCAAAGGGGATACTCTCTACAGTTTAGTAGGAGGAGAGGGGAGTGTGTTAGTGGCATTTGATGCGGATACGGGGGATGAAAAATGGCGTGCTCTGTCGGCTCCGGAACCTGGTTACGGTCCTCCAACCTGGATTGAGCACGGAGGTGTTTCGCAGCTGCTCATCTGGCACCCCGAATCATTGAACAGTCTCAATCCCAAAACAGGCGAATCCCATTGGTCGATCCCTCTGAAACCTGGCTACAACCTCTCCATCGCGGCTCCAAGATTATATGAAGATTCCTTATTCGTCAGTGCCATTGGAAATGTCGGGGCGATGATTGAGTTGGATCCCCTCAAGCCCGCAGCCAGGATTGCCTGGAGGGGAAATGCTCGGAATGCTCTTTACTCCGTCAATGTGACTCCTTTTATCGAAGACGGTGTTATCTATGGTTGCGATGTTGAATCCAGTTCATTCATGGCGGTGCGACTTGAAGATGGAAAGCGCCTCTGGGAAACGCGTCAGCCTACGATTGGCGAAGGGAATTCAGGGCGCCATGGGACTGCCTTTGTCGTCCAACATGAAGACCGTTATTTTCTATTCAGTGAGACAGGGGATTTGATCCTTGCCCGGCTTACACCTGAATCATATCACGAAATCAGCCGAGCCCATCTTCTGGATCCAACCAATGAAGCGTTCGGGCGTGATGTTGTCTGGAGCCATCCCGCATTTGCGCATCAGAATATTTATGTTCGAAATGACAAAGAGATTATTTGTGTAAGTCTTGCAAAAAAGGATTATTAATCATTGGTGTCATACCAAGCTAGGGGAATTTTAATGCTCCGTTTTTAACAGTGGCGAATACTTGGTGAAAATGTCTTTTCATGTCCTGAATCGAAGTTTCTGGGGTGTTTTCCTCTGTCTTGTTCTTTCCTGTGTGTCAGGGCTGTCTGCGGAAGAATTTCAAGTCGAAGTAACATCCTTAAAAGCTGCAGGTGATCAAGGTCCTGGCTTTACCTTGATGAATGCCGTGGAAACACAGGTTTCCTTTCGTAATGACCTGGACCCTCGGAAAGGGGCAGCCAATCGTGTTTTGTTCAATGGCTCTGGCGTTGCTGTGGGTGATTGGGATAATGACGGACTCCCTGATTTGTTTTTTTGTGGAATCGATTCGCCCAATCACCTTTATCGAAATCTCGGTCAATGGAAGTTTGAGAAAGTATCGATTCCTCCTTCACTTCAAAACCCAGGGGCTCCTTGCCGTGGTGCTGTCTTCGCTGATTTAAACGGTGACAGATATCTTGATTTACTCGTGAGTACCGTTGGGATGGGAGTGCGATCGTTTTTAAACCAAGGTGGACTCGAGTTTGAAGATGCAACGCAAAAGGTCGGCACCGGATCTGAATTCGGGGCAACAAGCATGGCGCTGGCGGACGTCGATGGAAATGGGACCCTTGACCTTTACGTTGCAAATTACCGTTCCAATGATATCCGTGATCAAGCGCGGGTACCAGTCAGGCGGGTGAGGGGGAAGTTGATGCCGTCCGAGGAGTTGAGTGATCGGGTTTTTATTCATGAGGGGCAAATTCATGAATATGGCGAGTCTGACATTTTATACCTTAATAATGGTTCAGGGAAAATGACTCCTGTGGATTGGACCTCAGGTGCTTTTCGTGAGAATGGGCAGGCTTTGAAAGCGGCGCCCAAGGATTGGGGCTTGTCCGCAATGTTCAGGGATTTGAATGGAGATGGTCACGTCGATTTGTATGTTTGCAACGATTATTGGACTCCTGACAGGATATGGATCAATGATGGTCAGGGAGGTTTTGACGCACTCTCCGGTGAGGCTTTGAATATCACTTCACTGAGTTCAATGGGAGTAGACGGAGCGGATTTAAACCGGGACGGACATGTGGATCTATTCGTGGTTGATATGCTCAGTCGTGATCCTGTTCTGAGGAAAAGGCAGCAACCTGCCGAGAGTATGGTTGGTGGCATACCGTCATTGAACGGTCCAAGACTTCAATTACCATACAACACCTTGTTCATGGGAAATGGTAAGGGGGCATTCACCGAAACCTCGCATTTTGCCGGTTTGGAGGCATCGGATTGGTCCTGGTGTCCGATCTTCATGGATGCCGATCTGGATGGGATCGATGATGTGCTTATCTCGGCAGGTTACCCCCACGACATGCAAGACTCCGATACCCTTCGCCTGATTCAATCGCGTCAGCATTCATGGGATCGTTACTCCACCGACGCTGCCCGGCAGAAGGCATTTACGGATGAAATGATGCAACATATTGAACTTTATCCCAAACTTGAAATGCCGGTTGTGGCTTATCGTGGCAAAGGTAACGGCACGTTTGAAGAAGTGACTCATCTCTGGGGGACAGGAAAGAAGGAGATCCATCAGGGATTTGCTGTTGGCGATCTGGACGGTGATGGTGATTGGGATCTGGTGCTCAACTGTTTGAATGGTTCTGCACGTTTATTTCGTAATGATGCCTCCAAAGATCGAGTGGCTATCCGGCTTAAAGGGAGCCCCTCCAACACCCAGGCCATAGGTAGCAAAATGGTGCTCAATGAAGGCAAGTCGAACAGTGCGACGCGATTCATTGTATCGGGCGGCCGGTATCTGTCAGGCGCGGATACCGAGCAAGTGTTTGCAATGCTATCCTCGAAAGAAGCATCAACCTTGACGGTTGTCTGGCCCGATGGAACATCTTCATTCTTGGAGGGCCTTAAACGTAACCATCGTTATACCGTTCATCAACCAGAAGCATCAGATAGATTGAGTGATGTGGTGGATATTCCAACAGATCAGGCCGCCCTCATTCCTCTGTTCCGTGATGCCTCATTGAAGTTGAGTCATACTTCCAGATCCGCCTTTTCCGATGACTTCGCCAAGCAACCATTACTTCCCTACGCATTGAGTCATCATGGCCCCGGCGTGATCTGCATGGACGTCAATGGAGATGAAATCACAGATATCTTGATTGGAGGTGAAAAAGGCCAGCATCCAACCCTGCACTTAGGGGCAGGGGATGCTGAATTTGAGACCAAACAACTGGATTTTCGATTGATCAATGATTCCTCAGGGATGCTTGGGATGCCTGTGCCCGGAAATCGAGTACATTTGTTTTTGGCACAAACCGGCTATGAGACAATCAGGCAGCCTGCCCTGATGGAGTTGAATCTAAAGGGGCAGTACCGAAGCCTGTTTTCCACTGCGCTTACTGGTATTGGGCCGATGGTTGCAGGTCCCTTGAATGGTGAAGGAAGTTTGACTGTTTTCATGGGTGGGACATTCATGAGCCGTCATTATCCGTTGTCACATCCTTCACAATTGTTACACCAGGATGAAAACGGGTGGCGACTTGATTCAGGCCATGAAGATTTGCTGCGTTCCATTCAGCGATCCAGGGGTGCTGTTTGGAGTGATCTTAATGGAGATGGGTTTGCCGAATTGATCATTACAACAGAATGGGGACTTGTCAGAGTGCTGCAAAATACAAGAGGCAAGCTGGAGGATCGAACCCACGCATGGGGTTTGGGTGCGCACACGGGATTATGGGGAGGGGTTGTTTCAGGTGACATGGACGGGAATGGTTTTCCTGATTTGATCGTAGGTAACTGGGGGAGAAACAGTGACTGGCAGGCAACAGGGAAATCTCCATTAAATATGTATCATGGGGATATTCTCAAGACGGGTGTTCGCGAAATTATTGAAGCCGAATATCACCCGCAAAAGCTTATCTCTCCCAAGCGTTACCTGTCCGAACTGGGAGCTCAATTACCGTTTCTTTTTAAGCTTGCAGGTAATAATGCTCGCTACAGCTCGTTAACTGTTCGTGAGTTATTTGCCCATTATTGGGAATCTCTCACTGCCCTGCACGCGTCCACACTGGATACTTGCTTGTTTTTGAATTCGGGTAACGGGACCTTTCAACAGGTTCTTCTGCCCAAGGAGGTTCAATGGGCTCCTGTGTTCGGGCTTCAGGTGGGAGATTTTAATGGTGATGGGATAGAAGATGTGGTCCTTGGTCAGAATCAATCGCATGTGAGAGAAGGCATGCCTCCTCAGAATCAGGGACGGGTAATGATCTTGATTGGTAAAGGCAATGGCCAATTTAATGTGTTGGATGAAGCAGAATCAGGAGTGAAAGTGCATGGGAATGCGCGAGGTTTGGCAGTGGCTGACTTCAATCAGGATGCCCGCCTTGATTTTGTTGTGACCCAGAATGAAGGGGCGACCAAATTGTATCTCAACCAATCGGATTCCAAACAAGGAGTGAGAGTCCGTTTAAATCATACGGGAGTAAATCGCCATGGTACTGGATCGCAATTAAGACTCGTAGATTACGATGATTCGATGGGGCCTTTGAGAGAAGTGCAGGCAGGAAATGGATGGTATTCTCAAAACAGTCCGGTGACCGTGCTTCATGGAAAAAACAAGGCCAGAGCTCTCTGGGTGAAATGGCCGGGGGGCAAGGTGAATACTTACCCTCTGAAAGGCGATCAGTCAGAAATTGAGGCTGTCTATTAGAGCGTTTGCCTGCTTTATTTGACCTTCAGGATTTGCCTTAGAATTTTGTCCAATGCTTCTACATTGGGAGGTGGCCCAAAGACCACTTGAGAACCAATGATGGTTTGTGGCATGGATGATTTGCGGCCTATTTTGGAAGTGGTTTCGTAGGCGGTCACATTGGATTCCAACTGCTTTTTGACCCTTTTGCTTTGCAGGGCTTCCATCAATTTATCGGCCCCTACCAACTGTTGAGCATATTCCATGACTGCTGGCACCGTTTTGACAGTCGTGTGATGACTGAACAGCCACGTGTCAAATGCATCATACTTTTCCGGATCTACCTGATGCACAGCAAGGCATAGTTTGGCGTATTCGCATGCATTTTGATGATCTTTTGGAGTTTTTTTCATCAATCGGTTGCATTTGGCATCCAGAGGCATGGGAATCATCAGGCTTGAGAATTGTCCATCATATTTCACCAAAAGCTGGCGAATGAATCCGTGTAAATTACGACAGTGATGGCACGTGTAATCGAAGATACAAGCGATCCTTTGTGGTGCATCCAGATCGCCAAGTGTGGGCAGTCCGGTGGTGTCCATTTTGAAATTGCTTCTAGGGATTAACAAAGGCTTGGACAATGTGCGTTTCGCAATGGTGGACTGACTCATGGCTGCCGGTTGAACGGTGCCTTTTGGCTCATCATCGTGTGTTGATTTATTCTGAATCACTGCTGCAGGGGCTGTGGTTTGATTACCTTCTGGAGCAGGGTTTGCTGCAAGATCGACGATTTCTGGTGCGCTTTGTTCCTTTGGGAACAAGATCTGGATCAACGCAATCGCGGCAACCAAACCAACACCCGCAGCTGCACCTCTGGTGAAGTTCAGTCTTACGGATAGTTTTGAGCCGATAGAATTCGCTTTTGCCAAAAAGAGAATAGAAGCCATACCTGCCAGTAAATGTGCGGTACAACAATAAGGACAAAATGCCCTGATCTTGAAAGCTTGGACACCTACAAACCAAATGGCTGCCGCAAGTACGCTGAACGCGCAAACAGTCTGTGCATTCAGTGATCGTCTGGCCTTCCCCAAATGATTCATCTTCAAAGAAAAAGTGCTCAACAGAAATACACCGTACAAGGCCAGTCCGGGGAGGGAAACGGGAATGCCCAACCAATAGGCCCAAGGACTCGTCAGCACTTGATCGCATCCTGAATCCGGACCGCATCCCGGGGTTCCTCCCTGGCTGGATAAACTGACAAATGCCAGATAGGCGGTAATTGCCATAGCACTTGCGAGGAGCGCGCGAACGAAATGGATCCAGGTCCCGGTCAAAGATTCATTAGCTTGCTGATGGCCCGGTGTAAGCTGTTGTTTTCTTTTCTTTTTTCCCATGACAGGTCGAGGTTTATTGGTTCAAAGCTGTTCCTTGTTCTTCTGTCGGTCAACTCATCGTGCTGATTTGGTCAGGCATGTAATACGTGTTGATCACTGTGCAAGCTGATGAGTTGACGTGGCTTTGTCAAGTTTCGGGGATGCATGACGGATCTGATAGCGCTTGCTTTCATTTCGTTTTTGGGTGGTTCCATGAAAACTCCTCAAGGCTGTTGAAGGGTTACTTTGGTGATTCCCGATGGAATAGAGTGTCTGCTTATCTTGCCGTTGGGCCAGGTAACCTGGATTTGAAACGCTTTTCCTGGATGTGCGAAAACATGTCTGAGAGAATTCAGCGATCGGTAACCAGACCCCGATTGAATCTCTTTTGAAGGCCCATAAACATTTCCTGTTTGTAGATTGATTTTTTGCAGTCTGGCTCCAATGCAATGTGGATTAGCGGATGATCCTTCGAGTGAAACAGTCACTCCGGTGTGTTCAGTCTGGTTCACAAAAAGGTGAGCTCCTTTCCCTCTCTCGAGGACGGCAAGGTCCATTTTACCATCTTGATTGAAATCAGCGCTTGCAGTGCCACGTTGCTCGTTTTCCAATAGAATGCCACTTGCTGTGGATGGAATGGCATTCAGATTGCCTTCGCCATCGCCGAGAAGCAGTAACCCATGGCCTGCATCCATGCGTCCCCACTTGTGATTGCCGGTGTCCAGATTTTGACTTAGAAAAACATCCTCATGTCCGTCATTATTGAAGTCTGCCACCGATGGGCCAAAGCAAGGCGCCCACTGTGCTGCTGGATTTAATGCCACTTTTTCAATACCGTCCGGCAAATTAAGTAAAATGACTGTCTCAAGTGTATCGATTTCCAAATACTCAAATTCACGCAGGAAATTCCCCAGTATTTCTTCCAGGCTTCTGGAGGCATAATCCGCATGGCTGGTAAACCGCATATTTGCATCCGTCAACCATGTGGATACATCCTCCAGTGGGTTGATGGGTAACCACTGCCCTTGGTTGAAATAGGATCGGAAGGTGATTGTTTCATGCTTGCGGATTGTCTTGCTGTAATAAAGCCGGAAACGATCTGTCCTCCATTGAGCCCATTGCGTGTTCTCCCCTCTGTTGCAAACGACAAGATCGGGTCTCCCGTCTTCATTGAAATCACCGGATGCAAGACCTTGCCATATGCCTCGGAATTTTTCTGATCCAATCCCCTTGCTTTGCTCATTGAAGGTTCCTTTCTCATTGATCAACCAATGTATCCTTCCCCATTCACTGCTTGTGATTAAATCCGAATCCCCGTCCAGATCCCAATCGCAGAAAATGGCGCCTTGAATATTGTGCAAGCGGGATATCGATGTTGCGTTGGTCTCATCGACTTCAAAATCCCCGTGTTCATTTTTCAATAGAAGGGAGTCTGATGAAACAGGGAAATTACCCCACGGGGATTGTCCCCCAACGAACAGATCAAGATCGCCATCATTGTCCACATCTGAAACTGCCAAAGGCCCATATGCTCCGGCAGGTAATTTCGTGATCTCTTTTTCAGAGCCATCAGCCATCCAGTGGATCAAGGCATTCGCTGCAGTCGGATCGGATTGTTGAGGAATGGCCAATAGTCCGGGCGAGTTATTCAAAGGAGCGGACGCAAAGCCTGATTCGCCCCATCTGGATTTCATGCCTTTTCTCTCGATCTTGGTCTCAAAGTTTTCCTTGCCTTTGTTCGTAAACCACGCAGATGCCTTGCTTCCGCCGCTCACAGCCAGATCTTCATCTCCATCAGCATCCATATCAATCCAAGCCAATGCTTCACCTAATGTGGAACGGTCAAGAGGCCATGTAGGCTGTGCAAGGCGGCTATCCGGTTTCACCGTTGCATGATGC
>ERZ1048686.3190-NODE-3190-length-10710-cov-7.160770_pt1 | contig 10710 bp, 8 predicted proteins | sample MGYA00383099_ERZ1048686 | MGnify/ENA primary metagenome ERZ1048686 (study PRJEB29581, sample SAMEA5548369) | metagenome | biome: marine; feature: coastal; material: water | depth 25 m | study: Short-term variability in the microbial, nano- and picoplankton...
ATATGGAAATACTTTTATGAAAGCATTGACTTTTAAAGCCACACCAAAAAAAAATTCGGATGTATTGCTTCATATGATTGGATTTTTCAAGAAAGTTCTATCGCATGTAGAGAAAGAAGATATTTTGAACACTATTCAAGATTATCGAAAAGGACTACTTCCTTTAATTGTCCCCGTTACTTTGATACGTCATCAAGTACATAAACATAATATCGAATATTTAAAGGATCAAGTTTACCTCAACCCGCACCCAAAGGAACTCATGCTAAGGAATCATGTTTAAAATTAATAGAATTGTTATCGACAGCTCTCTGCGAATTGGAATAAAAATTACCCTGCGCTTACAGAGTCAGCAAATAATCGACGAGTGACTACAAAATTGCACCATGGGTTTTTAGTAAGTCGGTAATATCGCTATTACCATTAGCGATAGAGAGATGCATTGGCGCTCTCCCATTCGATCCCTTTGTATTGATGTTTGCTTTGTAGGAAATAAGGAGTTCTACGATAGATCTTTTACCCCATTTAGCCGCATCGTGCATGGGTGTTTCTCCTTCATTGTCGGTAGCGTTTATTTCCGACCCTTTCTGAATCAGAAATTTAGCGATAGAAAGATGCCCTTTTTCTGCGGCCCAATGTAGAGGAGTGCGTCCTAACTTGTCTTTTGAATTTATTTCAGGATCTTCGTCCAGTATTTTTTTAACCATTTTAAAATTTCCCGATGCAACAGAGGTGTGGAGCGGAGAATGCCCCCACTCGAGTTGATTATTCACCTCTGCACCTGCGGCTAGCAGTTCATCGGCGGCACTGTCACTGTTTTGATCGATGGCATGGTGAAATGGTGTATAGCCATATTTATCAACAGCGTTTAACACAGCACCCTTATCGAGCAGTAGGGTTACCATCTCTGGTAAGTTTTCTAAAGCCGCGATATGCAATGGCGCCAGACCCTTATGGTCTGGAAGGTTCACATCGGCACCCTGAACTAATAAATAAGGAACCAATTCTATTTGCTTATGAAGAATGGAATAATAAAGCGGTGTTACACCCTGCCTATCTTGAAAGTTAATATCGATACCAATTTGCAAACGCTTGGCGTCTTCCAAATCACCCGATTTGATGGCGTTGTAAAACTGCTTTATCGTTGCGCCAACAGTTTTGACACCGGTTTTTTTGTTATTAAAAAATGAGCCGACCCGGTCGGATGCAGAAATTTTACCAATATTCAGTGCCTGGTCGTGGTTGGCCGAAGAAGAAATATGTACATCCAGTCCTATGCGGTCCATCGCATTTGCAATTCGGATTTCAGGCATAGCCTTTTTTTTTGTATCGAACAGCGCCTTACCGTTTTTCAGACCCAAAGTATTTTCCGTATCAGCCAAGGCGGGTCCTACTACGATAAAAAAAAGCATGGGAAAAATAATTCGAATGTCGCTAAATCTTCTCATCCCCTAATTGTGCCACTGAATTCCAAAACAGGCAAGCGGCGAAAAGCCACAGGTAACAGGTCGACACTCGAAGCACTATAAGAAACCATCAAGGTTTTAGCTAAGAGAGATGCTTTGCAAGAATGGGCGCCAGCCATTTTTTATAGAAGATCCCCGGAAAAACGATAAATTTAATTTTCAGGTGTTTGCTTCCAGACAATTTCTTTTTCTTCGTTTTTGATAAAGGCTATTTCATCTTCCCCATTTTCGTTTAGAGTCATGGGATCATTGGCATCGACCACCAGAGCAGAAACTTTTTCCATATTGCCGCCAAGGTGCAGGAAAATCTGATCTCCATTTTCAAGAATCCTACTTTTGAATACAAACAAGAAATTATAGTAATGTGAAAAGTATAACGGCGTGTCACCGTATTTTTCAAATATTACCTCATCTTCCATAATTTGACTTTTCCTTTTTATATTTTATATCCCAAACATTTTTTTGAAATAGAAGCTGGACGTATAAAAATTGTTAATCACCAAAAGACTATGACAAACCATTTCCTGTAAGTCAGAATACTATTCAGAATAAAATTATTCTTCCTCTTGTTACCTTATTGAAGCAGGGTGTAGAACCTTCGCGGCTTTCGTTAGCGCTTGCTTCAGATTCCGCTATCGGGGCATTCCCAGCATTGGGAATTGCAACGATTACCTGCACGGTTGTTGCTGCTTTATATCGTTTAAACCTACCTGCTATTCAGCTTGCCAATTATCTTGTCTTTCCGATGCAGATTATTCTTTTTTCCCTTTTCTTATATAGAGGAAACCCTGACCGGAAACTCTTTGGACAAAATATCAAAAACAAAATTATTGGAGAGCTTTGACTTGGCTTTCCTGCCAGCGATTCAAGAGTTGACGCTATATTTTATTCTCGCTTGACTAGGTTGGGCTTTGGCCCTGGCACCTTTGTTTGCAGTTTTATATTTTGTTTTTAAAAAGCTAATTTCTCTCCGACTCCAACCCAAATGGGAATAGAAAAAACTGCTACGAAGTTTTTACCTTGCGGCAGAAATTTAAAACTTCCCATCCGCCATATAAAAATCCACTTTTTTGCGTTGTGGGTCAAAAGGTATGTTGTGCCAATCTTCGACCTGGGAGTTGACCCGAAATCCAATGATATCGGCTTTTTGCCCGGCCTTCATTTTGCCGCACGGGAGACGCAGAATCCCCCCTCCAAAACGCGTTGCCATAGTTAAAATTTCTTTGCGACTAACATCAGGCAGTAGTTTATCTGCCATACGTATTTCTTCGAGAAAGTTCAGAGAATCATTACTGGCCATAGAATCGGTTCCTAATGCGACTCGGATTCCGGCATCGAGCATTTTTCTTACAGGAAGAATGTGGGTGCGCCCAAACCAGTTTGTGCTTTTCGGACAAAATACCGCTGCCTGAACAGCATCCATATCATCATCAATAAAGTTACAATGAACAGCGACCGTATCATTTAACACATCCAGAGATTTAAGATAACGGGCAGGAGTAGTACCCGGAACTTGCCAACTCAAGTCAAAAGCCTGCCTGTCTTTTAAAAGATCAACTAAAGGACCTACGCCTTTTTCAATAAACTGCACCTCTTCATCGGTTTCCGCCAGATGCGTTGACAGAAGACATCCGTATTTTTTTCCCAATTGATCCAGGCGTTGCCACAACTTTGCAGAAACAGAATAAGGCGCGTGTGGAGCAATTCCTAAATTACAATTCGATGCATGAGTTTTTATAATCGCTTCAACCTCTTCAGCGATGACCTCCGCTCTCTCTTCCTGAAAACCGATAGTTTCCAAAAATAAAACACTACGGAATCCTAGACCCGCAATAGAATCCAATAAGGCTGGGTCTGTTACATAATCCCCTATGCAGGTTACGCCAGAGGATTTCATCTTATCCGCACCCATGCGTATACCCTTCATTCTTTCATCATCACTTAAAGCAGCATTGAGGGGAATCAAATCACCAATCCAACGGGCAAAGGTTTTTGCAGGTGAAAGTTTTTTTTCAAGGGCCGTCAAGCCAAGATGGCTGTGAGCGTTGACAAATCCCGGCATGAGTAAGTAGTCCGAAAGATCCAGGGTTTCTTCTACCTCTCTCTCAACAGGAGACATTGCTACAATCTCTCCCCCCTCTATTATAAACTCACCGTTTTCAATTGGCTCACCACATTGGGTAAGTAAAACGCGGGATTTTATTTTTAAAGCCATAGGAATCCCCTAAAAAGGGAGGGGGAGGATTAAAAAAAAGTGGTGTCTCGATATTGCTGGTAGGCTTCACCCAATTGTTCTCGCAAAACCTGCTCTTCCGTTCTGGCGCGGAAAATATTCAAAGGAACTACCACTACAAAAACATAAATCAGACAAATCGTAGAACCGCAGGCTAGTAACAATCCACCCAAAGTCAAAACAATTCCAACATAAACAGGATGACGTAAATATCGATACACTCCACAGGTCACCAGTCGATCTGTACCCGGTAAAACTGCCAGCGAAGGTCCCAGCGTCAACATGGCCAGAATCCATAAGATCACTCCCACCGCACCCACTGACAATCCTGCATAAACTAATTCATCATATCCGAAGCCAAAATTCTTTGGCCCCAAATAAGCAAACACCAAAGGCAAAAGGTAAAGCGACGGAACCAAAATATTCAACAAAAACCGCTGGTTGGAACTGAGATTTTTTATATCGATCATTAATAAAAAAGAATTTAATTCTCCCTCTAGTGAGAGGAGGCAGACAGCAATGACTAAATTCTGCTACCAATAGACTTCTCGGCTTTACAAGCTACTGCTAGTTGTCACCACGGCTAGTGGTGGTTATTTTTTTATTAAAAATTTCTCTGCCTTCCAGAATTTCCAGATCAATTACTACTTTAAAAAACGGCAGAGATAATTTCATATTTTTGAGTTTGACCGCATCCTTTTCCGAAACCAGGATGAATTTGACTCCTTCTTGAGAGGCTATGGACTCCAGTTCTTTAATATCATTCAAGCTGTATTCATGGTGATCTGGAAAAGCTTTAAACATTTTTAGTTGCACCTGCACGTCTTGCAAGATTTGCCGGAACCCTTCTGGATTAGCGATTCCACAAAAGGCAATCACGGGCTGACATTTTAAAACTTCAGCATCACAAACATCTCCATTTTCCATATTAATTATAGAATCTAAACGAAGATGGGTTTTTATTTGTGGAATGGAACTCAAAAATTTCGGCGAAAATTTAATGCCCCCCCCTGAATAACGGGTAAAGCAGACCATATCTGCTCTTCGCGTTTCACTGGCTGGCTCTCTTAATTCTCCTGCTGGAAACAGATGATTGTTCCCTAAAGGTCTTTGATGGTCACAAAGCAGAATATCCAAATCCCTGCACAAAGCCAGATGCTGAAACCCATCATCAAGAATCAAGGTATCGATTTCATAGTTTTTTAAAGCATAGCGGCCCGTTTGAAACCTGTCTGGGCCAGTAAGTATTGGAACATTTTTCAACTTTTCCGCCATCATTACGGCTTCATCCCCGACCCATTCAGGCGAAAGAAGAATCTCTTTCCCATCGCAAACCACATTTACCGGTTTTTTAGATTTACCACCATAACCGCGGGTGAGGATAGCGGGTTTGAATCCATTGCCCCTTAGGGTCTCGGCAATCATCATCACAAAAGGTGTCTTACCTGTTCCTCCCAGCGTCAAGTTACCCACACTGATCACCCTGCAATCGAGGCTGCGTCGAGGAAAAATTCCCCAGCGGTAAGCCCAAAGCCGAAAATGATGGCCCAGAAGATAAAAAAAGGAGAAGAACCTCAAAAGCCAGAAAATGGGAAACCAATACCATTGCCGATTTGGGGATATTATTTTGTAGAATAGTTCTGACATAATTATCGATATTTTTAAAACCTCTCCGAAAGGAGTATACTCTCAGTCTATGGATTTTCTGTACTATATTCTTACTGGAGGCATCCTCCTTATCACATCTCCCTTCCTGCTTTTAAGGGGATTGGTTTCCTTCGCCTTTCGAAAAGATATCAAGGAAAGGTTGAATGGCGCAAAAGCTCTTCCAAAATTAAAAGATAGTTTGTGGATACATGCCTCATCTGTTGGCGAAGTACGTTTGGCAAAAACTCTTATCACCGTTTTACAGGAGCAGGGCGAAACCCGTCCCATCGTTTTATCCACATTCACTCCTACCGGATATACGCTTGCGATGGAAGAAAAACTACCGAATGTTTTCAGGTTGCCCATTGACTTCCCTTTGTGGATGAATCCGGTCTTTGGTCAAATAGAACCTTCGCAACTGATTTTAATCGAAGCGGAATTGTGGCCTTGCCTGTTACGGCAATGCAAAAAAAGAAAAATACCCGTTGTGCAAGTCAACGGACGGGTCTCAGAAAAATCTATACAACGGTACGGAAACTTCAAGAGCTTCTTTTTATGGATGACAGAGGCGGTGTCCTTATTTTCCATGCGCTCTCAAACCGATGCTGATCGATTGATAGAGTTGGGCATCCCCGAAGATAAAATACAGGTGACGGGCAACATTAAATTCGATGTTCTTCCTATGGGATCCGAAGAACTAAAGACAGTCACATTCAACCCCAATTCTTTTTTAATCGTTTTTGGGTCAACCCGACCTGGTGATGAAGGCCCGGTGATGGAGGCTTTTCTAAAATTAAAAAAAGATTTCCCAAATATCATTGGCGTGATCGCACCCAGGCATATGCAACGTTGTCGTGAAGTGGAAGACCTCATACGAGAATTTAGTGTTGAATACACTTTACTTTCCAATATGCCAGAAGGAGATTGGGCCAACCATCCAGGCTCATTAATACTTGTGGACAAAATGGGAGTATTGAATAGTTTTTATGCCAATGCCAAACTGGCTTATGTGGGAGGCGGATTCAACCCACGTTTCGGCGGTCAAAATATTCTCGAACCTGCTGTGTTCGGCACACCTGTGCTGTTTGGCAAACATATGAATAATTTTGAGGAAGAAGCCAGATTGCTCATCGAATCGGGTGGTGGAATTCAACTACAAAAAGAAGAAGAACTCTACTCAGCCCTCAAAAAATTACTGTTAAATTCTGAAGAAAGACAAGAGACGGGCCGGGCAGCAGCAGAAACGGTGCGCAATCATCGCGGTGCTGTGCTCCGCACTGTAAAAATCATCGAAGAGACTCGTTGAACCTCCGTTTTGCATTCATATGACTCGTTTCTATCACATCCTCTCCCTACTGGTCGCTGTTGTGATGGTTCCTGTTTTCACGACACTGGCGGTTTTCTCCAAACATAAATTTAAATTTCTGCGGCACCATTTTGGTTTTGTCCCGACAATCAAAAAGGGGGAAAGCAAAATCCTCTGGCTTCATGCTCTATCCTTGGGAGAAGTGAAAGCGGCGGCTCCTGTCCTGAAAAACTTACATAATAAAAGCCCGTATTTAAAAATCGTGGTCTCCGTCACTACAGATTCCGGCTACGAAGGAGCTGTGGAACATCTTAAAATAGCGGAGAAGATTTTCTTTCATCCGTTAGACTGCCTGCCTTTTACCTATCTGGCCTTGAGCAGAATCAAACCCGATCTCTATATCGTGACCGATACCGGGTTCTGGCCCGGCCTGACCGACCAACTTCACAAACAAAACACCCCACAGATTTTATTCAATGGCCGAATTTCGCATCGCTCTGCAAAAGGTTATTTAAAAGCAGGCTCACTTTTCAAAACCATGTTCCAACAATTCAACCGACTCTGCATGCAAAATAAGAATAGCGAACAAGCTGCTGCAGCTCTCGGAGTGGATCCTGACAAGGTTGAAGTGATTGGCGACCCTAAATTCGATTCGCTGCAACCCTTAACAATTGAAGATAGAAACCGGCTGCGCAAAACATTCTTGCTAAAGGAAGATACACCCGTATGGGTAGCCGGTAGCACCCATACTGGTGAAGAAGAAATTATCCTGAACGCGCATCAGCAGTTGAGAGAAAAACATCCCGATCTGATTTTGATTCTTGCTCCAAGGAGAATAGAACGAATAAACGAAGTGGTCGCTTTGCTGCAAAAGAAAAACCTTTCTTTTGCTCGCCGTTCGTCACTCGAAATATCAGAACCTGTCATTCTATTAGACACGATGGGTGAATTGGCGAAGGTTTATTCTCTGGGACAGATGGCCTTCATCGGCAAGAGTCTGATCGAGCCGGGGGGAGGACATAGCCTGATCGAACCCTTGTCACATGGAGTAGCCGTGTTGCATGGGCCTCACATCGAAAACATCGGTCATGTCGCTGATGAAGCGCACACGAACGGATTGGCATTCACTGTTCACAATGCGGAAGAAATCGTAAAAACGGTTCACTCCTTATTGAGGCATAAAGAACGACGAATGGAACTGGCCGAGAAAGCAAAAAAGCTTATCGAAGACCAGCAAGGTGCTTCAAAAAAAATGGCTGAGACAATTCAAAATGTCTTACGACTGACCCCATAAATAGCCAGGCTCGATAGAAAAAAAGCCGGGACCAGCTCATAAATCACGGAATCGGACAAACCAGTGATCTTCCAAACTAGAGTAGTCACAAATCCGGTCAACATTCCTGCAACCGCCCCCTGCCGCGTCGTCTTTTTCCAATAGAGAGTAAAAAGAATCAACGGACCAAAGCTCGCGCCTAGCCCCGACCAAGCAAACAGTACAAACCAGAAAATGACACGGGTTTCTCCCAGTGCAATGAACATCGCTCCCAGCCCCAACAACAATAAAGTGAGCCGACTGACGAAAAGTATTTTTTCATGCGAAAGAGACTGCTTTAGCATTTTGGAATAGATATCGTGTGCAATAGCCGATGCCGCAACCAATATCTGCGCTGAAACGGTAGACATGATTGCCGATAAAACTCCCGTCAGCACGATAGCCGTCAAAAGAGTTGGCAACAATTGCTCCGCCGCTTTGGGAAATAAATGTTCGGGGTCTTCTAATCCGGGGAAAAGAGCCTGCCCACACAAACCCAATAAAATGGATGAAGAATAGATAATCAGTCCCCAGCCCAAGGCGATCCATGTTCCATTTTTAATGGCCTCGGTATTTTTCGCAGCCATGTAGCGAGTGAGAACATGCGGTTGACCGGGGTAACCCAACCCAATTCCCAACAACCCAACCATCGAACCCAAAAAAGCGGAAGTGGACTTCCCACCCATCCACTCAAGCGTTGTAGGAGAGGCTTTTTCAACTTCCACTAACATACCGGAAAAACCGCCCAAACTTTGCATTGCAACTATGGAGACAACAGCCAAACCAAAAACCATAATGAGACCTTGTATAAAATCTGTCCAGGCAACGGCACGTACACCGCCCATCATCGTATAACCCAAGACAATCGCACCTCCGATGGAAATGCTTATAACGTGCGGGACCCCAAAAATGGCATCAAATGTTTTCCCGATTGCCGTGAACTGCGCCGCAACATAAGCCATCATGCAGGAAAAAATAATGACGACCGAAATCAAACGCAGAATATGTTTTTCATCGTTAAAATAATTTTCGATATAGTCAGGAAGGGTAACCGCTTGAATTTCCTCGGAACGTTTTCTAAGTTTTTCCGCAATAAAAAACCAGTTGATCAGGTAACCCATCAGGCATCCAGGTAAAAACCAGATTGCAGAAAGACCTTCCTTATAAGCAAGCCCGACCGTACCCAAAACCGCCCAGGCACTTTCTGAGCTGGCAGTGGAAGAAATAGCGGTAACCCAGGCCTTTAAAGAGCGGTCAGCAAGAAAAAAATCCATAGGCGAGCGGGTCTGACGCGAGGTCACCCATCCTATTCCTAGCATCACTAATACATAGACAATAAATACTGCGGCGATCGTCCCTGAAAGTTCTGTCATTGCGGAGCCAGCTCTGCGGCCGGAGGAAACAGGTTAACATGCTTAAATTTCCTTCCCTCGGTAGAGGGTGTTTCATTATATAAGGAATGTGATAAAATCACTCTTCTTTAATACCCAACCTTGGAATTTCTAACTTATGAACCCCTACGAACCCAACCATATTGAAGCAAAGTGGCAGGCTTATTGGGAAAAAAATAAAACGTTCAAAGTAGAACGTGATTCTTCCAAAAAGAAATTTTATCTACTGGAAATGTTTCCCTATCCGTCAGGGCGCATCCATATGGGGCATGTCCGCAACTACACCATTGGTGATACGTTGGCGCGATTCAAACGAATGAAGGGATTCAACGTCATCCATCCTCTAGGTTGGGACGCGTTTGGAATGCCAGCGGAAAATGCCGCTATCAAAAATAATACACACCCGGCTGAATGGACTTTTGAAAACATTCGCACCATGCGCGAACAAATCAAGAGGCTTGGCTTGAGTTATGACTGGGATCGAGAAATCGCCACCTGTCACCCGGGATACTACAAATGGAACCAATGGCTGTTCCTGAAATTCCTTGAAAAAGGAATCGCCTATAGAAAAAATTCAACCATCAATTGGTGCGAAGCCTGCCAAACGGTTCTAGCAAACGAACAGGTGGTAGATGGTTGCTGCTGGCGTTGCGACAATGAGGTTCTGCAAAAACAACAAGAAGGCTGGTTTTTTAAAATCACCGACTATGCGGATCGCCTTCTCAAAGGATGCAAAAGTCTTGCTGGAAAGTGGCCGGAACAAGTGCTCACCATGCAGACCAACTGGATAGGTAAAAGCTATGGTGCCGAAGTTGACTTTAAAATCAAAGACAGTGATGAAGCCATTAAAGTCTTCACTACTCGCCCCGACACCTTATACGGTGCGATGTTCATGGTGCTTGCCCCCGAGCACCCGTTCACAATCAAGCTCTCGCGTGGAACTGAGCAGGAATCTGCCATAGATGCCTTTGTCAAAAAAGTGAATCTTCAGGATACCATTGCACGCACCAGCGAAACCGGGGAGAAAGAGGGTATCTTTACTGGAGCATATGCCACCAATCCCTTAACCGGGGAATCCGTTCCTGTTTGGACCGCAAATTTTGTGCTCATGGATTACGGCACCGGTGCCATTATGTCCGTTCCCGCTCACGATCAGAGAGATTTGGATTTTGCACGCAAATACAACCTACCCCTGCGCGTCGTCATCGAGCCCAAAGGCGCAGCACTGGATGAAAAAAATATGACTCAAGCTTACAACGCAGACGGAGCCATGATCCACTCCGACTCCTTCGATGGGCTGATCGGTCAGGAAGCTCGCAGTAAAGTATGTGAGTATCTGGAAAAAGAAGGTATCG
>ERZ1048686.3202-NODE-3202-length-10677-cov-4.843250_pt1 | contig 10677 bp, 7 predicted proteins | sample MGYA00383099_ERZ1048686 | MGnify/ENA primary metagenome ERZ1048686 (study PRJEB29581, sample SAMEA5548369) | metagenome | biome: marine; feature: coastal; material: water | depth 25 m | study: Short-term variability in the microbial, nano- and picoplankton...
ATTTTCCTTTTGGAACAGTGATTCTAGAGTTCATTATGATTGCAGTATTTTCTCCTAAATTTTCCTGTAATAGGCGGCCAACCATCGTTTTCTCATCATTTTGGACAACGAATATGCTCAGATTAAAAGGGCTCTGAATTTTCTCTCCACCATTAATTAATTGAACTTTAATTGATAACTTGGAACCCGCCACAGCATCTCCAGATACACTGATATCTCCTAATTCCAAATCAGGCCCAACATCGTTCAATGTACTTACTAGCCAAGGTGATAATTGACTATTTCCTTCAACAGAATCTAGGGGCCAACCGGAGTCATCAAAACCTTCGGCCCAGCACGCAAGTTGTGCTTGATTAGACAATTGTGAAGGGTCACCCGAATTACTGAAATCAAAATTGAATGCAAACATTGTCTTTCCATCGAATATAGTACTTGGTCCACGCGATAGAGTGATTACTTCCCAAGTTTCACCGGTTGACCTTACTTGGCACGATAATGATAAATTAGAACTCCAAGATTGGGGTTCATCAATATTTATTCCAATTTCTACTTCGTCAAGATGATATCTTGAAATTCCACTTGTTAATTGTGATTGCAAAATTATTGGTGCATCAGCATCAACGACAATATTTGGCAAAGGAATTTCTAGTAATTTGGTGACATCAAGTGGATCCCAAATGCTGATTTTTGCATCATTTATTAGTCCACTTTCAATCGGTGTTGGAATTGATAATAGTAGTATCCCATCAACAACTTCAGCAGTTAGTCCACCCTGCCATCTTTCAGTCTGAATTTTACCAGACCAAATAACTCCCAGTTGCCCATTGTAATCTGTGTCGGAAATCAGATGCTTTACTGAAGCCTCAATCTCTATTCTATCGCCAGCCATCAATATTGGTGACTCTCCCAAAGTTCCATTGACCCTTCCAGTTGCATCCATCAAACTTTGGAATTGTACATCTAATGCTCTTTCAAGTGACCATTGGCCTTCATGTGAAATACGTATTGCTCCATCATAATCTCGGACAATCACATCTAGTTGGCCTGTAATTAGTCCAGCATTTGTTAATGTCCAATCAACAGTAGCCCACATTTGAACAGTCATTTCATCACCCGAAATAGTTACAATACAATCAGAAGATTCAACAAATAATCTTGCATCCAATGAACTACAAATCCCCTCGTGAGGCAAATATTTGATGCCGAGATTTGAATCTCCTCCCAGTTCAATTTTGAATTCACTAAGGTCTTCCATTTCATTTGAATCGCTTGCGGTTATTTCCCAACCAATTCGGCGTGTAGGTTCAAATCTTTGTCCATTGGTGAAATTTTCTCCTAAAGCAATAATTTCGCTGATTACCGCTTTTTGCGGTTGGCGGCTATGCCACCATGAAGTTCCATTTTCAGCAGCAATAATCGGTAATGAATGGCCCGAAATATCTGCCCCACTAAGTAATGTGCGTACGATTTGATGGTCGGAATTTACGCTATCATTAACAGTCATATTAAGGAACCAAATATTGCCAATATTTACTATTGAGAAATTTCTTTGTTGATATTCACCAATCTGAGCAATACCATCTAGAGGATTGCCATTTGTTCCATCTGAAATTCCCTCAAACCAAACATACATTTGAGTCGTGTTCAGTGTGAATCCACCAACATCATAAATTTGCACTCCAAATAATCTATTGGCATCTTTGTTTATGTATTCTCCATTTGTAATAGTAGTAGATAGAAGAATTGGAACTTCAATATTTAGAACAAAGTCATGAGATGTCTCATCAACATTTAGTATCAAGTCATCCAAAGTTGTTGCTTCAATCCAAATGCTCGATTTTCCTGAAACATTTTCCGGCAGAGTATATTCAATCACGGTATCCTGGCCAATGTTTAGGATAAACCAACTTGTTGTTGCATTATTCCATACTTCCTCTCCTTCTTCAGTCTGATTAAATTCTATAATGTCTAGATGAACTCTCGCTTGAATCGTTCCAGATAATAGTTGGCTTCCCGAAGTAGTGAAATAATTTTCAACTGTCAATGATAGTTTAGTCAATTCTGGAACGACCTCATCTTCTTGTAAAGTGTAATTGCCCGTACTTGTAAAGTCTGCAGTTACTGATTTGACTCGTACATCAACTTCTTTGTCAATATCTATTGGTGTAGCATGAATATATGTTGTATTTCTAAGACCGATCGTTTTGACCTTGACTAATACATGATCTGTTGCAAGGCCTTCATCCAAAGAAAATTGCCAGTCCATCGTTGTTCCATCTTGATTAATCAATCCTTCTTGAACAGATGTTTGCTGAGTAAGTAGCATTGAATCAGGGTCGTCCACTGTATATGTTGCACTATCTTGTGTCCAAGTAATAGTGGTCCATTGAGAAGTAGCTTCCTTGAAACCCTGTGAGTTTGCAGAGACAATTGATAGTTGATATTCTGCGGTATCTGTATATGCATGGTGATGTGTTGTAAAGGTTACAGGTGCAGCATTTGGATGCATTGTAGTAGGGATGGTAGAGGTTATTGCCACATTTTCACTAATAATTTCTACATTGTCTAAATCAGGAGTTGACCAATTTTCCATAGCAGTTGTTGAATATTTTATTCTATATTGCATGAACGAAGTATCTTCGCTCAAAGTGCTGAGTGAATGATTTGCTATTCCAACAAATTCTGGAATACTTGCATTAGTTCCAATAGGTTGCCAAGTATTCATTCCTACGGCAACAGCATCAGATCCAGATTTGTATTGCATCTGCAAGTCTGTTCCATATGGTGTTGAACCATCGAGTGTCATCCATAAAGGAGTTGCAGTTCCTTGAGGCATATATCTAAGGTCCACAGGAAGAGATGTTATCCATCCTTCATGCTCAGCAGGATTTTCAAAATATTCTGTTTCAGCAAGATAGTTAGCACCCCATGTTGAAAATCTGGTTGACGAAGTATCTCCACTAGCGTACATTATTGCACCGCCTCCTGAAGCGATTGTAGAGTCGTACATGCCGATGACAAATGTATGTAGTAATCTCCAAGTTTGTTCTACTGGATTATATCCATACATCTTCTTACTTGCGATTCCACTCCACGTTTGGCTCTCATAACCGCCAATAAAAATGATTTCATCATTAAACACCGTTGCTGAATGTGCTGCGAGTTTAATTGGTAGGTCACTCAAATTTGTCCAAGTGTCGGTAGCAGGGTCATAGACTTCAGTTCTATTAGAATCAATAATTTCAGTCAAATTGGTGACAGCGTTTTTCTCTTCAGAAACTCCCCCAGTGGCGTATAATTTTCCATGGAAGGCGGTTAATGTAAAAGAATGTCTTTTGTAATTCATGCTTGATAATTCAGTCCAATTATCTGTTACAGGATCGTATCGCAATAACGTATCAGTTAGGTCCAAGCGATTTTGTCTATTGACTCCACCTGCAACATAGAGATATCCATCAAGAGCATCAACTCCAGCCAATCCTACCTTTTTACCAGTGGGCATTGATGACTTCATAGTCCAGTTCCCAGTATTCATGTCGTATGTTTGTAGTAATCCGCTAGACCTTATGGCAGGACTAGCAGTGGGGTGATAGTCGCCAGCAAGATAGATTTTACCGCCTATTTGTGCACAACCTGCATATTGTTGGGTCTCATTCAGCATTGAAGTAGAAAAACTCCAGGTACCAGCAGTGACATCAAAAACTTCCACAGCAGTTGTTGGTCCCTCGTCATTGTTAGCTGTTGGATTTGGGTCAATTCTTCCCCCCATCAGCCATATTTCATTTGTTTGTTCAAGATACACGGAACATGCACCGGTACGAGGGAACATCAATCCATTGGCATTAGTTGCTCCCCACTGTATATCAGGACGACTTAATTTTGCCTCTCCAGTGACATTGATCACCGATGTATTTTCATGCAGAAATCCATTGCTGCTATTGAAATCATTATTTGAGTGAGATATGTGCAAAATGGTATCATCGCGAATAAGTGAATATGAATTGTCTGCTGTAATCATAGAAGAGCAGGAAGAAGTCAACAAAATGATTAGTAGAATCAAAACAACTCCATTATTGCTTCTCAAACCTTTCTCCATACTTGAGGGGGTAATCACCTGCTTCAATTAATTTGTTGATTGCTGTTTTGGTAAATAATGCAAGAATCGGTGATAGACTTAATAATCAGTTGCCAATATATGTCTATGCTAAATGAAGAGAGCATTACTGCCATAGGTTCAAGCCTGTGGTGCTAATGCGGGCATAATAGGGGTGTTAGATTTGTCTCGTGAATACATCGCAAGGGACCCAAGAACTGGGTTGCCACTAAATGTGGGAAACAAGAAGAAATCTAGGAAAAAAGTACTCCAGAAAACCGAAACTGGTCCATGGCAAGGATTGCGTAAGCAAGATATTATTCCTTTGGCCAAAGGAGATATCAAAACTGCAAAATCTGTTTGGACTGATAAGGATTATCAATTGACTCAAGCCGATGGAGTCAGAGCATTACAAATGCTCAAAGGATTTGCTTCAAAAGAGGCTCACAAGGTATTATTAGTTTCATTTGAAAATGACGACCCAGCAATCCGGATTGCTGCCTTAAAGGCACTACCGGAAGTAGCGATTCAGAAGTCGGATGAAATGTTTGATTGGCTAAGTGTTCTCCTTGACGATGATGATGTAAATGTCAGTATGGCTGCGAGTAAAGCGCTTGTGATTTCGGCACCAGTTTTCCCTTCAGCAGTTGAAACAATCTTGGTTAATGAGTTGCGTTCACCGATTGATTTCCGTCAAAAAAACGCCTGGGAGGCATTGAAAGGATTGTCAGAAACTTGGCCTGAAGTAGTCTGTATTCATATCGATAGTCTAATGCTTGAAACGGATGAAAAAATCCGAATCAAGGCATCAAAATTATTGCGTAAGGTGATGAAAAAAGGTGGTTCATCTGCCTGGGATTTGGTGTCATGGGCACTTAATGATGAAAGCGATGAAGTTCGCCGAATTGCAGCAAAAACATTGCCAACATTGGCAAATCATGAACCTAGAGTTGCTACCTTATTTGCAGAGCGGGCGGTGGTGGATAGGGATCCGGCGGTGCGTATTTCAGCGATTAAAGCAATCCAAAATTTGGATAAGGATAATGGTAGGGCTCAAGACATCGTTCTTTCAGGAACCCGAAGTAAGGACTTACAAGTTCGTATTGCTTGTATCAATTTACTACCGCGACTATTGAGCGAAGATGTATTGCGTGTAACTGCTGAAGAATTGCTCCGCACTGAAAAGAATAGTCAACTGATAAAGAGCCTAAAAGAAATGGTATTCGATGCAGAGATTGAGGGTACTGAGGCACAAAAGAATAGTTACCTTGCAGCAGCACTACCGGTGCCTCAAATAGATCGTGAAATTGCAGAATCTCAAGGCAAACAAATTGGATTAGAACCGCTTCCATCCGAAAAGAAAATTACGGAGGAAATTAGTGAGAAGCCGGACCATTTGTTAACCGATGCTGAAAGAGTTCAGAAAATGATTGAAATGAATGAACGCATCAAGAAAAAGGAAGCCGAGAGGAAAAATGCATATCGTTCCTTTTCGCAAGATGAGATATATGGCTACGATGATGATTTTGCACCAGATTTTGATTCCGAAGATGGTTCTGAATTTTAATGATCATTAGGCCAATTTTGCTTACAGTGCTTCCTTTTTGGTAACAATAAAATCCGACACCGTTAAGAGGGGGGGGTTAGTGGCCCGAACGCTAAAGAGGTGTGTTATCATGAGTGATTCTCCGTTCAACGACAAAGAAGAGCAATTTGACAGGCTATGGGACGGTATGACCCCTAAGGGAATTAACCGTAACAAGTCATTGAAATTTAGACAATACATTCTCGAGCATGTCCGCCAAACACGCCGCCCAATGAATAGAGAAAACGCTCTAAAATATTGGATGGGCGATTTACAAAAGGAAATCGCAGAAGCGGATAATTACTGATTTAGTGCTGAGGACTCTCACTCCGTATAGAGGGTCCAACCCAAATTAAACGGAGATAATAGAATGTTCACAAACACCCGCTTCACAGATTGGGATTTACCCGAAGGTGTCATCAAAGGTATTGATGACCTCGGATGGGAATTTTCAACACCAGTTCAAAAAGATACAATTCCTTTAGCACTTAGCGGTCGTGATGTTATCGGCCAAGCAAGAACAGGTTCAGGAAAAACAGCAGCATTTGGAATACCGATCATCAATAAATGTGAGGCAACTGGCAAACTTCAAGCTCTAGTCTTAACTCCTACGAGAGAGTTGGCCAATCAAGTAGCAGAGGAAATTAATAGTTTACAAGGTGATTGTGGACTTACAATCCTTACAGTATATGGTGGGACAGACTTAGAAAAGCAGGCCAAAACTCTCCAAGACGGTGTGGACATAATCGTCGGAACACCTGGAAGAGTAATGGATATGACCGAAAGAGGTCATATTGAATTAGAAAATGCGACCACATTTTGTCTCGATGAAGCAGATAGGATGCTAGATATGGGATTCTTCCCCGATATTATGTGGGTAGTTGAGAAAATGACCTCACGTCAACAAACTCTACTATTTTCAGCGACATTCCCGCAGGAAATTATTGATGCTGCCAATGAGTTCATGAATGAACCAGAGTTTGTTCTAACAAACGTTGAGGAATTGGACATACCTCCAATTGACATGTATATGGTTAACATTGGCCGTGCAAATAAATTATGGGTTACAGGACGTCTTCTTGCTCAAACAGGTGATGAAGGTCAAACAATTATTTTTTGTAATACAAAAAGAATGGTAGATTTGGCAGTTCAACGCCTTTCCAAGCATGGATTTGATGTTGCTGGATTGCATGGTGACTTGAACCAAAACCAAAGGGAGAAGGTTCTAGGAAAATTCAAAGATGGGCAGTTTAATACAATCATCGCAACAGATGTTGCAGCACGTGGATTAGATGTTGATGGAATTACAATGGTTATCAACTATGATATTCCTAATGATATAGATTCATTTATCCATAGAATTGGTAGAACTGGCAGAATTGGAAGAAAGGGAGAAGCATGGAGCCTTGTTTCAAGAGATGATTCCGCTCAACTGAACAAAATCATCGCTACGTATGGACTTAATATCATTAAATCTGAAGCACCTGAACTTCCAGAGGGCATGGATAGAGATCCTGTCAAAAAGCAAGATGATTACGGTGAGACTGCAAATGTGTTTGGATTCGTAACATTATCTTTGGATATTCCACAGAGTGCTGCAGGTTCTTCAAGAACTGTATCAAATTGGTTCATTAAAGCATTAAATTGTAAGGAATTAGAAATTGGTGATGTTTCCTTTGAACAACAAAAAACATTGATTAGTATTCACACAAGTAAAGTTGGTCTTGCGATAAAGGCTCTCGAAAAGAGAGAGATGGCTGGACAAATAGTTTCAGCATCTATTGTTTGATTAGTTTGGATTAAAATCCAAACATCAGTAGTAGCATCAAGAAAAATGCACCTAATAGGAATGGAATTGACATTGCAGTAATCAGTCCATAACCTAATGACTTATTCCCTCTAACAAAAGAAATAACAGTTGCACCAATTCCTATCAGTGGCATCAAGCAGAAAAAGGTATCAGCCATGTCTCCATCACTGTATTCATCCTCCAATTCATTCTGAAGTGCTCTATCAATAAATTCGAACTCAAATTCTATTTCATTACTATTATGCGAGTCCGTACTAAACCAAATAGTTCTGTTATGATGAGTATATTCTCCTACCACTACTTCACTTTCTCGGCCATAATTTTTCACTTCAATAATATCTCTATCATTGCTTTCTGAAGACCAATCGCAATCGCAACGATATTCATATTCTTCTAGGTCACTCATTGAATAGCACCAGTTGACTTCAAATCTATCATATTCTGTAACTTCCTCACTAAAAGTATGCGTAAAGGTGCCATTATCAGAAGACACTGTAATAATTTCTAATTTATGCACCTCGTCCCATCTATCGTCCCAACCATCATTGGAAAAGTCAGAAATAACTGTCAATATCATCATGATGGCAATGGGTGCAAAAAAACCAATTGCGAATTGACCCCAATTCATGCCTTGCTTTTTTTCAGACATATGGTATCCAGAAGTTAGTGCAGGAGCAGAACTAACGTAGCCACTTTGAGCAGAATTATTCACAGTTGCAGAAAAGTGAGTAGGTTGCTGCTGTCCGAGATTGCCAACCACTTGCGCCTGTGGTGGAGAAAATGATTGAGTTTCTGGTAATTTGGTAGTTGTAGCATCTGGTGCTTGAGCAGAATCCCAAAAGGGCTTTTGTTGCTCGGGAGAGGATTTGTCACCTGATTCCATTGCCATTACCAAATATTGGTAATGAAGCCAATTAATAAAATGAACACCGACTTTGTAACAATTATCTCACAATAGAGATATCATTCTTCTTCGCTATTGGAGTTGCTGCGTTTTTTCCATGAGCCAGATTTCTTGAGCGCTTTCTTCCTTTCTTTTTCGAGGGTAGCAGATTCTAATTCTTGTTCTTTGAGCAATTCTAAGCGGTCTTCTTCTTTAGCGATTCGTTCTACTTCGGAAGGCCATTTTCCGTCACTATTTGGCCTTTCGATTGTGAATGTAGTCATGGCAGCGACAACCAATGCAAGTGCGCTTAGAGACCAAGCATAGCCAATAGCATCATCCCAACGATTTCTTGCATTATCGCACTGAGCGCTAACTGAATCCCATAATTCACAGTCATCTAATGTTTCCTTTGCCTTCATTGCTTCTTCATTTGAAGTAATATTATATGCTGCAGAAATAATGAATAATGCTGCCAAAGCAATTGCAATAAAGTGTTTTGTGTTCCAATTCTTTCTTGCAATAATTCTCCAACTATCACTGCCAGCCAAACTCTTGTCCATTGCCCTAGATGGGCCGCCGACCTTCCAAAACCACAATACCCACATCGTAATTAGAACTAACAAAAAGCCCCACTCATAGATGGCAGTATGGAAAGTCCACATTCCATATAGGCAAGATGCTTGATTTGGATCGGCTAAACAATCTTCTAATGCGATTGGATAAAAGAGTACCAATCGGGTAAGATTTAGTATGTATACCAAAGTACACATCACTGCAATTGATTTTATTTTTAATTTTTGAGAAACACCATCGGTCATCGCCACCAAAGTAGAAATGAATATCATTTCATGAACTCCAGCACATTCATCTGAAACATAGAGTGAAACAGTATTCAATGGACCAGGAAAACTATTGTGATGGAATTCAATACGTGTCAACCATCCATTATTTGTGGACAATGTATGCGATCCTGTACCATATAATGCATTACCAATTTCATTCCACAGCCATGCTTCGCTTACTTGAATTGGTCCAAGAGTATCTGTTGGCATTGTTAAGAACCAATAAAAAGCCTCTACGAACAAAAGTGCGATCGGTATTTTTGCATAGACCAATCCTAATTGAGCAACTTCCTTCCAAGAGAGGTCCTCTTGTGGAGTCGCAGCAGTTCCCATAAACCAAGTCAAACAATCATTACACATCAAAGTAAGGTTTGACCAATCGCTAACTATACAGCAATTATCACCTATATTTTGAATGGATGCGTTGAAAGCATGAAGCGATATCGCAGTAATGTGGTGGAAGTCTCTCAAGTTAGCGCAGATGCGCAAAACATTCCAACTCACAGGTTGAATGTGATAGGTTTTCAATGTCCTATTCCGGTTGCAGAATCCAAAAAGGCTCTAAAAAATATGAACGATGGTGATATTTTAGAAGTCTTGACTGACGACCCTGAAACATACCATGATATTCCGTTGTTATTAATGCGCTATAATCACAATTTATTATCTATAGAAAATAATGCTGGAGAGTATAAATTTATCATTGAGGTGAAACAATGAATGTAATTAATTCAGACGAAGGAGTTGTTCTAATTGAGAATAATGATGTTCCTAGTGAGGCGAAATTACCTACAGAATATGGGGATTTTTTGATTAGAGTGTTCCACGAGGAAAGTACAGGCTTAGATCATGTTGCTCTAACTCTTGGGGATATGCAAGGGCCTGACCCTGTATTGATTAGAGTCCATTCAGAATGTTTGACAGGAGATGCATTTGGTAGTCGCCGTTGTGATTGTGGCCCCCAACTGCAAGCAGCTTTGCGTGCGATATCAGATAGAGGCTGGGGTTGCTTACTTTACCTAAGGCAAGAGGGGAGAGGCATTGGACTTCATGCAAAAATTCAGGCATATCATTTACAGGACAAGGGTGCAGATACACTAGATGCCAATTTGATGCTCGGATTACCTGCAGATGACAGAGATTATTCTATTGCATCATGTATGTTATCTGCCTTGGATATTCAAGAAGTTAGTCTTCTAACAAATAATCCAAATAAAGTAGAACAACTTCGAACTCATCAAATAAATGTAGTTGAAACGGTACCTCTGATTGTCGGAGTTGGAGAACACAACCGTGATTATTTACAAACCAAAGGACAACGAATGGGTCATAACATCAATCCTTCAGATTTGTAAAGTGGCGAAAAATACCACGCAATACGCCATTTGATAGTAAGAGGGCCGTGGCCGAGAATCGAACTCGGGCTGGCAGAACCACAATCTGCCGTGCTAACCCCTACAC
>ERZ1048686.3204-NODE-3204-length-10675-cov-4.608945_pt1 | contig 10675 bp, 8 predicted proteins | sample MGYA00383099_ERZ1048686 | MGnify/ENA primary metagenome ERZ1048686 (study PRJEB29581, sample SAMEA5548369) | metagenome | biome: marine; feature: coastal; material: water | depth 25 m | study: Short-term variability in the microbial, nano- and picoplankton...
TAATAATAGTTAATATATATTATATATATATATATAGCAATTAGGCAATCCTTAGGGAAACACAAAACTCATTATTCAAGAATTACTCAAAGCTTTATTGCAAGTCCCAATAGGTACTGTTGGAAATTTATCCCATAAAAAAAGCCTCTGCAATGCAGAGGCTTTTATAGTTTTAAAATCTAACATGCATTAACTGCATCCTAAACTATTTCCACAATTTAAACATTTGTAACAAGTCCCACTTCGCACGGTAATGTGCCCACAAGTGTTACAGGCAGGCGCATCGCTCTGTACCTCTTTTAGGTGATCTTGCATGGTCTTTGCCTGTGGCTCTGAACCGTCGCCCGCATCTCCTACTGATTGCACTTCTGCTACTGGCTCAGTTACGTCCAACCCTTTTTTATTTAAAGGCAAGAACTCGCTAATTACTGGAGCTTCTGCTGTATCTGCTACTTGGTTTTTACTTGGTTTTACTTGTACTAGATCTTCTCTACCCAAATATTCAAAAGCCAATAGTCTAAAAATATAATCGGCAACTGAGGTTGTATTCTTAATATTTGGATGGCCTTCTACCATTCCACTCGGCTCAAATCGAGTAAATACAAACTTGTCTACAAACTCTTCCAAGGGCACTCCATATTGAAGTCCTACTGAAATAGCAATGGAGAAACAATTTACCAGACTACGCACGGTGGCTCCCTCTTTGTGCATATCTACGAACATTTCACCTAAAGTACCGTCACCATATTCTCCTGTTCTAACAAAAATGGTTTGCCCGCCAACTTTACCTTTTTGAGTAAACCCGTTTCGTTTATTTGGCAGTCTTTTCTTTTCTACAATATTGGAGAGCTGACGTTTAAACTTGGTATCCTTGCTCTTGTTTAAGATTCGTTTGGCTGCTTCCAAAACATCGGCTGGAGTTAATTCTCCTGCAGCTTTAATTTCTTGCGGCTCAACGGTTTCTTCACTTGCACTTTCGCCTTTGGTTTTCTTGGTTTCAGACTTGTTGCTTAATGGCTGACTCAACTTACATCCATCTCTGTACAAGGCATTGGCTTTAAGACCCAAGGTCCAACTTAGCTCGTAACAGTCTTTAATGTCCGTTTCAGTCGCTTCATTGGGAAGGTTAATAGTTTTACTAATAGCCCCTGAAATAAATGGCTGTGCTGCTGACATCATTCTAATGTGAGCAAAGGCATGGATGTATCTCATTCCTTTGTTTCCACATTTGTTTGCACAATCAAATATTGCGTAATGCTCTTCTTTAAGATGCGGCGCACCTTCTATGGTCATGGTACCTAATGCAAAGTCATTGGCTTTGGCTACTTGCTCATCTGTAAATCCTAATGTTTCAAGCATGTTAAAGTCAGGACTGTTGTATTGCTCTGGCTTAATGCCTAAGTTCTTCATCGTGTCTTCACCTAAAACAAATTTATTAAAGACAAACCCAATCTCAAATGCAGAGGAAATGCCTTCTTCTACCTTTTCCAAGTCCGCATCGGTAAACCCTTTAACTTTGAGTTCTTTATGATTTACACCGGGAGCTCCTTTTAAGGTATCATGTCCTTTTGCATATTTAACAATAGCGTCCAATTCTTCTTCGGAGTATTTTAAATTTCTCAAGGCCATAGGTATGGACTGGTTGATAATCTTAAAATATCCACCTCCACTTAGTTTCTTGTATTTAACCAAAGCAAAGTCTGGTTCAATACCTGTGGTATCGCAATCCATTAGCAAACCAATGGTTCCTGTTGGCGCGATTACTGTGGATTGTGCATTTCTATATCCATGCTCTTCCCCCCACGCTAAGGCTTTGTCCCAAGCGCCGCAGGCCCCAGCCAATAAATAATCTGGGCAATATTTCTCATCAATACACTGAGGAGCAATATCTAAACCCTCAAATGCCAATGGTGAGTTATATGCTGCATATCTATGGTTACGAATTACACGTAACATATGCTTTTTGTTTTTCTCGTACATTCTAAATGGACCTTTCACAGCAGCCATCTCAGCAGATGTTGCATATGAAGTTCCCGTTAGAATTGCAGTTACTGCGCCACAAATGGCCACTGCTTCTTTACTATCGTAAGGAATTCCAGCACACATTAACACGGAACCTAAGTTGGCATAACCCAAACCTAAAGTTCTGTAATCATAGCTTAATTGAGCCACTTCTTTACTTGGAAACTGCGCCATAAGAACAGAGATCTCAAGTACGGTGGTCCACAAACGGGCAGAGTATTCAAAACGTTCTAAATCAAATTTATTTGTTTTTAGATCAAAGAACTTACGCAAATTTAGAGAGGCTAAATTACACGCGGTATTATCTAAGAACATATACTCACTGCAAGGGTTTGATGCGTTAATGGGTCCGCCCTCGGGGCAGGTGTGCCACTCATTAATAGTATCGTTATATTGCATTCCTGGATCGGCACAAGACCAAGCAGCTTTACCAATTTTATCCCAAACTTCTTTGGCGGGCATGCTCTTCATGGTTTCTCCTGTGCTTCGTGCAGTAAAGTTCCAATCTTCGTTGTTCTTTAATTTCTCAAAAAATGAATTATTTACTCTTACGGAGTTGTTTGAATTTTGACCTGAAACGGTAGCATAAGCTTCACCTTCATAATCGCTCGCATATCCATCGGCTATAAGTGCAGCTACTTTCTTTTCCTCATCAGATTTCCATTGGATAAATTCCATGGCTTCCGGATGATCCAAGTCCAAGCATACCATTTTGGCTGCTCTTCGTGTAGTACCCCCAGATTTTATGGCTCCTGCTGAACGATCTCCAATTTTCAAGAAGCTCATTAAACCACTACTAGTACCGCCACCAGAGAGTTTTTCGCCCGCTCCTCTAATCTTAGAGAAGTTTGTTCCTACTCCGGAGCCGTATTTAAAAATACGAGCTTCACGAACCCATAGGTCCATGATACCTCCCTCATTTACTAAGTCATCTTCTACAGAAAGAATGAAACACGCATGAGGTTGAGGTCTCTCATATGCGCTTGTACTTCTCATCAATTTTTCTGTATCCGCATCTACATAATAATGTCCTTGTGGTTTGCCTGTAATTCCATAACTGCTATGAAGACCTGTATTGAACCATTGAGGAGAATTAGGCGCCGATTCTTGATTTAACATTGAGTACACCAACTCATCGTAAAACACCTGCGCATCTTCCTTATTTTCAAAATAACCATACTTCTCACCCCACTCACGCCAGCAATTAGCCAAACGATGAATTACTTGCTTCGAACTTGTTTCCGAACTCAATGAACCATCTTCTTGCGGAACGCCCGCCTTACGAAAGTACTTCTGAGCCATAATATCAGTAGCTACTTGACTCCAACCCTCTGGAACTTCGACATTGTTCATCTCAAAAACAATTGATCCGTCTGGCTTTTTAATGACCGAGGTTCTGTAGTCGTAGGTGAATTGCTCGAATGGTGATGCAGCATCTTTGGTGTTCATTCTACCAAAGTTGAGGCCTTTTTTGTTGGGTGTAGTTCTAGTGGTCATCGTTTTAAATTTATGAGTTTTGTATTTTGTTATGCTTACCTGAAAAATGTTTAGTGGCCAAAGACCCTAATCTAATTTTTCAATTATTGAATACAAATCACTTTTATTTGACACATAAAACAAAAATGGGTTTTCCACATACACAGTCCTTCTTCTTTCATACCATGCCTTTACTAAGTGGAAAAGTAACAAATGCAGCATCTACGGGGGTTTGCGTTCAAATCATTGATTTTCAATTAGTTAAAATCGAGTTATTTGAGTTAAAAATACACTCTATTTCAGAAAGATGAATGAAGGTCATTCCAAAGTTCTACAATTCTAAAAATCTGCACTTCCAATCTAAATGTGAATAAGCCCAAATAGTTTTTTTTTGATTTACTTTGCATATAAGAAATGGAGATTCATCCAGAAATAAAGAATCAACTTTTACTTAAAAGTAGATTGGGCCATAAAACCTTGGCTTTACTCATAGATCCAGATGATGATTTGGATGAAACAGCAGATTTAACGGAATATGCCTTGATGCAAGGAGTGGAGCTTTTCTTTATAGGTGGAAGTTTGGTAAGTAAAGGAAATACCGAAAAAACAACTAAACTAGTTAAAGACTTAGGAGCACCTATGGTGGTTCTTTTCCCAGGAAATGAAATTCAAGTGAACAAACATGCGGATGCTATCCTCTTCATGAGCCTCATTAGCGGACGAAATCCTGAATATTTAATTGGCAAGCAAGTAGCCACCGCTTCATTAATTCATCAATTAAAATTGGAAGCTATACCCACAGGGTATATTTTGGTTGAAAGCGGAAAGCTCACTTCTGCACATTACATCAGTCAAACATTCCCTGTTCCTATGGACAAACCCGATTTGGCAGCAACTACTGCATTAGCCGGCAAAATGATGGGTATGGAAGTGATGTATTTAGATGCAGGGAGTGGCGCAGAAAAACCAATCTCCTCAGAAATGCTGAAGAGCGTTAAAGATACCTCTCGATGCCTACTTATCGCAGGAGGCGGAATAAGAGATGCAGAACAAGCACGGACCTCTTGGGAGGCTGGTGCCGATATTGTTGTTGTGGGAAATGGTGCTGCAAATGATCATACCATACTCAAGAGCATACATAAAGTAGCTAAAGGACTGAATAAATTGGTTCCTCAATCATGATTCTCTTCCCCTTTCGAACCGTTTATTTAAAAACCAGCAAACTCCGAAAAGAGATTGTCTTAAATATTGTAACCAATACATACTTGAGTGATGCCGCGTATAAAAAAACTGACCAGAACAAGACCTTTTTTTATGGTAGCGTAAATGATCAAGGATTCATATTACAGAACGTATCTCATGAAAAAATTACCGCTTTTATTGAAGGAAATATCCTAGGAGTAGATGAGGACATGTATATAAAATTTAGATTTAAAGGATTTAGGTCTCTGCGTATTTTTTTACTCATACTTATGCTCATCATCGGTAGTTTAGGTTTTGTGGGATTCCACCTTTGGGAAAGAAATTTGGATTCCATTACAGATATTCCAGTTTTATTTGCTCTCGGCCTTACCCTCATCCTGCTCTTTTTTAGTTTAAATACAGGGAAAATCTTCATGGATAAAATAAAAGATACCCAAGCATTTTTTTGCAATTTACTGGAAGCAGAAGAAGTAGGGGAAAAAGACATACCGGGAATTTTCTTATAGAAAATCATCTCCTTACAGATTGCAGATATCCTTATATTTGTTAAATGGAAAATCAAGACTATTTACATTCAAATACTGCTTTGGAAAACAATTTAGCCAATGGATGGGACTTCAAATTTGGCGATTACCTTAGTAGAGGCTTTGAGCACACGAATAAGCAGGCAGGGCCATTTATAGGCTACACCGTTTTATGCGCAATAATTGCTTTAGTTGTTGGGCTCATTCCTATAGGTGGAACGCTGATCAATTCACTGTTTCTGACCAATTGTTTAATGATTGGATTTGCCCTAGGTGCAAAACATTTTCAAAAGACAGGCATTTCAGATTTTAATAGTTTCTGGGAAGGGTTTAAATTCATAGGACCCATAGCTATTTTAGGCCTAATAGTAATTGTAGCTACGATCGTCTCATTTTCACTAGCAGGTTTGATCATTGGCTTTTCGTTTATTGGCGACTTTATAGCACTCCAACAAAATCCTGGGAATCAGGAAATTGCCAGAACTTTTGTTCTTAATTTGTCAGAACATTTACCTACTCTAACTATTTTAGCTTTACTTCTTGGCTTTCTTACCTTCCCTCTGGCTTTTGCTCCTTTTTTTATTGCATTTTATAATAAAGACGCCATAAAAAGCATTGAAGCGAGTTACAAGATCATTTCCAAGAACTGGGCATTAGCCTATATATTTTATTTAATCGCTACCTTAATAATGGCCATAGGAGGAGCAATAACCTGTGGTTTGGGGCTAATTTATCTATTCCCAGCCTATAGAAATATGCTCTTTGCTATGTTTGAGGATATGACTGGAATGAATCAAGAAAACGATACTACACCTCTTGCCAATCCAGGTGCTTTTGGCGAATAAAAAATAACATTAGACATTTCAAAAAGGTCAAGGAATGTATCCTTACTTTTTTATAATCGTCTTTTTTGAGAACAATCATAGTGCTTTAATTTTTTCTTTAATGCCCTCTAATTCATCTCTTAAACGAGCAGCTTCCATATACTCAGTTTCCTTGGCTGCTTTAAGCATTTTTTTCTCTGTTTGCAGCAATGCTTTTTGCAAATCATCCTTACTCATGTAATCTAAGATTGGATCTGCAGCCATTTGATCTTTCTCTGTTTCCTCATAAGGAACCGGATCTTGTTTGCGGTTATCTGCTACAGAAGTCGAATTAAAGATATCTTGCTTGCTCTTATTTATGGTGTGTGGTTCAATGCCATGAAGGGTATTATACTCTTTTTGTTTTGCCCTGCGCCTATTGGTTTCATCGATTGTCTTACGCATACTTGCAGTAATTTTATCGGCGTACATAATAACCTTTCCTCTTACATTCCGAGCTGCTCTTCCAATGGTTTGGGTCAAACTGGTTTCACTGCGCAAAAACCCCTCCTTATCTGCGTCTAAAATAGCCACTAAGCTCACTTCGGGCAAATCCAAGCCTTCCCTAAGCAAGTTCACACCAATTAAAACATCAATGTTTCCTAATCGCAATTGCCTTAATATTTCAACCCGGTCTAGGGTCTTTACTTCGGAGTGAATGTAACTTACCTTTATCGCCAATCGCTGCAAATACTTCGTCAGTTCCTCTGCCATTCTTTTGGTCAAAGTAGTCACCAACACGCGATCTCCCATTTTTACTCTTTCGTCAATTTCTTCAATCAGATCATCTACTTGATTTCCACAGGGCTTGATTTGAATTTCTGGATCCAATAATCCAGTCGGGCGAATCAACTGTTCCACCACTAAGCCTTCGCTTTCTCTAATTTCAAAATCTGCCGGCGTAGCACTTACGTATATACTCTGGCCCAGCATATTATTAAACTCTTCAAATTTCAAGGGACGGTTATCCATCGCAGCTGGCAAACGAAATCCATAATCGACTAAATTCACTTTTCTGCTTCGATCTCCTCCATACATGGCCCTCACTTGAGGAATAGTTACGTGACTTTCGTCCACTACTAAAAGAAAATCATCAGGGAAATAATCTAAAAGACAGAAAGGCCTTTGCCCCACTTCTCTTCCGTCAAGATATCTACTGTAATTTTCTATACCACTGCAATATCCCAATTCACGAATCATTTCTAAATCAAATACGGTTCTTTCCTCCAATCGCTTGGCCTCTAAAAAACGCCCTTGCCCCTTAAAGAAATCCACTTGCTTTACCATATCATCCTGAATTTCATGCATTACCCTGTTCAGTTTCTCTCGGGGAGATACGTATATATTAGCCGGATAAACAGCTACATCTTCGTGCTGATCAATCTGCATCCCGGTTTCAGGATCAATGGATTGAATTTCCTCAATTTCATTTCCAAAGAATTGAATGCGATACGCAAAATCGCCGTAGGCTAAAAAAACATCTACTGTATCCCCTTTTACCCTAAATGTACCCCGTTTAAAATCTGCCGTAGTTCTACTATACAAGCACTCTACTAATTTATGAAGCAATGCATTGCGACTTATCTTTTCTCCCTTACTTATTCGAATAATAGTGTTTTCGTAATCACTGGGATTTCCGGCACCATAAATACAACTCACCGATGCGACCACAATAATATCTCTGCGACCACTTAAAAGAGAGGACACTGTTTTCAGCCTCATCTTCTCAATTTCTTCATTTATATTTAAGTCTTTCTCAATGTATGTATTACTGGTAGGGATAAAGGCTTCTGGCTGATAATAATCGTAATAACTCACAAAATATTCCACCGCATTATTTGGGAAAAATTGAGAAAACTCTGCATACAATTGGGCCACCAATGTTTTATTATGACTGAGAACCAGTATGGGCCTTTGAACCTCTTCTATAACATTAGCAACCGTAAAGGTTTTGCCTGAGCCTGTGACTCCCAACAAGGTCTGAGCTCTTTCACCGTCCTTTATTCCAGCGGTTAGCTTCTTAATAGCCTGAGGCTGGTCGCCCATAGGCGTAAAGGGGGATACTAATTCAAATTTGGGCACGTGCTACTATAAAATTATTGGATCTAATTAATCACGAAAAATTAATCGAAAGGAATCTGTGTCAGATCATGAGGACCTTGCCTATCGGATGACCTCATTTAATCCTTTCAGAATCTCCCAGATTAAAAGAACGTTTATTTTTAGACAAAGGTAGGACTCTTTTTAATGTTCTTTTGAATTTTAGATTTTATAACCTAGGCTACACTCAAATATTCATGCCTTACCCTCCTGTGTATTTAGTATATTTGTTTATGCTCAAAAAAATTGAGATTTTAATCCTATCTATGACTTTATTTGCCTGTAATGCTTCCAAGAAAATCGTAAAAGAGTCTGCCAATAACTATTACCATTGGACCAAAAAACAAAAGTCCCATATCCTCTCAAACGGCCACCAACTGCATTATATAGATGAAGGAACCAGCGATAAAGTCATCCTTCTTTTGCACGGAGTCCCACCTCTTCTTGGTTATATAGGCATATGATTCCATCATTGGTTGAATCTGGATTTAGAGTAATAGCGCCAGATATGCTGGGTTATGGAAATAGCAGTAAACCTAAGGGATATGACATTTATGATCCGATACACCAACAGGCCTACCTCAAAGAACTGATGGATACATTAAGCATTAATACCTGGACGCATGTATGCCATGATGGGGGTGGGTTATGGACTTGGAAATTTATAAAAAACAACCCAGGACATATAAATAAACTCATCATTCTCAATTCTGTAGTTTTTTCCGAAGGATTTTTTCCTCCTTTGAAAATGAATAAAAACTGGTTTACCAAGACTTATACGAGACTTTATACCACAGGGATTAGCAGAAAAAGCACCATGGAGGGCACACTCAAAAATGGACTCATACAACACAATAATATTTGTACTCCAGTAATGCTGGACGGATACATATCTCCCATGAAAGGGAAAGCAAATAGAGCTTTGTACCATTTCTTTAGCAATGCAAACGTTCAAAAGCTGCCTAATTACGAAACCGTTTTAGAAAAGTCGGCTATTCTTAGTATGGTCATCTGGGGAGCCAAGGATAAAATACTTCGGTGGGAGCCTCAAAAAGAAAAAGTCCAAAATGCCTTAAATATTAAAAACAAGAACATTCATATTTTGCCAAATGCAAAACACTTCATTCAAGAAGAGTATCCCAATGAAATTGTGAATTGGATTAAGGAGATCTAAAACTCATCCCATTTTATGAAAAGATCCAAAGAATACACCTCTTATCCTGAACCTTAACGTACTCGTCCACTATTCTCCAATCTTCTTCTGCTAGCATAGGGCAGCCTTCGCTAAAATAATGCGGCCCAATCGATTCTGAGGATGATTGATGCTCATAATAATGAAAAACAATGGCTCTTTTTCGGGCCTTGGAATTGGTAGAGTCCAACCCATCTAAGCGATAGGAATCTCCGAACCGACCGGTATATCTTTCTGCAATTTTATATTTACCCAAGGAGGAGCAAAAGGAGTTTGGAACATTGGAAAAATAGACCTTGTCTTCAGAACTTTGGTTCCCTTTACCATGCGCAACAAGGCAGCTATGCAGTATTTGTTTTGTTTGAGGGTTCACGATATACATCCTTTTTTGATGTATGCTTAAGCTCATATCAACCAGTATGGCTAACTCTGTAGAATAATGGTTAGCCTCTAAAAAAGGAAGAATTTCATCCACCTTTTCAGGAATCAACCGCCTGCTCTGTGCTTTCTTTTCTAGCACTTTTGGGCTCAACACTGAACGGGGATAGCTATAAATCAAAAGGCCAGCAATAATCAATGCAAACAGTGCTAATAATCTCCAAATGTTCGTTCTGGTTTTTCCCATTGATCCCAAGTATCAAACGGAATATTTTGCCAAGTATTCTGAAAGAAACCATTTATTTGATCCACAACTGCAGCAGTAAAGAGACTCGCATTACCTAAAGCCATAGCTGCATTGCTGTTCTCTATTTTTGTAGTAGCAGTGTGATTTCTTAGCAAGGCGTAAGATTGATAAAGCACTCCATTAAGCCGAGGTGTAATTTCTTCATACTGCGTGAAACTTGGTGGCAAGGAAAATAAGAGTTGAAGGGTATCTATTTTTCCAATGAACACCTTGCATTCTTTTTTAACTTTCTTCATCAATGAATCCGATGAATATTTATTTTGCTTGTATTTAAGGAGTTTAACTTTTGCTGCTTTCAAGTCTTCAAAAACATCAAACGCCTTGGATGTTATTTGCTTTAGACTATCCATAAGTTCCATATTCCCTTGAAATCTAAATATGGAAGCTCTGGTATCTAAATGATTTAAAACAATGGTATCTTTTTGCTTTTTTATTTGAAGCACCAAGGTAAAAGGCCCGTTATCAGGGCAAACTATACCCGAGGGCAAGTCTGCATCTTCTTTAACCTTGCGGTAAGTGGGGAACCGCAGACCATCTCTTCTAAAGTCCCAGTGAGCATAATTCAATCCTTTTTTGCTTGGTTTAAAATGAAAGGTGCGAATGGCTTTCG
>ERZ1048686.3208-NODE-3208-length-10659-cov-8.490192_pt1 | contig 10659 bp, 6 predicted proteins | sample MGYA00383099_ERZ1048686 | MGnify/ENA primary metagenome ERZ1048686 (study PRJEB29581, sample SAMEA5548369) | metagenome | biome: marine; feature: coastal; material: water | depth 25 m | study: Short-term variability in the microbial, nano- and picoplankton...
TCTAAGGTCCGCTCCGCCTTCCAGCAGGTGAGTGGCAAAAGAATGTCGGATGGAGTGCGGCGAAACTTTCCCAAGGAAATTTCCTGCAGTCACATATTTTCCAATAATTTTCCGAACTCCTCGGGTCGTAATACCTTTGCCTCGGTGATTGAGGAAGAGATATTCGCTATTCACTTTAGTAGAAATAATTTTATCCGAGCGGACTTTTTCATATTTTCCCAACGCTTCCACACATTTTTTACCGAAAGGGAGTAGACGTTCCTTGCCTCCTTTTCCAAGTACTTTAACCATTTGCGTGGTTCGATTAATATCCCCAGTTTTCAGAGAAACTAGTTCACTGATTCTCACCCCGGTGCTGTAAAAAAATTCCAGCATGGCGCGATCGCGAACAGCCAGAAAGCCTTCTGCTTCAGGTAAATCGATCAAGCGGAACATCTCATCGACGGATAGAAACGACGGCAGCTTGTTTTCCATTTTAGGTGCGGGAACGGATTTCACAACATTGTTTTTCAAATAGCCTTCACGACATAGAAAACGGAAAAAGGAACTCAGGGTAGAGAGTTTTCGTCGCATGGTAGAAGCAGAAAACTTTTTATCATATAAAAAGCCCAAGTAAGAACGGATCTCCAATCGATCTATAGAATCTATTTTAGGAGTGGATGATTCCCCGGCATGGCCTGACTGCTTTAGAAAATCCCCAAACTGAGAAATATCATTGAGATAACTTTCCAGGGTATGAGGTGAGGCATTTTTCTCGGCCACCAGATAATCCGTGAATTCTTTGATATACTGTTCCACAAATAACCTCTTATTTATCAACTGTATAAAGTTAGTCGAATGCGGCGGCGAAGTCAAGGTTTGAGTCTCTCTATTACTATTTGAAACTGCCACCCGTTACGTTCATAATTATCTGCAATCTTTTTCTATTATAGCCATCTAATAATGAACGACCCCGCTTCAAGTGGACGAGGTATCCGGCAAAGATTTTTATTTAAAACGCGTGGTAAGCCATGGGGAATAAAACCCAGTGGTGGGATTTAAACAGACACAGGAAAAATTATGACTGATTCGAGCAACCCGGAATTTAAGAAAATATCAGAGATTCAGCAGCGACTGGATATTCTGATAGAACATGTAGAGTCCAGAAAAGAAGCGCTGGAAGAAGAAATTCAAGAGCATCTTCATGAGTCTTTGGCAAACGCACGCGATTCGATGGAGTTGATACAAGAAAATATTGCTCCGAAGGTGGAAAAAGCCATTCACACTAAGATGGAAGATATCGACCGAAAAATGCGGCGGTTAAACGAAGACAGTCTGGAAGCAGTTCGGGAAGAATTGAAAAAAGCCACACCCGAGATATCTCAAAAAATTCTGGAGGACCTGGATAAACTGGTGGCCGAAAATACCCGGTTTGTAAAAATAGAAATTCTCCAGGAGGTAAAAGAAGAACTCAAAAAAACGATTGCAAACTCATTAACCCCCCTCAATGAAAAATTAGACCGTGAATTGCCGATAGCAAAGAACTCGGCTTTCCTATCTATTATATTATCAGCCCTAGCCCTGTCGGGAGTGGTTTGGCTTTTGATCCGCTAGCTATCCGCCCACTTGTTGTCGACCCCTTAACAGGAGAGACAATACAAGTGGAACTACAGTTAAAGCCCCAATAACATTTTTGAAATAGGTCGAGCACTGACCTATCCCCACCGGGCGTGGCCCGGTTAGGTTATGAGCCAGAAAAGGAAGAAGAAGAGGAAGCTCGATAGGACAACCTGCCAGACGAAATTAAATCCAGGGCCTGTAAACAATATGAGAACTGTTGCTAAGCAAAGAATTATAAATGCAAGAATCAGCCGCGTTCTTTTTTTTAATATTGGTTCAGGTTCTTGATCCATTTTATTGGCAACTGTGTGTGTTTTTATAAAAGCAGTCTTTTAATATCTTCCAGCGCAAGAATTTCTTCAGCTTCCATTAAAACATCTGAATAGTCCATATCTTCACTGGAGGATTCATCTTCGCTGAAACCAAACTGCGGGGAAGAATCAAAATAGTTTTGAATGTCTGTAGCTGTAAATTTCTTTTTTATGGCTGTCACGAACTCTTTTAGAAAAAGCTCATAATGTTTAACCTGTTCCAGTGGGGTGCTGTAATGTTCCTGAATGGTCAGAGCATAACTCATTTTCAAAGCGCGCCCCCCTTTATTCAAAGGGTGATCTTCAGAAGCCTCCTCACGAGGATATAGAAATTGAAGTTTTTGGCGTGCCTTTTTAAGTTGCAAAAAAGTCCTGCCGAATTTTTCTCCTACAAGAAAAGAAAGCCCGTTTTGAGTTCCCTTCACTTCGGAGATCTTTAGTGCTTCCTGACAATATTCCTGAATTTGTTCGTTTTCCATAAGTATGTGTAGTTAAAGATAAAAGACTATTATTCTTGTAAAAATTCAAGAAGTAAACCCTTTTATGGGCACCTGTTGGTGGTCGGTGGAATTTTTCTGTGAATGCGGGCGCATAAATAAGCCAGATGACGGGTCGTAGCGTGAATTAAAGATTCGTTCCCCATTACAGGTTGAACATGGATGAAACGCATACCCACATCGACCGCACCGCCATCGGTAATATAATTATCGCCGATCATGCAAACTTTAAAAGGATCAGATAATCCTAAAAACTCCTTCATGGCGATTTCAAATCCAGCACGATTTGGTTTGGGCGGCACGTTATTTACAACTTTGACTCCCAAGTCTTCAAAAATTTGGAAGCGATCTTCGGTGGCGTTGGTATAAATTGCGACTTTTAATCCCTGCCGTAACATGGCTTGCACATGATCTAAGGCAGGACTTTCAAAACTACGCGTGTGATGAGGCCCAAGGGTGCCATCGGCATCGAGAAGGACTCCTTGTATCCCATCCCGTAAAAGAATATCCAGTGGAACTTCTTCGAATCGCTTTACTGAAATATAAGTCGACAACCGTGAGGGTTGGAAAGGAAGAGAAAGAAATCGGGAGATTTTAGCCGATGTGAGACCTTCGCGGTCAGAAAAGGCCGTGGGATGATTTTTTGGGGTCATTTAAAAAGTTTTGCATAAAGAAAATTTTTCAACAGGTAGATTAGAACCATTCGGTGTGTTTTGCACTCAATTAAAACAAATAATCTAATTTTTTTATATTATCCCTTTCCATTTTTAGTGAATTCTGTTTTCCAAGTTTCGTCATCAAACTTATTCTATACTCCTCTTATTTGGAGGAGTTACTAAAAACTAACATCTAGAAGTACAAAGATAATTGTTTCGCAGTAAAAAGAATAGACCTGCCCCCCCCGCGGGCTCGCCGGTTAGAACCAGCTTTCTCTGCTTTGGAAAGGGGTGTTTAGTCCATTAGCGTAGATCAGGAAAAGAACTCCCGTAGAGGATGAGAAAAAACAGAGGTAGTTTGAGTCGGCACTGGGGGGCACATCTTCTCCTGAATTGGGATCTTTCATATATAACGGCATTTGCAGGGATATTTTAAGCTATTTTCTTCTAAAAACAGTTAAAATGAGCGGGAAAATTGGATTCTGATTGGATTGTTCAGAGTTTCGTTAAAGCTACCGTTTTTTTATGTCGTTAAGCTAATGTTGAGCAACGTAACACTTTTCTACTGAATATCGTATATGCCTGTAAATCGTCCTAAACATTTAATGATCATCGGCGGCGGGGTTTTTCAGGTGCCTGTCATTAAAATCGCCAAGTCGATGGGGCTCAAAGTGGTGGTGACCGATTACAATCCGGAATCGGAAGGTATGTTGCTAGCCGATTATCCTATCGAGGTCAGTACCCGTAATATCAATCTCACTGTCAACACCGCAAAGCAGTTTCATATGTCCTGCCCTTTGGATGGAGTGATGACGGTTGGCACCGATGCTTCGCAAACCGTTGCTGCCGTAGCGGATGCTTTAAATCTGCCGGGTATTCCTTTTGAAGTAGCGGAACGGGCGACAGATAAGATCAAGATGCGTCAGGTTCTGCAGGAAAAAGGTGTGCCGGTTCCACAGTTTCGTCCGGTTTGGACTTTGGATGAAGGACGCGAAGCGTTAAATTCCATGGAACTTCCACTGGTTATAAAACCCTGCGATAATATGGGTGCACGCGGTGTGCGTAAAATAGAACGACCTGACGATTTGATCCTGGCATTCCGCGAAGCCAAAGAGGCTTCCATCAGCGGCAAACTGGTTATTGAAGAATTTATGGAAGGACCCGAACTGAGTCTGGATGCTCTGGTTTATAAGGAAGACATACATATAACTGGGGTTGCAGATCGTATTATTGAACGATCCCCTTATTTTGTTGAAGTTGGGCACACTCTGCCATCGAATTTGCCGGAACAGCAGATCGAGCAAACGATTGAAGTTTTCAAACAGGCGATTCGTGCCTTGGGCATAGACACAGGTGCCGCGAAAGGCGATATCAAATTTACCTCGGACGGTCCAAAAATTGTTGAGATCGCCGCACGTCTGAGTGGCGGTTGGATGTCGGCTTATACTTATCCCTTATCCTCTGGAGTCAATTTATATAAGGCGGCTATCCAGGTTGCTCTGGGTGAATCGCCTGATGGACTGAAACCAAAAACCACTCTTATTGCCGCAGAACGTTCTTTGATTCCTCCGCCAGGAAAAATTCTTTCCATACGCGGTGTGGAAGACGCAAGAAAAATTAAAGGGGTTCGGGAAATCATTCTTATGAAAGAGGCCGGCGACTGGGTGGAAGAGCCGAAAAGTAATATGGGCAAGGTGGGCTATGTCATCACCGTTGCCAAGACCCGCGAAGAGGCAATTCGCATCAACGATCTGGCAAGAGAAACGATTCAGATTGAGGTGGGTGCTTCCAACGCCTTGACCTGGGATATCATTCGCAACAATGCCAGAAAGAAATTCTATGTTGCCTGCAAAGCTTGCACGGTTTGCGATGGTTTGGAATGCGCTGGAAAAGTGCCAGGCATTGGTGGCATTGGCACAGGCAGTTCCTTCACGGAAAACCTTACTGCGTTGGCACGTTATCAGGTGAATCTGCGAACCATTCATAAGGTTAAAAACCCCGACACATCGATAGAACTATTTGGCCATAAATTGGCCATGCCCGTTTTGGCGGCCCCTATTACAGGGATGGAAACCAACCTTGCCGGAGGCATGGATGAAAAAGAGTATGCGAACGCTATTCTTGATGGTTGTCTGGAGTGTGGGACTTTAGGCATGGTGGGTGATGGTGCAAGCCCCAAAAAATATTTGATCGGGTTAGAAGCGATTAAAAAACACGGCGGATTGGGGATCCCTATTTTTAAGCCGCGTGAATTCAACCTCGACATTATCAAACGTTTTAAAGCTGCGGAAGATGCAGGTGCCTTGGCAGTGGGCGTAGATATTGATGCAGCTTCTTTCAAAACCATGTCGATGAAAGGGCAGGCGGTAGGGCCCAAAACCATCGAAGAATTACAGGAGTTGAAATCTTACCTGAAAGTTCCATTCATTTTAAAAGGAATTATGAATGTGGAATCGGCATTATCTGCTATCGAAGCGGGAGCCGATGCCATCGTGGTTTCTAATCATGGGGGACGGGTGATGGACCATATGCCAGGGACAGCTGAAGTGCTTCCAGAAATTGCCAATGCGGTCGCTGGAAGAATCAAAGTGCTGGCGGATGGGGGAATTCGAGAAGGTGTTGATATCTTAAAAATGCTGGCGTTGGGAGCGGATGCGGTGATGATTGGCAGGCCTATTTGTATTGCCGCGTTTGGTGCCGGGCAAGAGGGTGTTTCGTTTTACCTTCAGGAAAAGATGAAGGAGTTGAAAAAGGCGATGATACTTACGGGTTGCGGTTCGGTGGATCAGATCGATCCTTCCATCATTTTCAGAAATAAAGGCGAACGTTGATGAAGCAGAAAAAAACTTCATTGAAAATAATGCCGGTTAAAAAGGCCGAATCTTTTCAGACGACATTGGCTCGTTCTTTAAGGCATTTAAAAAATGATTTTGGTGCTTGTGGATTAAAACTTTCTACCGAAGATGCAGCTATGACGATTGACCAGATCAAGTTCTGGGCAGATGCTTCATTGTTGCCAGCTATTGTGAAAATTGGCGGACCCAACGCCAGAAACGATATCAAACAACTGGTGTCTCTCAATATCGACGGTTTGATCGCTCCCATGGTGGAATCTCCTTACGGACTTGAAAATTTTATTGCTGCTGTCAGAGACTTCACAACCCCCATGCAGTTTGGGCGATTGAATAAGCACATCAATATAGAAACGGTCACCGCTGTCAAACAACTGGGTGATATTTTGAATGCCCCTGAAGCTAAATTTTTAGACGAGGTAACCATTGGGTGCAGCGATTTGTCGAGTTCATTAAAGAAGTCTGGGGTAGACCGTTCGGTTTTAAATCGGGTGGCACGAGCGGTAAAAAAGATTAAATCAAAGAAGATGTCGGTATCGGTGGGTGGCGGAATTCAACCGGAGACGATTGACGATTTTTTGAAAAAGGTTCAGCCTGATAAATTTAATACTCGTGTGGTAACGTTCGATGTGGTTCCTGGTCAAAAATACGGGCAAGCGGTTGCGGAAGCACTGAGGTTTGAAATTCTTATGTTGGAACACGATGCCCGGCAGGGGTTCATCACCCGTGATGAAGAAAAGTTTCGCATCAAAGAACTTAAAAAACGCTTGAAGTAGATTGTTTTAGAAGGTCTTTCCCATTCTTTGTTCTATCCTTTTATTCCTTGTTTATTATCTCGCAGGATATCATTGACAAAAGAGTGAAATATCATAAAATACAGCCCTCGTTTTACGCTTAACCCTTGTAATAAATTATATTTAGCGGGTTCGACCGCAGTCCGGTCTACTTAGCTTTTGAATTGCTAGAACCTCATATCCATTTCAATTTTTAATTTGGAGGACAGGAAAACAAAATGCAGATAACTGGCATGCTTTGGGGAAGAAAATTGTTGGACCTGGTGGAATTTACCCACTCTGAAGTTCGTGGCCCGGAACTCAGTGTCGATGAAATTAAAGACATGATCAAACGTCACGGACAAATATTTATCAAACCGGTATTTAAGGGCGGTGTTGGTAAAAAAGGTAAGTCGGGCCTGTTGGGCCGAGTAGACAATATTACTGACGCGTTAAAGGAAAAGGAACGTCTCTATTTTGCTGAACATGTGGATGGGTTCAACAAGGTAAAGTCTGACGGTGTCACCTATGAAGGTGGAGTGCCTGCGGATTACGAAGTTTATTTTTCTATTTCAGAGAGCACCGAACATCGGTCTCCTGTTATGACGATCACCCATCATGGTGGCGTAGATATTGAAGAACTGGACCCCAGTAAATTGGCTGTAGTTCCGTTTGATCCGTTGACAGGTTTGAAAGCCTTTCATGTGTCGAATGCTTTGATGGATCTGGGTGCGCCACCGCAGGTGATCAGCCCCTTGGTTCAGAACTTGCCAAAACTGTGGGATTTGTACAACAACTACGGAATGTGGATGCTAGAACTCAATCCTATTCGTATGCAACCCGGTAAAGGCGGACGCCTGACTCCTGTTGCCTGTGATTTTAAATGTGCTTTTGATCAGGATGACCCTGCATGGAAAAGACTGCACCTGCCGTCACATCTTTTCGCATCTGACTTTTCCGAGTTCGAACAAGAGATCAATCAGCTCCGCACCTATCAGGGGCAGAGCGATGTTTTCGTTATGAATGATAAAGGAAGCATTACCGCACCCACTTTTGGGGGTGGCGCGAATGCCATGGTTACCGAATTGTTGGGAGAAGAGGCTACGATTTCTTCAGACTTCGGCGGTAATCCTCCTTACGAAAAAATGAATGATATTTCAAGAATCAGTTTTAAATACTGGCTGCCACAGTCGAATGTCCTGTTCATCATTGGCGGAAAAGCCAACAACACGGATATCTATGAAACATTCCGTGCAATGGGAGATGGACTGCGTGAATTTTTTCAGACAAATGGTCCAGTTCCGCTTTTCGTTGTTGTCGGACGAGGTGGCCCCAATGTCATCCGTGGGATGAATTATCTGCAAGAAATTCTGGATTCTTTGGGGATTCCCTACCGTTTCTTCGGTCATGACAGTGCAATGTCCGAAGTTATTAATTACGCTCTCGCGGTCAACGAGTGGATGAAAAACGGTGGCAAAGACGAAATTAAAGCCAAATTAAAAATTTAACTTATCGTAACTGTTGGAGGTTTGAATGCATAAGCAAGGCGTAGGGGAATTCCCCTTTTACTGTGGCATCAACTCGCTGTCTGAATTGGCAACCAAAGATGACAGATGCGTGGTATTAAATATTCTGGGTAAAGAAAGCTCTGGGGTTACCCCGATCAGTCATGATTATTCAGGAGGTAATATTGTATTCGGGACAGGTCCGGGTAAATCTGGCAAGTCTCTGGCAACGAAAACCGGAAAAATTCCAGTTTATAACTCTATTAAAGAGGGGCTGGAGGCGGGACATAAATTTAACACGGTTGTAATTTATCTTCCCCCTTCAGGTGTGAAAGATGGACTCGCAGAAGCTGTACGCGACAATCCAGATCTCACCAAAGCCATTATCCTCACCGAGAAAGTCTCGATAAAAGATTCTCGTATCATGCGGGCAATTTGTCAGGCGAATGGGGTGGATCTGTTTGGCGGTAACTGCCTTGGGCTCGCGGATTCTTGGAATCATGTACGATTAGGTGGGGCTTTGGGTGGGAACGCTCCTGAAGAGTCACTCATTAAAGGTTCTGTGGCTCTATTTTCCAATTCCGGTAACTTCACTACGACGATAGCCGTTTATCTTTCTACCGCAGGATGGGGAACAACGACTTCTGTCTCAAGCGGCAAGGACGTTTACATTCAATACAGCGCAAAAGAATTTCTTTATGCGTTCGATAACGATGACCGTTCTGAGGCAGCCGTCCTATACAGTGAGCCAGGTGGATATTATGAGCAGGGGCTGAAGTCTGACAAGCCTATCGTTGCATGTGTGGTGGGCCGTTGGAAAGCGCGCCTGACGAAAGCCTGCGGTCATGCAGGGTCTTTGTCGGGTGCAGGTGATGATGCACTCGCGAAAGAACAATGGTTCATGGACTATTTTGGAGTCGATGGAATTTACACTCCGGAAAACCCGATCTGTTCGAAAAAAGGTGCTTTGGTTACCAACATCGCATATATCCCGGAAGCCTTGACCAAGGTTATGGAGCTCAATGGTAAGAAACCGGATTTTGAACCAAAAGGTAGTCTCGATTTAAAACCATGGTTCGGAAACAATCAGGGTTTGTCATTACCACCAGAATTGGATGTTTCCGTAGTCGAAGCATCTAGTCCTTATAATGAGCAAATTGAAGCGCTCGATAAAATGGTGGGCGCACAGCATCGACGCGAAACTTTGAAGGATGCCAGTGGTGCTTCGATGATGGATCCGAAAACCCAGGTATCAAAAATTCATAACACATCTATTCTCGATGCTTCCATGAAGTCTTTTGAGTCCAATCTGGTTTTCGCTCTCACACGGCAATACACTTGTGAGTACGGAGAAAAGATAGCTAACATTGTCTTGAATATGTATGTCAATCAGCATAATCAACCGACGATGGCAGCGGCCCAAGCGTCTCGTGAAAATGGCAACTCCCCCAACACCGTTGTATCTTCTGCAGTAGCCATTGTTGGTAAAAAAATGGTGCAAAAGGCAATGGATGCTTCCAGCGCATTGTTGGAGTTGTTCCAATTTAGCAAGCTCGGTGGCCCGAAAGAGACATTCGATTACTCTGTGCAGTTAAAGGAAGCAGATAAATATAAAGATGCATTGTTAGCCGATGGCGAAGATCCTTGCGCTACCAAGCTAGCTGAATGTCTCAATAAAGCAGGTGATTCTGTATTCATTAAGTTCGTACAAGATTTTGCAGCAGCCAATGGCGGCAAACTCTCTACAGATGCGTTATTTGGAGCGGTATGGGTCACTCTTGGCTGGGAAGCGTTACGAGGTAAAAAGATTTCTAAAGATACGCTCACCCGTTTGCCTTGGTACTCACGTATCTACAGTACCATCGTTGGGGTTTCTGCTCCAGCTTCCCGGCATACTGAAGATGCCATTGCCGGGGTTAAGCTTGAAGAGTTGATCTCGACATACAGTTTCACCAAAACAGCGTTTGTTACGTTGTTGGGTCGACAGCCTTCTGAATCCGAACTCTATGAGTTTCAGGTTCTGCTTGGACTCATCATCACTAACGGACCAGGCACGATTTCAGCTCAAGGCTGTAAAGGTGCAGTCAGTGCGGATGGGCCAGAACAGCCTCAGCGCGTGCAGGTGAACAAAGGTTTTATCGGATTCCTCACGCATACCGGGTTCGCCCATGGCGGAAACGGCTTTGAAGCGGCGGCATTCCTTATGGAAAACTTCAAAGACAAAGGCTTGAAAGATCCTGCGGATGCAAACCATGGTCTCGACCTCGATGCCATGGCTCTTAAAGTTGCGAATGAATATTCTGACTATAAGAAAAAGCAAAAAGCAGTGGGTAACCTTGATTATGCCAAGTTGCCTTGTGTGAATCATCCTGTGTTCAAAGGTAAAGATGTGAACTACGATCCGCGCGAAGTTTTCGTTAGTGGTCTGTTCAAGGAAAAAGGGATCAATAATGTTTTTCTTGAGTT
>ERZ1048686.3218-NODE-3218-length-10642-cov-4.163786_pt1 | contig 10642 bp, 6 predicted proteins | sample MGYA00383099_ERZ1048686 | MGnify/ENA primary metagenome ERZ1048686 (study PRJEB29581, sample SAMEA5548369) | metagenome | biome: marine; feature: coastal; material: water | depth 25 m | study: Short-term variability in the microbial, nano- and picoplankton...
ATTCACTTACATTTCTTTCGTTTTTGCCTTGCAATCGAACCCGGTAGTGAAACTTAAATGCATCCAGCTTATGCTTATACCCTAAATCGGCATTTAAACGCACATGATTCTCATATCCAGTCTTTTTACCCTTGGTATCATTTTTAGATATGTACCTGCCACCCAGGCCTAGGTACATGTTTTTTGATATGTAATGTTTAAGATTGACTTCTGTGAAATATTGGTCTGTGGTTTTAAAGTTATCTTTTCTTCGCAATTGTTGCTCTAATCCAAAAACCCATTTCTTATTGGGCTTGTAACAAAACTGCGCACCGACCCATAATTCCTGATCCTCTAAATCCTCACTTTGAGCAGATAGGGAGGTCCCATGAATAAAAATTACAGCAGCTATTAGCGCATGTATTTTAGATCTGATCATTGATTACTGAGGTAGGTAATTTTAATCTCGGCAGAATCCTTTAAAAAATCAATATTTCCAACCTCAATTTCTTTAATTACTAATCCCGTACGTGTTTCTAAATCTTTTTTTAGCGTTTCATAATGCTGGGGTTTTATGTTTTCTATAATTTCGTATGGAATGGTCTTGATCGATACATGCTTAACAAGCCACAGACGTTCTATCACAAATAAGGCCAATACAATTATTAGGTTACTACCTATGATCTCCGCGTAACTCATTTTTTGGTTGGCAAGAGAATTAATAACGGCCACCCCAATAACCACAAAAAGATATGTCATTTCTTTTATATCAATCGCATTGGTGCGGTAACGTATAATTCCAAAGATAGCAAAAAGGCCCAATGCCATTCCAATATCTAATTCATACTTTTTGAGGGTAAAACACAGAAAGAAAACAATAATGCCAATCATGTAATAGGTAAAAAAGTAATCCTTCCGTTTTGTGCCGGTAAAATATAAGCCTCTAATAATAATGGTTAGAAAGCCCAAATTAAGGGCAAATCGAAACATCATTTTGTAGAAGTCATCATCGAATAAGGGTATGCCTAGAAATTCCATATTATGCTGTTAATTTTGTAATGGTTGAAACTTTTTGTTTGAAATAATTTTGTTTGAGTTCTGGATACGCACTTGCCAAACCGATGCAGTATTTACTTATACTGTATGGATAAATGGATTCTTTTCGCAGTGCCTTTACTATGGGTGATTGCCGGTTAAATTTTTCTTGTTTTAATTCTATTATTATTAAGTCGGGATTTAAGATTTTCCCGTCGTAGCCTAAATGTAAATCAATAGTAACGCGCTCTTTTAGTGCCGTATTTACCAAGGTTATTCTCTTAAAACTATTCCTTAAGGTTTTTACTAAGTCTAGACCTTGCCTTGTGGTCCGCTCAATAAATTCCACAGATTCACTGGAGAGCTTGTTTTCATTAGCTACTCGTGGAATTCTGTTTTTTACTGTGTTTCCCTTGGCGTCTTTTTGTTTTATTTCTAAAAAAAACAGCTTTGATTCTACGTAATTTCGAATCCTAACTTTGGTTCGTCTTAAAATTTTATTATGATGATCTAAGTAAAATTTATGTTCTTTTGTATCGTAATAGTCAGATATATAGGTCATTAATCGATTGCCATCAATTTCTAAAATACAATATTGAGAGTGTACCATCTGCAAAATCAAAGGCAATTGCTTCGCATGAAGAATGAACTTAGTATCCTTACGCTTCATCAAAGCGACTTGATCCATTTGATCGAGTGAAATGGGTTCAAATTTGTTTAGGATTGAAGGTGTCAAAATAGTAGCAGTAGAAATCTAGTTTTGATTATTTTTCTAAAGTTTAGACGAAATTAAGCTCAATTTCCTTCGAAAGCTAAAGTCAGGCCATCAAGTACATACGAATGATGGTTATTTATACAGGATATAAGGAAATAAAATTATTGACCAGTAGCGGTACTCATGGGCATATCCTTATGGGCTTTTAGTTTGGGGCTCTTAACAAACAACATGAGAATTATACCAACGATAAAGTAACTCATAAGAACCAGTATGCTATTCCTCATGCTCCCGGTAAAGTGTTCTATCAAACCGAAAGAAAGGGTTCCTAGCACAATGGCTAACTTTTCGGAAACCTCATAAAAGCTAAAGAAACTCGTATTGTCCACATCGCCCGGAATAAGCTTTGCATAGGTTGACCGGCTTAGGCTTTGTACTCCACCCATAACAATACCAACCACACAAGCCAGGCCAAAAAACTGATTGGGTTTACCCGCCTGAACAAAATAGGCAATGACACAAGCAATGGCCCAAATTATTAAAGAAACAATAAGGGCTTTTCTGTTTCCTTGTTTTTTAGCTAAATACGCAAAAAAGTAGGCTCCAGCAATTCCAATAAGCTGGATCAGAAGGATTGTTTTTAATAAGTCTCCTGATTCTAGTTTTAATTGTTTAGAACCATATATGGCTGCTACATAAATAACAGTTTGAACTCCCATTGTATATACAAAAAACGAAGATAAAAAGAGTTTCAGAGTTTTCATTTGTTTAACCTGATGATATACCTTTCTTAATTCCTTATATCCTTTGCCTAGCATGTTTGCTTTTATGGAACTGGTTTTTGGAACTTTTGGAAGCTTAATAAGAGGCCAAAGTGACCAAGCAGCCCACCATACTCCAACGGTTAAAAACCCAACGCGAAAGGGAAGCGTATTAGTTGCTGATGGAGCATCCATACCAAACCACTCACTTTTTTGCAAAAACAATAGATTAAGAATCAATAGGCTTACGCTTCCAATATAACCAAGGGTAAAACCCCTTGCCGAAAGTCGATCAAATTTATCTGGAGAGGCAATGTCTGGAAGGTAAGAATTATAAAAAACTAAACTTCCAGCAAATCCTACAGTGGCTAGCATAAAACAAGACAGTCCAAACAATAAGTTGGTACCGTAAAAAAAATACATGGCACTGCAAGACAGGGAGCCAATGGCTACAAAAAATTTCATGAAAGCCTTCTTCTGTCCGCTGGCATCTGCAATACCACTTAAAATGGGGGCAAGTAGGGCCACTAATAGAAAGCTAATACTTAAACTGTACTCGTAAAGGACGGAGGAAGCCACTTCGCCACCGAATACTGTGGTTGTCTTAGGGGTGAATTTTTCGTAAAATATAGGAAATATTGCACTTGAAATACTGAGTGAGTAAACAGAGTTTGCCCAATCATACATACACCATGCGGTTAGAGTGCTTTTATTGTTTTTGACAATTGACATTGGGCCGCAATTTACATTGCCCAATCGTAAATGTCAGTTAATCATTGCTAAAAACAAGGTCTTTCTCAAAATTGACTCGAATTTTTCCTCCCGGTTTTAGGTCTCCAGAAAGAATTTTTTTACTTAATTCATCCAATAGACGCTTTTGCATGACGCGTTTTAGTGGCCTTGCGCCAAATTGAGGATCATAACCCAATTGCGCCAACCAGTCTAAAGCGGAGGCAGTCAATTCAAGCCTAATTTTACTTTCTTCCAATCGCTTTTTAATACGTTTTAGTTGAATTTCGGCGATTTTGGTAATGCTCTCTCGGTTCAATGGCTCAAACATACTTACTTCGTCAATTCTATTTAAAAATTCAGGACGGATGCTCTTCTTTAGAAGCTGGAACACCTCGTTTTTAGTTTTACTCAATACTTGATTCCTGTTTTTATCATTTAGTTCATCAAAATTGGATTGAATAAGTTCACTCCCAATATTGCTGGTCATTATTATAATGGTGTTTCTAAAGTTAGCAGTTCGCCCTTTATTATCGGTTAATCTTCCATCGTCCAATACTTGAAGCAGAATATTGAATACATCTGGATGGGCTTTTTCTATTTCGTCTAATAAAATCACAGAGTATGGACGGCGCCTTACTGCTTCTGTAAGCTGTCCGCCTTCATCATATCCCACATACCCTGGAGGGGCTCCTAATAAACGACTCACCGTATGCTTTTCTTGATACTCACTCATATCTATGCGAACTAATGCTTCCTCTGTATCAAATAGATATTCAGCTAAAGCCTTGGCTACTTCTGTTTTACCAACACCAGTGGTTCCTAAGAAAATAAAACTACCAATGGGTTTTTTGGGGTCTTGAAGGCCAGCTCGGCTTCTTCTAATGGCATTAGCAACAGCTTCTATGGGTTCTTCTTGTCCTACTATTCGTTCATGCAACACCTGTTCAAGGTGCAGCAATTTCTTTCTCTCGCTCTGCATCATCTTAGAAACGGGTATTCCAGTCCATTTACTAATGACTTCGGCAATGTCCTGAGCATCTACTTCTTGTTTAACTAAGATGTTTTTGCTTTCGCCCATCTTAACGGTTAGCGCATAGAGGCTTTCCTCTGCTTTTTTTATCGTACCATACCTGAGTTCAGCTACGCGGCCGTAATTCCCATCTCGTTCGGCTTGTTCAGCTTCTAATTTTAAGTTTTCTATGTCTTCTTTCTTTTGCTGTATAGATCCCAAGACTTGTTTTTCATTTTCCCATTGAGAACGAAAGATTTTTTGATCCTCTTGCATATTCGCAATCTTTTTGTTGAGTTCATCCAATCTTTCCTGATCACTTTCTCTTTTGATGGCTTCACGCTCAATTTCCAATTGCATAATCTTCCGATTTAACTCATCCAATTCTTCGGGTACAGAATTCATTTCTAAACGCAATTTAGAAGCTGCCTCATCCATTAAGTCAATGGCTTTATCTGGCAAGAAACGATCACTTATATAGCGCTGACTCATTTCTACCGCACTAATAATAGCTTCGTCTTTGATGCGTACTTTGTGATGTGTTTCGTACTTATCTTTTATTCCTCTCAAGATACTTATGGCTTCTTCCGCATCCGGTTCATCCACTAATACCGTTTGAAACCTTCGTTCCAAAGCTTTGTCCTTTTCAATATACTTTTGATATTCGGCTAAGGTAGTGGCGCCAATAGCTCTTAGTTCTCCTCTTGCCAAAGCTGGTTTAAGTATGTTGGCTGCATCCATTGCGCCTTCACTTTTTCCGGCTCCAACTAAAGTGTGAATCTCATCTATGAAAAGCACCACCTCACCATTGCTATTGATTACTTCTTTTATTACTGATTTTAAGCGCTCCTCAAATTCACCTTTGTATTTGGCACCTGCAATGAGTGCTCCCATATCAAGGTTAAATACTGTTTTAGATTTTAGATTTTCTGGTATATCTCCCCGTATAATTCGATGAGCTAAGCCTTCGGCAATCGCAGTTTTACCTACGCCTGGTTCACCGATTAGAATGGGATTGTTTTTTGTTCTCCTGCTTAATATTTGGAGGATTCTGCGAATTTCGTCATCCCTGCCAATCACAGGATCTAATTTTCCATCTTTGGCGGCCTGATTTAAGTTTAATGCATATTTAGATAATGCATCAAAGGAGACTTCACCAGTATCAGAGGTTATTTTATTTCCTTTTCTTAATGCTAAAATGACTTTTTCTACTTCTTTAATTCTAAATCCTGCATCTTTTAGAATGATACTTGCCGAACTTTTAGTATCAATAAGGCTCAATAATAAATGCTCATTGGATATGAACTCATCTGAAAATGAATTCATTTTTTTATCTGCCATGGCCAATACTCTAGAAGCCTCTGTTGCAAAATAAGGGGTGCCTCCTTCTACTTGACCAAAGTTATTTACTTCGGCTGTAGCTACTTGTATTACACGATTCAGATTAGCCGATAGTTTCCCAGCCAACAGGGTCATAAATTCATTATCGGTTTGTATAAGCGATTGCAATAGGTGTATAGGCTCTATACTCTGCTGTGAGGATGCTAGAACCGTATTCTGAGCCTGCTGCAAGGTTTCTTGAGCTTTTAGAGTAAATTTTTGCGGATTCATTGATTACCCTGTAAACATCAAATGTGCCTCCATTTCTTTATCGAGGTATGAAACGAATGTCTTTTAAGTCAAAGTGACGGCTTTTTTAGATGTCATGAGTATATTTAAGGACAAAACGTCACATATCGCTTGGCTCACCAAACCCCTCGAGATCCTCTTTATTGGTACCATACTCCTCATCAAAGATACTTTTCTTGTCAGATTCATCAGATTTGTCTTCAGCCTCTTCTTTGTCTAAGGCGCTTAGCGTATTCTTCATAAGCATTGCAGCTAAGTCATCCATATCGGCTGTTTCTTCGTCCTCTATAATTGCTGAGGGCCTTTGTTTTGGTGCAGATCCTTTGGATTTTATTAGCTTTGGATAAGTTTCAGATGCCACAGTTTCGGCAAAACCTATCATTTCGCAGTGCAAAACCCAATCTTGAACTTCGTCAGCCACGTAAATGAACTTTTGATAGGGTTCGAAAACCGCATTTTTAAGAAGTGTTTTTTCTAGGTTAGATAGGAGTTTCTTTTTGCGCCAGGTATCGTCACTGAGAATAAACTCTCCATCGAAACTGCCATCAAATCCTATGGCCGTTTGAATGGCATTGTGAAACTCCAAAAAACTGTTGTTGGGTTTTATTTCAAACGTTCGTGAAACGTCTGCGTCATCCTCAAAAATTAACCTAAACTTGTATACCATTCAGTATACAAAGAAAACGCTCAGAATGCGTAATTAAAATATAGGACTTGTAATTTGTTGAGGGAATTTATAAAACTGACATACTTATGATGCATGAAACTTAAAATGTCTTTTTCTTAATAATTATATGATTATCAATAAATTATAAATTGAATCAAGCAGATAATGCTCAGTATTTCATATGAAATTACTAATTTATGTGAAAGCTGTAACTGAGAATACATATTTTCGCAGCTTAATGAGAAGCATTATCTTAGTTACCTGCATTGTTTTTCACTGTTTAGTCAGTGGACTTCATGCACAAAATGGAGAAATAAAAGGTTTTGTTTATGATAGTAAAAATGGAGATCGGCTGGCAGGAGTTAAATTGACATTGGTCGGAAACGATCGAACGATATTTACGGATAAAGATGGATTTTTTAGTTTCCCTAAACTGGCCTCTAAGAAATATGAAGTCTTGGTGGAGTATTTGGGGTACGATACTACTTCAATGGAGGCTTATATCTCCAGAAATAAGATAGTAAAACAAGATTTTTATTTAGAAAATCAATATTTAGATGCAGTAAAGATTGAAATTAAAAAGAGAGTCCAGATTGATGGAAGCCCAGTACGCATTGTAGATGGAAAGAAGATTTCAGAAATGCCATCGGTTGGTTCAGAGCCTGATTTAGTGCAGTATCTTCAAACCTTACCAGGTGTTGTTTTTAGTGGGGATCAAGGCGGACAGTTATATATCAGAGGAGGTTCTCCTGTTATGAACAAGATTATGTTGGACGGCTTGCCAATTTATAATCCGTTTCACTCCATTGGTCTTTTTTCGGTTTTTGATGTAGATCTCATTAAAGATGCAGAGGTATATACTTCTGGATTTGGTGCGGAACATGGAGGTAGAATAGGTGCGGTTATTGATGTGCATACCAGAGATGGAAATACCAATGAATTTGGAGGGAAAATATCGGCCAGTACATTTGCAAGTAAGGTTTTACTTGAAGGACCTTTAAAGAAATTTAGTAGAGGGCAGTCGAATTCGTCTTTCGCCATTTCTTATCGAAATTCATATTTGAGGAACTCATCTAAGGTTTTTTATCCCTTTATTAATGAACGAAAACTGCCTTATAACTTTGGAGACTTGTTTGCCAAGTTAACAGTGAATTCAAATAGTGGGGGATACTTTAAATTATTTGGTTTTAGGTTTGGCGATAATGTTAAATTTCCCGGCAGCACACAATATAACTGGAAAAATGTTGGTTTGGGAGGGAGATTCTTACTTGTGCCTCAATACAGCAAAACCCAAATGGATGGATTCTTTATGTATAGTAAGTATCAAATAAATCAGATAGAATTGGATAACCTGCCGCGCCGAAGTGGAATTGGTGGAATTAGTTTCGGGTTGAACTTTGCTTACAATTTAAAAAGGGACAAAATTAGATGGGGATTGGATGTAAATGGATTTCAAACCGATTTTAGTTTCTATAATCCGAATGATCGACGAGTAGAGCAAAAAGAAAGCACGACGGAACTCAATGGTTTTGCTAAGTATAATTTTAGAAGAAAACATTTTCTTGCTGAACTTGGCATTAGGGGGCAATACTATGCAAGTCTTGGTAATAGCTCCTTAGAACCCAGAATTAACTTTAGCTGGAGGCCAAAGGCCCGCATAAATATTTATGGAGCATTTGGCTATTACTCCCAAAACTTGCTCAGTGCTGTGAGTGATAGAGATGTTGTTAACTTATTTTATGGTTTTTTAAGCGGTCCTGATAACCTTCCTAATTCCTTTGACAATAAACCAGTCAATCACCGTTTACAGAAAAGTCGTCATTTAACGGGCGGTGTAGAATATTTAATTGGTAGAAAATTTGTGATTCGCTCAGAAGTTTTTTATAAATTCTTTGATCAATTAACCAATATAAACAGAGATAAGCTGTTCGATGACGTGCCTGTCCACTTCGATAAGCCAGAGCGTCTTCGAGAAGATTTTATTATCGAAAATGGAAATGCATACGGAACAGATGTTGCATTAACCTACAATTCTAAGAAGCTTACTGGCTCCTTAAATTATAGTTTAACCTACGTAAATAGATTTGATGGAGTGCAAGAGTATCAACCTATATTTGATCGAAGACATAATGGAAATGTCATGTTAAATTATTCCTTGGGTAAGGGCGAATTTCCTATTAAGTTTGGTTTAAGGTGGAGTATAGGCAGCGGGTTCCCATTTACACAAACCCTTGGGTTTTATGAAAAATTTAATTTTGATAAAGGGATTGACGCTAATTATGCTAATTCTAAAGGTGATTTAGGTATTATTTATGACGACCTGAACGGTGGTAGACTCCCATATTACCACAGGCTTGATTTCTCCGTGAGTAAAGATTTTGTTTTTAAGCAACGACGGAAGATTAATGTAAACTTTAGCATTACTAATATTTATGATCGCGAGAATATTTTTTACTTTGATCGCATCAATTTTACAAGAGAGAATCAACTGCCCTTTCTGCCCTCTATTGGTCTAAGTTATAAATTCTAAAACAATAACACTGTTTCTTAGAGGATAGGCCTTGGTTCAACTTTCTGGTAGTCAGCCCTTATTTTAAAAACTCCCAAAGTGCTTCATTTCCTGAGCTAAAAATTTCAATAATTTGCTTGCGGGAGCCAATGTGTGATTCATTGCAAGAGTAGGAGAGTCCGTGTTGCTTTGCTAAGTTCTTACAGCTTAAAAGATGCGGTGTCTGGATGAATTGAGCTATTTCGGGCATTCTTTTAGGCCCATCGATGAGATTGAAAATATTACCTCCTCCATTATTCAGTACGATCACCTGAAGATTTAATGGCTTTGGATTGCACCAAAAAGCATTCGAGTCATATAAGAAACTCAGATCGCCCACTACGCAAGCTACATTCTCATTTGGTTTGGACAGGGCATAACCTACTGCGGTAGAGACACAGCCATCTATTCCACTGGTACCTCTGTTACAAAATAGGGTTGCCGTAGATTTTGGCAATAAACCTGCCAATCTAATTGGCGTTGAATTTCCAATGTGTAAGGCGTCAAAATGGCTAGAATAGACCGATTGAATGGCACGCAATTCAACACTTAATTTTTGCGATTTATATATTTTTTTTGCATCGCATTGGAGCGTACTTATCCACGCTTTATTAAATGTTTTTTGATTTTTGTGTTTTTCTAAACATTTATAAATTTCACCATAGTTATTGAATTTAATTGTTTGTATATCAGTTTTAAATGGATTACCTACATACCAGTTCGTATGTAGGTGATAGTGCGTAATATTAGCATTTAGTTGAATAAATTGTTTAAAACGTTTATTTACAAAGTTCTTGCCCATTGTTATTAAAATAGTAGGCACTGGTAGCTGATTTAAAGCTTGTGTATTAAGCTCCCAACCTTTGAGATTATTAATAATACTATTTGATGTGGGCTCTGCAAGAATGGGGAAGTGAGCACTCAGTTCGTTTAAAGTTAAAGTTTTAGATTCGCTAGGCTTAAGCTCACCAATAAATAAAACAATGTTTGAATCCATGGGAATGGTAAGTTCAGGAATCAAAGGTTCTGTTTCCAATGCCTGATCAAAAGATATTGAATCTCCCTGCCATTTGGACTCTATATCTTCATAAATAGGATCGGCCAGAGGGATATTTACATGAATAGGTCCTTTGTCATTGCTATTTAAATCAGCATGAACTTTATTTAAGAGCGTTTTTATTTCCTTCAAGGTATCGCCTTGGTGCATATTGCCACTTAATGCGTACGATGCTTTAATATGTTGGGCAAATACATCTTTTTGTCGAATGGTTTGACCATCCCATTGATCGATCAACTCTTTCGGTCTGTCTGCGGAAAGTACAATAAGAGGAACTTGCGCATAAAAGGCTTCGCATATGGCTGGATAATAGTTTAGCAGAGCCGTTCCTGAGGTACATATAATACCGGTTGGTGTTTCAGCAATATTAGCTCCAAGCCCTAAAAAAGCTGCGGAACGTTCGTCTGGATGACTTATTAGTTTAAAGCCACCTTGCTTTATAATAGAGGCCACAATGGGTGCATTTCTGCTTCCTGGGGAAACGATCCATTGCCGAATACCCATTTGATA
>ERZ1048686.3220-NODE-3220-length-10634-cov-5.070233_pt1 | contig 10634 bp, 7 predicted proteins | sample MGYA00383099_ERZ1048686 | MGnify/ENA primary metagenome ERZ1048686 (study PRJEB29581, sample SAMEA5548369) | metagenome | biome: marine; feature: coastal; material: water | depth 25 m | study: Short-term variability in the microbial, nano- and picoplankton...
ACGCTGGTAACGCCCGCTTGCAGATAAATTTTCATCCGCAAAATTGGAATTAAAAGGGGTAGAAACTCGAATTACACTTCCTGGATTAAAAATAGATTCAGTTCTAATGTTATCAATGCTTTTACTGTAATTGATGTTAGCAAAAATATTAGTATAATTAAACATATTAAAGCTATAGTATGATAAGTTTACATTATGAGAAAGCGCACTTTGCAACTCTGGTGACCCAGTAAATAACGAATTATAGTTATTCAAAACTAGACCACTTGCAAACTGTGAAACATCTGTAAACTGTGTTTGCATTCGATATGTTAAATTCAATGTTTCACTCTTTTTAATATCATATCTCATATTAAAATCAGGTAAAAACCTATAAAAATTATCAGTTGTTTTCTCATTAAATTGAGTGTTTGAAATTGAATATGCATGCGCTGAAACACCAGGTGTAAAAGTGAAATTGTTGTATTTTAATCGGTAATGTAACCCTAAATAAACATCTGAAAAATTATAAGCAATATCATTAGTTGATAAACCTCCGGCAATTGTAGGAGTTGGATCAAAAACTGACTGATCATCTAAATTTTGAAAGATATTAGAATCAAATTGCTGACGACTTGCTATGGTTCCAAGTGTAAAATTAATATTACTCTTTTTGTTGAGAATATTCCAATAGTCTAACTTAGCATCAACTTGATTTGACTGTACTCTCTTTTCCTGAGCTAGATTATAATCTATTTGTGAACCGTTCAAACCTAAATCATTGGCTGTTCCGTTATAATTAGCCTTATCTTCTAAAATGGCGTTGTAAAAAGGGTCCTCGTCTTTAATTAAATGCTGAGCCTCAAAAGCAAAAATGTTGGTTTCGTTAAGTGTGTAATAATAATTCAAACTTTGGTTGAAACTGAATGGATTAATATCCTCAAGCTGGTTAATTGAGCCATTAACAGAAGAATTGAATTGTTGGTCTTGAGAGCTTTTAGATAAATTACCAAGGGCTTCGTATTCAAGTTGATTGTTAGAATTTGGTTGGAACTTCGTAGTAAGCTTAAATAATCCTAGATCATTATTTTGAATGGTATTACTTTGTGTGTCTTCATTAGGAATGCCTAAGTCAGCGTCTGAATATTGAGTGCTTCTATTTTCTTGTAATTCATTTTTAGTATTTGAAAAGATAGCAAATCCACCTAAATCTAAAGTCTTTTTTGGAGACCAACTAAAATTACCAGCAGCAAACTTGGTGTTAATGTCTTTAGCTCTGTTATTTTGTAATACTAAAGCACTAATATCATTATTGCCCAGGCTTAAGTTTGTACCGCTATTTCGGCTCGGTGATTTAAATCCACCTGAAAAATTATAATAGTCTCGTCTGGAAAATCCAACTTCACCAATATTATTTAAGTCTCCAATAAAATTAACACTGTATTCAGGACTATAATAAAATAACTTAGGTTGGGCTAAATAAAGTTCGTTGGCGTCTGAATTACCTCCCCCAGCTGTGACATTACCAAACCAGAAGTTTTTCTTTCCGTCTTTAAGCTTGATATTAATAGCTATGTTGTCTTGGTTATTGGTGACACCACCAAGTTGTCCTACTTCCGAATAGTTTTTTAAAACCTGAACCTTATCCACAGCATTGGAAGGGATGTTTTTTGTGGCTAACTTAGTATCCCCGTCAAAAAAATCTTTTCCTTCAACCATGAGTTTACTCACCACCTTACCCTCTACTTCAACTTGGCCATCATCATTAATCTCAACTCCAGGAAGGTTTTTTAAAACGTCCTCTAATTTTCTTTCAGTACCAGTATTAAATGAATCAGCATTATAAACCAAGGTGTCTCCGCTGACGGTCACAGGCATTTCATAGGTTAATTCTACTTCATCCAAAGAATTATCTTGGACAAGTACAAAGTCCTGAACCATATCATCTTCTTTAGTTTGTAAAGGCTGGTCCAAAGATTTCATCCCTATGTAACTGGCTTGAATCGAATAAGTAGTATTCTTTTTCAGATCTAAACGAAAAACACCGTCATCGTTAGTTATAGCATACGAATCTAATGACTTAGTTGCTTTATTAATAGCGATAACATTGGCTAATTCTAAAGGGCTACCTAGGCTATCTTTAATGACCCCCTCTAACTTGACTTGAGAGAATCCTGTAATACTAAATGTGAGTAAAATTATAGATAAAATGTATTTCATAAAGCAATGATTTCTGTGTTTGTATTATTTTCTCCTTCTATTTCTGCCTCCATACATGGAGCGCATCTCTTCAGTTTTTTTCTTTACTATGTCGTTGTATTCAGCACGACTTACAACCTCTCCTTTTTCTGGAGCTTCAATAACTTCTTTTTCTTCAGGATTCATTATGATCTTGGAACATAAAATAGTTGTTTTATCAGTGTTAACCTCAAGTATTAGGCCGGGTAATCCCCAGAAATCTCCAGGTCCTTGACTAACAGGAATCTGTGGAGTGTACCACGCTGTAACTTCAATTTCCTTTGGTATTTCGATATCATCAGAAATATTGGTTGTTTTGGTGGAGTCTTTCTTGGTGTTTGAGGATTTAGAAGGTTTTTTTCTTCGCATGCTTCGCCAGTCAAATTCATCGACTTTTTTGGTTGCTATCGCTTTCATACAAACGTATTGACCAATTTGTTTCGTTTCAGTAGTCAATTGCCATTCAAGGTTGGTAAGGGAATCTGAAATTAAAAATTGTTTTCCAAAAAACTCTTGGTCCTGCAGTAAACGTTTACTTTTTATATTTTTATACTGTAAGCCAGAAGAAAAACTTTTTCCCCACATACCAAACCCACCACCTCGGCCAGGGGCTTCAAGAACCTCATCTTCCATGTAGGTTGACGATTCCCTGTCGAAAGTAAGAATGTATGTTTTCTCAAACATACTTCGCATACGGTCTGCAATTTGTTTTTTTTGTTGGTCAGACATTTTACGACCACCCCATCCATCCATATCAACAGATGTCTTGGAAAAATAATACGCTTTACCTTGAAAATCTTGAGCGTAACTGAATGTGGAAAGCAAAAAAATTACTCCCAATGTAATTTGTTGTAATTTATTAAAAGAAAACATAATTTTTATTTATTTATATCGACAGGCTAAACTACATATAGTTTAATGGTAATACGTTAAAATTTATTTAAATTAGTCCATGACCTCAATCTGAACCCTCATCGGCCCTCTTTGAGACATTTCATCCATCTTTTTTTCTACGATTTTATCATATTCAAGCTGCGATACGGTTTCTCCCTTTTTAGGAGGCTCTATTTTGATTAGTTTTGTAGGGTTTAATATAACCTTACTGCATAAAATCGTATTGCCATCATAACTCAATTCCAAAATAAGGCCTGGGAGTCCTTGGAATTTAGAAGGACCATTGCTGACTGGGATTTGAGGCGTATACCAAGCGTTTATTGTTATACTTTCTTTTGTTGGTTCGTCAGAACGAGTACCTACCTTTATTAGTTGTTCAGCAGTGGCCTTAAAACAGGTGTATTTCCCAATATTCTTGGTGTCTGATTGTAGTTTCCAATCAATTTTTTCAAAAGTATCTTGGATCAAGAAAACTTTACCCAAAAAATCGGTTTGTTTAGTGTAACGATCTTCTTTAATATTTTTATAAAATATGTCGGACCCACCAGAACTCATAACAATCATTCCATTTCCTAGAGAGGGTGGTGCAAGCGATTCGTCCTCTTTATAGATAGATTGCTCTTGGTCAAAAGCTAAAGTAAATGTTTTCTCTGACTGCTTTTGAATCATCGCCATAATTTGTTCTTGCATCATATCTGTCATGGTGCTGTCAAGCTCAATTTCAATTTTATTTTTAGTCTTGTAGGTTGCTACCCCTTGAAATTCTTGGGCACATAGAGTTGAAGCGCTAATTGATAGCAAGAATAAAGTTCTTATAATTGTTTGCATAGTAATTGAGTTTTTTAATTATGTATATTATTTTCTTTGCTAAAGTTAATATCATGACAACTGAATTGACAAAAACCCTAAAGAAAAGCCATTATAGTAGACGAGCAGTCAACAATATTGTTACAACATTTATCAAAAAATTGTATTTTTATTGTCATGATAAAATATTTGACCTGTTTTCTTTTGCTGTATAGCTGTTGGCTTTTTGGGCAAAGATCTTTGTCAGCAAAACTAATTGAATCAAATCCTTTAAGCTGTGATCGTTTTGTTGGAGTAGATCAATTTGAATTTCTGTATTATTTAAAATCAAGAGCTCTATTTAAAAACATCAACCAAGAATCAATAAACTATAGTAATTTAAGTAATGGTGATATTTCTTTTGTTTCAATATTTAATCCTCTAAAACTAATTTTACTATCAAAAAACTTTAACTCCGTTACACTATTAGACAATCGACTTGCTGAGCTGGCTATTATTGATTTTAATTCAATCTTACCTTTAAGGACTATTTCTAAAATATCTTATGGAAACGACACCTCCTTTTGGCTATTTGATTCCAACACTCTTCAATTAGAATTATTTGATTATAATTCCTCAAAATCTAGAATAAAAACATTACCACACCAAAGTGAAATCCTAGATCTTGATAGTGACTATAATTATTGCTGGGTACTTTTGAAAGACGAATTGCTTTGTTATAACTACATGGGGAGCTTGATTAAAAAACTTCCAAATCAAGGGTTTTCTGAAATTAAACTTTGGAATGGAATCCTATTCTTAAAGAAACTAAATGAACTTTATTACAAACCAAAAGAGATTGATGATTTTAAAGCTTTAAGCTTACCTAAAAATTTAGTGAAACAGTTTTTTGTAACCAACCAAACCTTGTATATTTATGACGAAGAATTTCTTCATAAATACCAACTACTAAACAATTAATATTATGCACGTTGCTATTGCAGGAAATATAGGGGCAGGAAAAACTACCCTAACTCAATTATTAGCGAAACACTACAAATGGGAGGCTCAATTAGAAGATGTTGTTGACAATCCCTATTTGGATGATTTTTATAATCAAATGGAACGTTGGAGTTTTAATCTTCAGGTTTATTTTTTAAATAGTCGGTTCAGCCAAGTATTGAAAATTCGAGAAAGTGGGAAAAATATCATTCAAGACCGAACTATTTATGAGGACGCAAATATTTTTGCTCCTAACCTACACTCAATGGGCTTGATGACAAATCGTGATTTCAAGAACTACTCTTCACTTTTTGGACTAATGGAATCTCTAGTTCAATCTCCAGATTTAATCATTTATTTAAGGAGTTCAATCCCAAATCTTGTATCTCAAATCCATAAACGTGGTCGAGATTATGAAAACTCAATAAGCATCGATTACCTAAGTCGTTTAAATGAGCGTTATGAAGCATGGATCCATGGATATGATAAAGGGCGGTTACTAATTATTGATGTTGATAATTTAGATTTTGTAGAAAACGATGAAGACCTTCGTTTTATAATCAGCAAAATTGATGCTGAAAAAATTAGCTAAACGAAAATAAAATCAATAAAAAAAACCCTCTAAAGAAGAGGGTTTTTTTTATTGTATGTAGTCATTATTAATTAATCTTAAGAAGCTCTACTTCAAATATTAAAGTAGAGTTTGGAGCTATTTTAGCACCAGATCCTCTTTGCCCATAAGCTAAATCGGATGGTATAAATAGTCTAAATTTATCCCCTACAGACATTAATTGCAATGCTTCGGTCCACCCTTTAATAACTTGTGTAACACCAAAAGTAGCTGGTTCTCCACGATCAACTGAGCTATCAAAAACAGTTCCATCAATCAAAGTCCCTGTATAATGTACAGTTACTTTATCATCCTTAGTTGGAGAAGCTCCTTCCCCTTTAGTAAGAACTTCATACTGAAGACCACTTTCTGTTGTGGTAATACTCTCTTTTTTTGAATTTTCATCTAAAAAAGCAACTCCTTCTGCAGCTGTTATTTTAGCTTTTTCTTCGTTAGCTTCCTTGTTTTTTTCAGTAAGTTTTGCAAAATAAGTTCTTAAAAACTGATTACTCTCATCTTGACTAAGTTCTAACTTATTACCCTCCAGTACATCTCTAAACGATTTACTGATTGCCTTATAATCCATAGATTCTATGCCTTGAGCTTTTGCTCCAGAAGCACCTAGTACTCCATAACTATAACTGAATTTCTGTAAATCATCACCACCGTCAGAGTGACCACCTAAAATAGGGGCTATTACTAATCCAATTAAACAAGTTAGTTTAATTAGGATATTCATTGAAGGACCAGATGTGTCTTTAAAAGGATCTCCGACTGTATCTCCAGTAACTGCTGCTTTGTGAGCCTCAGATCCTTTATAAGTCATTACTCCATTAATTTCAACTCCAGCTTCAAAAGATTTTTTAGCATTATCCCATGCACCACCGGCATTATTTTGGAAAATAGCCCAAAGTACACCTGAAACGGTTACACCTGCCATATATCCGCCTAGCATCTCTGCAACTAACATATTATTGTCTTGATACACCAGCTTACCTACTAATACCACAAGGATAGGGAATCCAATCGTAAGAATTCCTGGTAACATCATTTCTTTTAACGAGGCCTTTGTGGATATGTCAACACATTTATCGTATTCAGGTTTTCCAGTTCCTTTCATGATCCCCGGAATTTCCTTGAACTGTCTGACCACTTCATTTACCATTTCCATGGCTGCTTTTCCTACTGCGTTCATCGCCAGAGCAGAAAATACAACTGGAACCATACCCCCAACAAACAACATTGCTAATACTGGCGCTTTGAATATATTAATGCCATCAATTCCTGTAAATGTTACATAAGCAGCAAATAAAGCTAATGATGTTAATGCAGCAGAAGCAATTGCAAACCCTTTTCCTGTTGCAGCAGTTGTATTACCAACAGCATCAAGAATATCTGTTCTCTCTCTAACTATGGGATCTTGCTCACTCATTTCGGCAATTCCACCAGCATTATCAGCAATTGGCCCAAAAGCATCGATTGCTAATTGCATTGCTGTTGTAGCCATCATAGCTGAAGCTGCTAATGCAACCCCGTAAAAACCAGCAAGGGCATATGATGCCCATATCGCAGCTGCAAATAAAATTATTGAAGAAAATGTAGAGATCATTCCAGTTGCTAGTCCAGCAATAATATTAGTTCCTGCCCCTGTACTTGATTGTTGAACAATTTTAAGGATTGGTAAAGAACCAAGCCCTGTATAATATTCTGTGAAAGCTGAAATTCCAGCTCCGACAATTAAACCTACTAAACAAGCATAAAACACTCGCATGGATGAGATTTCTTGTAAACCTTCTCCAAAGAAATTCATTTGCATTGTTTCTGGCAACATCCAAGTTACAAGGCCAAAACACGCAGCAGCAACCATAGCTATTGAAGCCCAGTTTCCAATATTTAGAGCTTTTTGAACTTGAGCCTCTTTTGCATCGTTAGATGAAATCTTAACCAAAAGCGTTCCTATTAGAGAAATAATAATTCCAACTCCAGCAATGGACATTGGCAATAAGATTGGTCCGATACCGCCAAAAGCGTCACTAATTGAACCACCCATATCTTCAATCACATAGTTACCTAAAACCATAGCTGCTAGCACTGTCGCTACGTATGATCCAAATAAATCGGCCCCCATTCCAGCGACATCTCCAACATTATCTCCAACATTATCAGCAATTGTAGCTGGATTTCTAGGATCATCTTCAGGAATATCAGCTTGTACTTTTCCAGCTAAATCAGCACCTACATCGGCCGCTTTTGTATAAATTCCACCACCAACTCTTGCAAATAATGCTATAGACTCAGCTCCCAGAGAAAACCCGGCAAGAGTTTCTAAAACACGAGTCATATCAGCAGTGTTTGTCCAAACACCACCCATATAAGTATTAAAAAATAAAATAAAGAATAATGTAAGACCTAAAACAGCCAAACCAGCAACTCCAAGACCCATAACCGTACCGCCACCAAAAGATACTTTTAAGGCATTCGGCAGACTTGTTTTTGCCGCTTGAGTCGTTCTAACATTTGTTTTGGTTGCAATTTTCATTCCCATATTCCCAGCAAAAGCAGAAAACACAGCACCAACTATAAATGCTACTATAATAAGATATTCTGTTGAGGGAACAATGTACGCTACACCAGCCAAGATAACACTTGCTGCAGCCACAAAAACTGCTAGTAAACGGTATTCTGCGCCTAAAAAAGCAAGAGCTCCCTCATAGATGTGCTCTGAAATTTCTTTCATTTTTCCATCCCCTGCATCTTGTTTCATTACCCAAGACTTTTTTAGTAGCATGTAAGCCAATCCTAAAACTGCCATTGCAACTGGCATCCAAATCATCAATGATTCCATAGTATAAATTTTATTTATTTAACGGGCACAAATGTAGTAAAATGATCAGAAACTAAAAAAACTAATTTGATATAATTAGGACTGTCTAATATAAGGGGAGAAAAACTAAAATTAAATAAAACCTACATTGAAGTTAAAATTCTATTTGTACATTACTTTTTTTACAGCCTTGACAACATCATCACTGTTTGGCAACCACTCTTTTAAAAGAACTGGAGAGTATGGCGCAGGAGTATCAGCTGTATTTATTTTTACAATTGGAGCATCAAGATAATCGAAGACTTTCTCTTGAACTTGATATGTTATTTCTGTAGATACATTTCCAAACGGCCAAGCTTCTTCTAAAATCACCAAACGATTTGTTTTTTTAACAGACTCTAAAACTGTATTTATATCTAATGGTCGAACGGTTCTTAAGTCGATAATCTCACAAGAGATTCCTTCCTTTTCTAATACATCTGCAGCAAGGTAAGCTTCTTTAATTATTTTCCCAAAGGACACGACAGTCACATCAGAACCTTGTCTTTTAATATCCGCAACACCAATAGGTAAAATATATTCTCCTTCCGGAACTTCTCCTTTATCTCCATACATCTGCTCACTTTCCATAAAAATTACAGGATCGTCATCTCGAATTGCTGCTTTTAAAAGACCTTTAGCATCATATGGATTAGACGGCACCACTACCTTGAGTCCGGGACAGTTAGCAAACCAGTTTTCAAAAGCTTGAGAATGCGTAGCCCCTAGTTGTCCTGCTGATCCAGTAGGTCCTCTAAACACAATTGGGCATTTAAATTGTCCACCGGACATTTGTCTTATTTTGGCGGCATTATTAATAATTTGGTCAATCCCAACTAGAGAAAAGTTAAAAGTCATAAATTCAACTATAGGACGATTACCTGTCATGGTTGAGCCAACTGCAATCCCTGAAAATCCTAACTCAGCTATAGGGGTGTCTATGACTCTTTTTGCGCCAAATTCATCTAACATTCCTTTTGAAGCTTTGTAAGCACCATTGTATTCAGCTACTTCTTCTCCCATTAAATAAATACTATCATCACGACGCATTTCTTCGCTCATGGCTTCGCAAATTGCTTCTCTAAATTGAATTGTTTTCATTAACTAAATTTTGTGAGGAACAAAAATAAGAATAATACTCAATTATAATTAAAACATTTAACTAAAATTTACTATGCATGCATAGGATGTGTGATGTTTTTTATTTACTTTTGGTATCTAGTTTTATTAGAATAAAAATTTTAAATATGAAAATACTAGTATGTATTAGTCACGTCCCTGACACGACTTCTAAAATTAATTTCTCTGAAGGAGACACCAAGTTTGATTCTAACGGAGTGCAATATGTTATAAATCCAAATGATGAATTTGGCTTAACTCGTGCCATGTGGTTTAAAGAAAAACAAAACGCAAGCATAGATGTTATTAGCGTTGGAGGTTCCGAGACAGAAACCACACTCAGAAAAGCTCTTGCAATTGGGGCAGATGCAGCAATTAGAGTCAATGCTAGTACTCCAGATGGCCTTTCAGTGGCGAAACATTTGGCTGATGTTGCTAAAAAAGGGAGTTATGATCTAGTTATCGCAGGTCGCGAGTCCATTGACTACAATGGTGGAATGGTTCCGGGCATGTTGGCAGCAATGCTGAATGCAAATTTTGTCACCAATTGTATTAGTTTAGAGATTGAAGGAACAAATGCCACAGCTACACGTGAAATTGACGGTGGAAAGGAAACACTTTCAACACTTTTACCGCTTGTGATTGGCGGACAAAAAGGACTTGTTGAAGAAAGTGACTTAAGAATCCCTAACATGAGGGGGATCATGATGGCACGAAAAAAACCACTAACAGTTATTGACCCTGAACCTAACAGCTCAGCTACTAAATCAGTCTCATTTGAAAAACCAGCATCAAGAGGTGATGTAAAATTAGTAGAAGCTGATAACATTGATGAGCTAATAAATCTTCTGCACAACGAAGCTAAAGTTATATAATTAATTAAAAAAAGAAAAATGTCCGTTTTAGTATATACAGAGTCTGATAAAGGAATTTTAAAAAAAGCTGCTTTTGAAGCTGCATCATATGGAAAGGCCATTGCTGACAGCACGGGTACCTCATTGACAGCCATAACATTTAACGTAAGTGATACTTCAAAATTAGGGCACTATGGAGTTGATAAAGTCTTAAACATTGAGTCTATTGACGAGTTTAATGCTTTTGTATATGCAGATGCAATAAAACAAGCTGCTGAAAGAGAAAACA
>ERZ1048686.3248-NODE-3248-length-10563-cov-4.680719_pt1 | contig 10563 bp, 10 predicted proteins | sample MGYA00383099_ERZ1048686 | MGnify/ENA primary metagenome ERZ1048686 (study PRJEB29581, sample SAMEA5548369) | metagenome | biome: marine; feature: coastal; material: water | depth 25 m | study: Short-term variability in the microbial, nano- and picoplankton...
AGGTGACCAGTAATATATGTAGGAAGGCATATTAACAAAATTTTTCTTTTTAAAACCCTTTAATTTGCAGGGGTCTAGCGATGTTAACAATTTTTCAAACCAGAGAAGAGATTCAAGCCTACCGCCATCAATTGGGTGATGATTTAGCCTTTGTTCCAACTATGGGGGCATTGCATAGAGGGCATAGCAGCTTATTGGCTAGCGCCATGGAACACAACCCCATTACCATGTGCAGTATTTTTGTAAATCCGCTGCAATTTGGCAATGTGAGCGATTTGGATACTTATCCCAAAACATTGGAGGCAGATATTGATTTGCTAGGCAAAGAAGGAGTGCGGTTCTTATTTATGCCTACTCCGGAGGATTTATACGGAGCTGAGGTAGATTACCCGAAAATAGATATTGCTCCTTTGCATGATATTTATGAAGGGAAAATGCGGCCGGGGCATTTTGACGGGGTTTTAAAGGTGCTTTACACCTTCTTTCACCTCATACAACCCAATCATGTTTTCTTTGGCCAAAAAGACCTCCAACAGTGCATGGTGGTAGAAAAATTGATTGCTCAGTGCTTTCCGATGATGGAACTTCACATTTGCGAGACGGTGCGTGAAGAATCGGGCTTGGCCATGAGCTCGCGTAATACTCGATTATCCGAGGAAGGGAAAATCCATGCCGCGCAAATTTTTAAGAGTTTAAATGAAATTGGGGGGGGCTTGGATAATGGAATGACTTTTAATGAGGCTTTTAATTTGAGCAAGGAGCATTTAGCAAGTTGCCGCATAGAAATAGAATATTTAGACCTGATTAACTTGCCAAATATGGATGCAGCTAGCCATCGCAAAAAAGAAACCCGACAAGCTCTTGTTTTCGCTGGAGTCCTCGAGGGCGTTCGTTTAATTGACAATGTAATATTGGACTAATCGAGTTGCGGCTCGAAATCTAGCAAATCCCCAAAGCTAGCTTGCCTTTCTATTGTCAGGCATTCTTAGAAAAAGAATTTACATTCGTTCAAACAATAGTAAGGGATATGTGTTATTTTTGCTGTTTAGAATTAGAATAAATAAAAATAAGAATGAAACTGCCCATATACTTAGATAATAACGCTACAACTAAAGTGGACCCACGTGTGTTTGAAACCATGACGCCGTTCTTTTTAGAAACGTTTGGAAATGCTGCAAGCCGAAACCATTCTTTTGGTTGGAGTGCAGAGGAGGCGGTTGATTATGCGCGTGAGCAAATTGCGAAGCTGATTGGTGCAAATGAGAAGGAAATCATTTTTACGAGTGGCGCTACAGAAAGTAATAACCTTGCCTTAAAGGGTGTTTTTGAAATGTATGCCCGCAAGGGAAATCATATCATAACAGCGGCTACAGAACATAAGGCTGTTTTGGATGCTTGTGCTCATTTAGAGAAACAAGGGGCAGAGGTTACCTATTTGCCAGTTCAAGGAAATGGCATGATTGATTTGGAATTACTTAAATCATCCATCAAGGATAATACCATTTTGGTTTCTATTATGTATGGAAACAATGAGTTGGGTGTGTTACAGCAGGTGCAGGAAATAGGGGCTATGTGTAAGGAACATGGAGTGCTTTTCCACTCGGATGCAACCCAAGCAGTTGGTAAAATACCGGTGGACGTTATTAAAGACAATATTGACTTGATGAGCTTTACCGCTCATAAAATGTACGGACCGAAAGGGGTAGGTGCTTTGTATGTGCGTCGTAAAAATCCAAGGGTTAAGGTTACGGCTCAGTTAGATGGTGGTGGTCATGAACGTGGCATGCGCAGTGGTACGTTGAATGTGCCAGGCATTGTTGGTTTTGGTAGGGCATGTGAAATTGCGATTGCTGAAATGGATAAGGATGCTGCTCATACTAGCCGATTGAGAGATAAATTAGAGACGGAACTCCTTAAATTGGAGGAGAGTTACCTTAATGGAAATAAGGATAGTCGTTTGCCGCATACCACAAATATTAGTTTCAAACATGTAGAGGGCGAGGGCTTAATGATTGGTATTAAAGATATCGCAGTATCCTCAGGATCAGCTTGTACCAGTGCATCCCTTGAGCCGAGTTATGTATTAAAGAGCTTAGGTTTGGATGATGAGTTGGCTCACTCCAGCTTGCGTTTTGGCTTAAGCCGATTTAGCACGGAGGAGGAGGTTGATTTTACCATTAAAACGGTAACGGAAGCGGTGAATAAATTAAGAGATATGAGTCCCTTGTGGGAAATGTTTAAAGAGGGAATTGATCTAAAAACCATTGAATGGACGGATCACTAGACTTAAATCTTGTTTAGAATCGTTTTAAATAGTAAATTTGTAAATATAAAAAATGGCATATTCAGAAAAAGTAATTGATCACTTTAACAATCCAAGAAACGTTGGAACCTTAGATAAAGCATCGGACCAGGTTGGAACGGGCTTAGTTGGAGCTCCAGAGTGTGGTGATGTTATGCGCCTTCAAATAGAGGTGGATAATGATGGTAAAATCGCAGATGCTAAGTTTAAAACCTTTGGCTGCGGTAGCGCTATTGCTAGTAGCTCTTTGGCTACAGAGTGGTTAAAAGGAAAATCTGTTGATGATGCTTTGGCTATTGACAATATGGAAATTGTTGAAGAGCTAGCGCTTCCGCCAGTTAAAATTCATTGCTCTGTTTTGGCAGAAGATGCGATTAAAGCAGCCATCAATGATTACAGAGTAAAACAGGGCTTAGAGCCTATAGAACAAGAAAAAAGTATTGTTCACTAATAACTTAGCATGGTAGGCACGGAAGCAGATATCATTATTAATGACAAAGCGAAAGCAAAGGCCTTTTCTTTAATGGCTGATGCGGGTATTTCTGCTCCGGAGTATTTTGTGCGTGTGGGTGTAAAAGGAGGCGGTTGTAGCGGTCTTACCTATGAGTTGGATTTTGACAATGAGAAACAATCGGGCGATATGGAATATGGCGGCGAAGATTTGAAGGTGGTTTGTGATATGAAAAGCTTTTTATACCTCTGTGGTACGGAGCTCGATTTTTCAGATGGCCTAAATGGCAAAGGGTTTAACTTTATTAATCCAAATGCGAGCCGATCCTGCGGTTGTGGCGAGAGTTTCGCTGTTTAATAGAAAAAGATAATTAAATATAAAGGTCGGCAAGATGCATTCTTGTCGACCTTTTTTATGGTTTCTACTTTTGGGTATTTTAGATTTTTTTAATCGCCTTTTTCTGCAGGTAATCCCAGGATAATTTGCTCATTATGCGTTCCGTTGTCGGATCACTTCGAACAAGGCAATTCCGGCTGCAACACTTACGTTAAGGGATTCAACCCCGGTTTTACTCAAGGGTATTTTTACATGCTCATCGCAAATTTTCCAGGCATCGTTACTCAAGCCTTTTTCTTCATCCCCCATGACTAAAACACAGGGGCCTGTGTACGACTCGTGGGCGTCAAATATATTATCTTGAGTTTTCTCGGTAATGCCAATCACTTTTAAGCCATTTACTTGCATGGTTTTAATGGTTTTATAGGTATTATCAGATTTGCACACGGGCATCGTCAGTAAAGCTCCTGCCGATGTTTTAACTGAATCTGGGCTAATGGCTGCGCCTCCATTATTTGGAATAATAATACCATGTGCGCCTGCACAAGCTGCACTTCGTACAATAGCACCGAAATTTCGCACATCGCTTACTCCATCCAACATCACCAGTAAAGGGTCTTCCCCTTTATCATAGGCGGATTGAATAATATCGTCAAATTCAGTAAAATCAATGGCTGAAAGGGAGGCTATAATGCCTTGATGATTTTTTCCTTTGGCTAAGTTATTGAGCTTTTGCGGCGGTACTGCTTTCCAACGAATCTTGCGAAAGGCAAGTTCCTGTAATAGCTCTCCTAATTGGTTCTCCTGATGGCCTTCGGCTACCCATAGCTTATCGAAGGTTTTATTAGCCGCTAAGGCCTCCTCAATAGGCTTTATGCCATATATAAATTGCGAGCTCACTGTTATCTAACGGTCATGGGTTTCAACACTTTGTCATACTTGGTTGCTAGGTCTTTAAACCCATAGCTATTGAGCATGTTTAAAATATTAGATGCTGTTCTGTAACAATTATTCAATTGACGGTTAGTAGTTAAATCTTGCTCTGGGTACCTTTTGGTGTAGTAGGCAAAAAACTCTTGGTTTTGTTCTACTGCGTCCTTAAGCAATAGCTCTCCTTTTTTATTTTCTCCTAATATCATGTAGGTTAAACCAAAATCTGCCAATACTTCTCGGTTCCAAATCATTTGGGGTTGCGGTAACTCTTCAACCATTTTATTCAAAACTTGGAGCGCCTTGGCCCTAGCCTTCTCTGTAGCATCGGCTTCTGAGTCAAGGTATTCCTTTACGGTAGCATAGCCTGCTACTGGTGGAGGATTTTGACCTGCATCATATGCTTTCTTGTAGCGCTCATAATTGGTTACTTGAGATGCATAACTCATGGCTAAGTTATACCCCCATTGCTGCATTTGCATTGGTACGTAGGATGCCTTGTCATCTAAGAAAAAGTTTTTATTCTCCTTCATTCCGTAGTATTTATATTGGTTTACCAAGTTATCGTACAATTTCTCTCGGTTTACATTAGCTGGGGCTGATCCTGATCTGCCTCCATTCACCGGAACAAATTTGTATACCAATCCTTCCAATTGTAAGTAGTCGTTTAAACCATTAAAGTTATATCCACTCACTGCGGTAAAATACAAGGGTCTTTTCCACCCCGATTTAGCATTTTCGGCGATGTAGTTATACAAAAGAATGTCTCCTTTAGTTACGTAACTTTTCCCTATACCAAAACGAATGGTATCTACTGCTTTTTCCAAGTCTCCTTGACTCACAATGCCGGCTTCAATTGCGCCTGACTTATAGGTGGGGATAGAAATATAAGGGCTTGGCCAAACCGGACTACCCGCTTTATTGGTTTCTAATACCTTAGCCATTGCCTCATCAATATCCATATATCCTTTAGTGGCTCTATTAATTTGAATGCCGTTCTCTAAACTTCCTGTTTGCAGGTCTTTTTTAGTTAAGGTCATAGGCAAGGGTTCCGATTTCATTACCTTATCTAAAAGGACAGAACTGTACCATTCTGTGGGTAGCAAACTCATGTTAATTATACGTACATCGGTACGAACGCCCTCTACATTTTGCAAATACCATAAGGGGTAGGTATCGTTATCTCCATTGCAAATAAGCACGGCGTTGGGCTCTAGGTTGTTTAGAAAGTTTTGAGCGGAGTTTTTACCAATTAATCGGCCACTTCTATCATGATCATCCCAGTTTTGGTATCCCATATTAACGGGTACAAGGAGAATACATGCCGCTGCACCTGCAATAGCTGCGTTCCCTTTTAAATATTTTCGTAAAAACTGAATGACTCCTATTACGCCTAAACCAACCCAAATACAGAAAGTTTGAAAGGACCCTACGAGGGAGTAATCTCTTTCTCTTGGTTCGTAAGGGGGTGGGTTTAGGTATACAATAAGTATGATACCTGTAAAGAGAAATAAGCTCATGACCAACCAAAACCCTTTAAGGTCTTTTTTAAAGTGCAGGTACAATCCTATAAGTCCCAAAATAAAGGGCAAGAAATAATAGGCGTTTCGTGCTTTTTGTTTTTTCATGGCTTTAGGCAATCCATCCAGACTTCCTACACCAAAAACATTATCTATAGGCGTTCCAGAATACCATGCGCCGTCTAAATCACTGCTATTCATGCCTTGCTGGTTATTAAATCGACCAACAAAGTTCCAAAAGAAATATCGCTTATACATATGACCCAGTTGATAGTTAAAGAAGAAACTGAGGTTGTTCCCAAAGGAGGGTAATTGCGATTCTAAATATTTGATTTCCTCTTGGTCTTGGGCCGTTTTATTGGCCTTTTGCTGAAGTATTTGAATTTCTTGCGTTACGTCCTCCATGCCTGACCAGGAACGATATCCAATTTCATCATTGGGTCTACCCGTTCCTCCCATTCGCGGGAAAATAGTCGTTTGATTTTGTCCGTTAACGGGACTAATTTTATCGTACACGTATTCGAATCTTTCTTCGCCTTCTTGATAGATAGAATCTGATTTAAAGACTTTTTTACCCTTGGGCTCTGTAGCTGTGGGTTGGCTATTAAAGTATGGGCCATAAGCTAGAGGTCTATCGCCATACTGCTCCCGAGTAATGTATCCATAAAATCGGTAGGGATCCTCTGGGTCATTCATATCGATGGTTGGATTGGCCAATGAACGGATGATAACCATGGAGTATGAGGAATATCCCAAAACCACAAATAAAGTGGATAGAACCACTAAGTTCCAGGTATATTTTCCTTTGGTTTTTTTGATTAAAAAGATGGCTAGCGCTGCTATAAAAACAATGCTAAACAAGGCCCCGCTATAAAAAGGTAAACTTAGCGTATTTACGAAAAAGTAATCCATACGACTCACCAACCACGGAATTCCAGGGTAAATCAGCTTCATTACAATTCCGAGGCCTAAGGCGGAAATAACCAAGGCTTTAAATGCCCCTTTCATGGAAATTTTCTTCGCTGAGTTCTTAAAGTAATACGCAATTCCTACCACTGGAATAATCAATAGGTTAAGCATGTGCGTGCCCAAGGCAAGGCCTACTAGGTATGCAATAAACACCAACCATCGGTCGGCATATTTGCTTTCGCTAACATCCCATTTTATAAGAGCCCAAAAACTAAGTGCTGTGAAAAATGAACTTAGGGCGTATACCTCGGCTTCTACTGCTGAGAACCAGAAGGTATCTATAAATGTATTGGTTAAAGCAGCTACTGCTCCTGCAGCAAGAATGATCAAGTTTCGTTTGTCTTCACCTGGTTTTACCATCTTAGCGGCAAAATGCGTAGTTATCCAAAAAGTGAACATAACGCAGGCTGCACTCGATATTACGGAGAGCATGTTAATCCAAAAGGCCACGTTCTCTACATTTCCGAAAGCTAAGAAGGAGAACACTCTCCCAATCATTAAGAAAAGAGGAGCGCCGGGAGGATGCACAACTTGCAGCTTATATGCGGCACTTATAAATTCACCACAATCCCATAAGCTAACGCTACTTTCTACTGTTGCGGTGTATACAATAAGAGCAATTACAAAAGAGATCCAGCCCCCAATCGTATTCAATTTTTTAAAATTCATATTGTTTCGTACGTTTTAATTTTAAATTAGATGCGAAAATAACCATTCTAGGTCAAAGATTTAAAGCTTTTTCATTCATATGTATAGGTATGGCAAGAAATGGTCTATTCGTAAATGCCAAATGAAGCAAAATGATAATTTTTACAATACATACTTATCTTTGTCCGTATGGCCAATGACCAATTATTTACGATTGACATACACACGCACATTATTCCTGAAAACATGCCGGATTGGAAGAAAAAATTTGGGTATGGAGAATGGATTAGCTTGGAGCATCACAAACCCTGCTGTGCTAAAATGATGATGGACTCTGAGTTTTTCAGAGAAATTGAAAGCAATAATTGGGATGCTGAAAAACGCATGGAGGAGTGTTCTGAACTCAATGACCCCGTGCATGTTCAAGTACTAAGCACAGTGCCTGTTATGTTTAGCTACTGGGCTGAGCCAAAGCACACCTTGGAGATTTCTGAATACCTAAATGACCATATTGCAGATATCTGCAAAAAATACCCTAAACGCTTTGTGGGTCTTGGCAATTTGCCCATGCAGGATAAGGATCTGGCCATACAAGAACTTAAAAGGTGTAAAGAAATAGGCTTAAAGGGCATTCAGATAGGTTCGCATATTAATCAGTGGAACCTAAATCATCCGGAATTATACCCCATTTTTGAGGCAATGGAGGAGTTGGATATGAGTTTATTTGTTCATCCTTGGTGGTGGATGGCTAAATCTAAAATGCCTGATTATTGGTTACCATGGTTGGTAGGAATGCCGGCAGAAACCTCTTTGGCCATTTCTTCTTTAATTTTTGGTGGAATATTTGAAAAGCTTCCGAACTTACGTGTGGCTTTTGCCCATGGTGGCGGTGCTTTTCCGGGAACGTTTGGAAGAATACGCCATGGGTGGAAAGTACGACCCGATTTGGTGGCTGTAGATAATGCAGATGACCCAATCAAGTATTTAGGCCAATTTTGGTTGGATAGCTTGGTGCACGATAAGGCGATGCTGGAACATGTGATTGATTTGGTTGGTAAAAACAGAGTATGCTGCGGTACAGATTACCCATACCCTTTGGGAGAGCTTGTTCCAGGTGAACTAATTCGTAGTTTAGATGTAGAAGATTCGGACAAGCAAATTATGCTTAAGGACTCTGCCATGGAATGGCTAAACCTGCCTGATAATTTCTTTGATTGAGGCTTTTAGCTTATGCCTTTAAATGGCATGAACTGGGCGCTTTCCTGTATTCTAAAATCCTTTTATTTGCATAAAGCACATCTTTAATACTTAAGGCACAAATCATTCATTTTGTATTCTTTAGAAAGAAAAATCTAAGACGGCACAACGCCCCCAAACGGAGTGGTTTTCTACACTCACTCCAATGAGCTTATACCCGCTGTCCAAACAGATTTTACGATGTCCGTAACTGGGAACTCCCCGGTCAATAAGCAACTGAATTAAAATATCATTTGGCTTGCCTTTGCCAAAGGAAATACACTCTCCGTTAAAGGTCTTCTTTTCCTTGCATAAGGTGCTCTGTCGCTCGTGAGTTTTAAGGCCTTTCGAACCAATTTCCTTAGCGTGGCAAAACGCCGATTGGTACAATTTTGCATCACCCATTAACTCCCCTGCCGGTTTCATCTCTTTTAATGTGGCACTTAACGAAATGAGGTATTCATCCTTAGGAGCCTCCTTTAATAAAGGAGCAATAACATGCTTTTCAAAACCTTTGGGATCTTTTCTCACCTCGTTTAGGAGCTTAATAACTTTAGTTTCAAGCGCATTCATAACCGATTTATTTGGCTTACTCCCGAAGCCGCAAAGCATTAAGAAAAGTACGATATATCCTATATGTTTTTGCATGCTTACTTTCTACTCCTATTACACTTTGAGAAAATCCTCTAAAGCGATTTCTATCTCGGTCCAAAGGTATCCCCTACCTAAAAAATAACGAATCAGTTTTTGTTTTCTTTCATATTCAGAGGAATATTTTAAGGTTCGGTCCTTTTTTTCTATTAAAGCTTCTAAATTAGACGAATACTGGATCTTATTTAAGGCGGCTATGCTTTGTTTGATGAGTTTTTCTGTAACCCCCTTTTCTTTAAGTGCAACTTCAATCTTACGTCTGCCCCATTTTTTTTGCCGCATTTTACTTGCTGCAAAATGCATGGCGAAACGTTCTTCGTTTAAATAGTTTTCTTGAATCAAATAGAGCATTAATTCATTGACCTGATCGGTATACAAGCCCATTTCATAGAGTTTATTTTTTACCTCTTTTTGGCTCCGCTCTTGATAGGCACAGTATTTAAGAATTTTTTCCTTTGCCCGAGCTGTATCCATTAGATATTTTTAATGAGCAAGGCCAGTGCTTCCATTTTTTTATCTTGCTTAAGCAAAATTCTAGCTTGGTTAACGGCAGCCTCTTTTTCCAATGCCTTTGATGCATTTACCACTTCTTGAGAAGGTAACTTTTCTACGTTTCCTAATCTTCCTAAATCATTCCCATTAAGCAATTTAGACTGTCTCACCGAAATGGGTAGTTGATCTACTCCAATACCACAGGTCACAATGGGTTTTTCAACTTCAAACATCGCCTCTCCATTTGCTCTAGCATACCAGTTTCCTCCCATTCTAGACACTAAATCTATTTTGGATTGATCAATAAAGCCCTCTGCATCTAAAACACCCTCATTGATATGAATTTGTATGACCTCGCAAATAATAAGGTTCCCTGCTCCTCCTTCTTTCCCTAGTTCTTTAATTTCGTTTACCCTGCACTCTAACTGTACCGGACTTTCTTTGACTCTTTTAGGTTTTACCCTTATTGAGTCAAGCGCTGTAAACCCTGATTTAACAAATTCGTTGGTCCCTTTTGGATAGGGGGAACTGGCCAGGCTCATTTGTTCCACCATATCATAATTCACCACATTAATAACCACTTCGGGTACTTCCTTTACGTTTAGCAGAGTGTGCTTTGCGCTTCCATCTCGTCCGCTATAGGCGGGAGAAAAAACTAAAATTGGCGGGTTGCTGCTAAAAACATTAAAAAAACTAAAGGGAGCTAGGTTAGGAGTACCCTGCGCATCAACGGTAGAGGCAAAAGCGATAGGTCTGGGGCCAATGGCTCCTTGCAAATACTGCTGCAGAACACGCACTTTAAGATCTTTTGGGTTTAATGATTTCACAGTGCAAATATAATTGCCAGAGGTGCTATGTAAAGAAAGAACTCTACAGGTCCATTATTTTGATAAACGAACGCCCCGAAATATTCACTGAATCGAACTAAAATAGGCCTCTTTTGGTAGGTATCTGATGGAATGAATGTTATATTTGCGCTGCTATAAACAATGACATTAATTAAAAGCATTTCAGGGATTAGAGGAACG
>ERZ1048686.3267-NODE-3267-length-10496-cov-6.863615_pt1 | contig 10496 bp, 7 predicted proteins | sample MGYA00383099_ERZ1048686 | MGnify/ENA primary metagenome ERZ1048686 (study PRJEB29581, sample SAMEA5548369) | metagenome | biome: marine; feature: coastal; material: water | depth 25 m | study: Short-term variability in the microbial, nano- and picoplankton...
ACCTGATCTCCCAGTTTCAATCCTTCATCTTCCATCAACTCATGGGCGACCGCTGCCTGATATTCAGTACCCCCTGATATAATATGGAACAGCTCATTTTCACCCTGACCTATAACGGTTCCAATTCGGTGGGCCGGTGACTTCAGCTTTTCGATTGCCTCTTCAAGTGTTTTTATTTTTAGAGCATATTGCTCTGCCGTCTGCTGAGCCTGAAACAGAGCATCACGCAAATCCAGTACCTTTTCCTGCAATTGCGGCTTTTCTGCAGTTTCATCCAGTATCTGATCGATCAATTCAACGATGTGGATCTTATCGCCCATTCCTAAGTCCTTTATTTTTACTGAGAGTTTATTTAGCGGTCTCGAATAATTTATAAATATACAAATGGCAATTAGCAAATCCTTTATTTCTTAAAGGTTTGCTTATGGCCAAGATGAATTTCCTGAGTTTCCCTTAATTGTATGACTATTGAAAAATATAAATCAAGTCAATTTTCTCAAAGGTTTAATAGAGAAATTCTAGACATTATTATAGGATGGAGTTTATATGGGAAATGTATCGTCCTTCCGTTATAAATTGAAGACGCCTATTTTGCCTTTTGGCGAGAATTTTTGTTCCATTTCATTTGAAACGGGCCTGTAACCCCTAGCCATTTTGTTTTTTTATGACCCCTGCAAAAAATAAAACCCAGATCACAAAATGCATTGTCAGCTTCAGCCATAGCAAATATGATTCTCGTATGGCAGCTGACAATTTAAGCATTGCCAAAGCAAAAAGCGAAATAGAAGCGAAAAAAAATGGCATCAGCCATCTCATCCTTCGCTCCAGAGACGATGAAATCGACCGGCTGAAGTTTTTGTTTTTAATTCACGGTATTCCGGTGATGTGCTACGCATTGGGAAATTTGTTGTGTTCGAGTCTTAAAGAAATCGTTGTGGTAGGTTCAGATGAAGTGCAGCAAGTTATGGATCGCTTTTTACAAACTGTTGGCACCTGTGGGAAAACCATCCAATTTGTAAGTGAAGATGATCGACACCTGAATCTGGTTCACACCTTGAACTTGGGGCGCGAAAAACTTGCGCCTGCAATTGACGAGTTGGTTTTATTCCAGCCTGGTGATCTGCCTTTTCTGTACGACCTTGAAAAGGTTTTAGGTTTTCAAGGAAATAAGAGTCACGATATTATTCTTTGGCTGAATTCACGGCAAAAAATGTTCCCAGAGTTTAATGAAAAGCCGGACAGCGAATTCGTTAAAAGAAATTATCATTACCGAATCCTAAATGATAATGAAAGAGACCTGCATGATTTAAAGGAACCTAATTTGTACCCCATTAATTTTTCGAGAATGGAATCTGAGATCATAGATTATCTTCATTCTTCAAGAAAAGACGGGCAAATTATTAATGCTGGAATAAAAATGGCTCTTAAAAATCCGATTCGGATTTTTAAGGCTTTACCGTACTTGGTCGACCATTATTTTAGATTTCGCTCTCAGATTCAACAAATCCGCCCTGGCGATAAATATCAATTTGGAATGTCGAGAAAAAACTTTCATAAAAGTATTTCCAATGTGCTCAACATTCCTATAACCACAACTCTGCATAACGACCCCTCTTTTGTTTCAGATGTGGATGCTTTGGAAGATTGGGAGGATTTTGAGTCGTTGACTCATTTCGCAGGCAATCAGGGAGGGCTGGAAAACATTCATCCTTTTGGCAAAGAGTTAATGAGGTTTCGCGAGATGGATATGCCCAGTTTGAAAAAAGAAATTCCCATGTACCAGGATTTCCCCGCCTATTTGAATCGAATATATCAAACACTGGAAATGGGTTATGAACCCTTTGACTCAAACGGCAATTATGTTTCGCCCAATGCCAATAACCCTGAAGTAGCGCAGGCTTATAACTGGTATAAGAAAAACTGCGCTATAATAGCTCTATAAGTTACCCTGTCCACAGGGTGTCCTTTTTCAGGTTTAAACCTTGCTCAAAAGAAATAAAAAATGGTTTGAAAATAGCTTGTTGAACAGAACCCGGCTGGCCGGATTTCTTCTGCTTTCTGTGGGGCTTCATATTTCGTTTGTTATAGCTCATATGCTGATGCCTGTTCAAAAGAAAGAAATTAAAGGACCGCCTCCAATTCAAGTAAAGTATTTTGAATCTCAAAAAAAAATGGATACAAAACCTGGAAAAATTGTTGATGCGCCGAAACCTCCCGTAAAATCAGAAAAAGCAAAAAGAAAAGAGCTTTTGGCGAAATATGACAGCCGATCTCATTCTAATAAGAATAAAACTCCTGAAAAAATTTACAAAAGAAAAAAAACCGTAGTGCCAAAATCTAAGGGTGTCCTTTCAAAAACCGGATCAAACCAAACGCGGGAAAAAAAAATTGCGCCGAAAAAGCAGTTTCGAAAACAGTCCCACTTGAAACCTAGAAAGCAACCCTTGCCCGAGTCAGCTATCGGGACGTTTAGATCCATAACCCCGGACAAAATGCAAAAAAACAAACCTTCCTCTAGGCAAAGATCCGGAGCGGGCAGCACGCTAGCTCTATTAGATGGGTTTGATGCCGATCAATTCGCTTCTTTGGATACCGATTCGCTTGAAGATTCCGATGACGATGAGTTAGTATCTCTGGATACTACAGAGGTGAAATACGCCTCTTATTTTGCACGCATCAAGCATCAGATTGAACGAGTTTGGATCTACCCTTCCGATGCGGCACAAAGAGGTATCAGTGGTGATCTCTCTTTAAAGTTTCGTATTTCAAAAGATGGAAACCTTATGGGAGTGCATCTGGTAGATAAATCGGGATATGAAATTTTAGATGTTGCTGCACTCAAAGCAGTTAAAGAAGCCGCACCTTTTTATCCTTTCCCTAAAAATATTCAGCGTGAAAAAATTTCTATTCTTGCAAATTTTGTTTATACGCCTAACTTCGACCCTCTATCCCGCTGATTAATGAATCAGGATAACTTAAATTCTTCTATAGTATTTCAAAAACATATCGCAATATTAATCTTGCCTAATCTTCCAGAGTCTAAGTGGTACTTGAAAAAAATCGCAGGTGTTCCTTTCTTATTGAGAAATATTCTTGCTCTCCAAAAGATGGGGATTGAAAAACTGGTCTTCTGGGCTGAAGAGCCCCTTCATGGCCAAGTAGAATTTTTAGCTTCAATCAAAACGGATCAAAGGTTGCAAGTAGAGCTTGACTGGGCCAATAACGAATTTATTTCGTCATTGCCAGAGGCATTTTCATTTCTCATTTTTGATGGTTCTACCCTGTTAAATGGGTATGAAGATCAAATGGTTCAGATGGATGCAGATAACTCCAAGGACTTCCCAGAAGAACTGATGCAATGTCTCAGTAAGAAAAAGATTTATTTTTTAAAGTCGGAGAGTTTAGAGCAACCGGAGCGGTTGCGAGATGAAAAAGGTTTTTCCGTGGCAGAAGAAAGGCTTTTGAAATCCGGTGGACTCAATAATGACAGCTTCATGGATCGCCTGATAACACGTTTTATCTCTCGCCAACTCACATCTTTTTTTCTTAAAACTTCGTTTACCCCTAACCAGATTACATTTCTAAGCTTATTTATCGGGCTGGCTGCGGCACTATGCTTTTTTTTTGGTGGTCACAAAATGGGAATCTTAGGTTCCGTTTTGCTACTTGTGTCTGCTTGGGTTGACTGCGCCGATGGGGAGGTTGCGCGCTTGAAGTTTATGACATCTGATTGGGGAGCCAAGCTGGATATTATTTCCGACAACATTGTTCACTGTTCGGTGTTCTTTGCAATAGGAATGGGCCTGTATTTTTCAACGGGAGAGTCTATTTTTAAATATCTGGGTATGCTGGCTGTGTTGGGAAGCCTGACCGCCTTTATTTTATTAAGCAAATCCATATTGGGGAAGAAGGCCGAAGCAACAAAGAAGCTTTCCTCGGAGTCTTGCAATGAGATTTTTTCCGATCAGTTAGCGAACCGCGATTTCATTTATCTCCTTTTTGCCTTTGTATTATTTGACAGATTAGATGTTTTTATCCTTCTTACTGCCGCAGGTTCTAATTTTTTCGTAATTTATCTTGTTTATCAGGAATTCAAAGCTGGTGCAGCGTGATAGGTTGTTAGGTGAAAAACTTTTTCACCTTATCCATTTCCGTAACCACGGGGCAGGGCGGTAGCGAATCGATGAATTGTTTGCCATAACCTCTGCGGCTGATTCTCGAGTCGAGAAGGGATACGACACCTCTGTCGGTTTTTTTTCGGATCAACCTTCCAAACCCCTGCTTTAACTGGATTATGGCGCGGGGAATTTGATAATGCGAAAAGGGGTCGATATGTTGACGCCGAAGTTCTTCGATTCTGGCTTCTGTCAAGGGTTCTTTAGGGACATCGAAGGGGAGTTTGGTAATGATAACGCTTTGCAATGCCTCCCCCGGAACATCTACCCCCTGCCAGAAAGAGTTGGTGCCAAAAATTACCGATGGTTTTTCTTTAAACTTTTTTATCATCAGGTTTGTCGGTACCTCACCTTGCCGGATCAACGGGAAAGGCAGGCTCCACTCATCTAGTTTTTCATAGACCTGATTAAGCAAAGCATAGCTGGTGAACAGGATAAAAGTTTTTCCACCGGATGCTAGAACCAACTCTCGGCATCGTTTTGAAATCTCCCCAACATAAGGTACATTTTTGTCCCCCGGCTCAGGAAGGTCACTTGGAACATATAGCAGGGCCTGATTGGGGTAATCAAATGGTGCATCAAGAAGCAATTCTTCATTGGGCTGAAATCCCAGTCGCTCTTTAATAAATTCGAATTTTTTGCTGGTGGTCAATGTGGCGGAGGTCATAATAATGCGATCCAGTTTGTTGAACACCTGCACCTGTAATTCATCCCCCACATGAATGGGAACGCCACGCAGGCTGACTCGTGGGAACCTTTTCCGCTTTGCAATCTCAATCCAATAAACATATCCGTTAAAGTTTTGATTGAGTATTGCGGACAACGTATTGTTGAATTCAAAACATCTTTCGGCAGCTGCTGCTGCATCGATCCGGTCTTCTTCAGAATGCAATCCTGTTTCCAGCGATTTAAGACTTTCTCGCAGGGCTTCCATAGGAACATAAATTCCATTGTCCAGAACTGGCGGCTTGTAAAAACGCAGAACCCGATCTTCTCGGCCATACTCTTCCAGCAAATGAGTAAAAAAGGATTCGATGGCCTGGCGTACGGTCATTGCCAGCTTTCTCACATGTGGAACCAAAGCATGATCCAGTCGTGTTAATAACCCTTTTTTGGTGCGCGGATTATGCAGTCGATCCAAAAAATAAAAAAGGTTCGAGTTCGAAACTTCCAAACCGAGAAACTGGGTAGCAGCTTCTTCCAGATTTTGTGCTTCGTCAAATACCACTGCGTCAAAAGCCGGTAGTACGGCCCCAGAATTTGCGACATTCGCAAAAAATAAATGATGGTTCACAATCAATAAGTGTGCGCCAAACCATTTTTTTCGTGCTTTAAAATAAAAACAGGATGCATGAGTTTCGCAATTTTTCCCAAGACAAAGATCTTTCTGTCTTCCTACCTCTTCCCACACTTGCGGCATGACTTCAAACGGAAGGTCATTGCGATAACCGGTTTCGGTTTTTACTGCCCAGTCGAACACCCCGTTCCATTGCGCCTCCTCATCGGCTTTATTGAAAAGTCCTGCCTGGGCAGAGCGTTTCAGCCTGCGCAAGGAAAGATAATTCTCATTGCCCATGCAAAGAGCATAGCGAAAAGGAATACCGAGCTTTTCCCGGAGAAAGGGGATGTCGTGATTAAGTATCTGTTGCTGCAGAGTTTTTGTGTAAGTAGAGATAACAACTTTTTTGTTGTTCTTCACTGCCCAAAGAATAGCCGGAACAAGGTAGGCGAGACTTTTTCCCGTTCCCGTTCCCGCCTCGACAATGAGATGCTTTGCATCGCTGAAAGCCGTTTCCACCGCCTGTGCCATTTCGATTTGTTGGGGCCGATGTTCAAAGCCCTCCAACTGTTCAGAAAGCAATCCGTCGGGTCCTAAAATTTTTTCTACGTTTTCGTCGGTCATTACCGCGCATGGTAAAGCGGTAAACTGAAAAGAGCAAAACTTATTTTGATTTGTGATTTTTTCGGGAGGTTGAATTAGAAGCATGAATTCCTTATAGTGTTTTTAGGAAACTAATTTGGAGGTCTAATGAAACTAATTTCTTTTGGTATTGTTTTTACTCTATTTCTTGTGAGCGGAGCTTGGGCAGATGGTAGCAAGCAAAGGAAAATACTCCGCACGTCACAGTTAGTTTTGGAAGAAATTCAAAAGTCTCCAGACCAGCAGATTCCCATGAATCTGATATCCAAAGCTAAGGCAATAATCGTGTTCCCCACCATGTTGAAAGCAGGTTTTTTTGTGGGTGCCCGTTATGGAAAAGGAATTGCATCCGTCCGCGCTGAAGAAACCGGAGAGTGGGGTCCACCCGCTTTTCTGTTTACCACTGGGGGAAGTTTCGGTTTCCAGTTCGGGGCGCAAGCGATTGACTTGATTCTTCTCGTTATGTCACAAAGAGGGCTTGAAGGTTTATTGAACGAACAATTCACGCTTGGGGGCGATATTGCTATTTCCGCTGGCCCTGTAGGGCGCCATGCCGAAGCCTCTGCTGATGTTTTCATGCAAGGAGAAATTTATTCCTATTCCAGAAGCAAAGGGCTGTTTGGGGGTGTTTCTTTGAAAGGTACCATCATTACCAGCGATAGTGATGCTAACCTCACCTACTATGGACACCCCTATACCTCAGAAGAAATTCTGTTGACGAAGCAAGTCCGAAAAGTTCCCGAATCGGGAAAACAATTCATAAAAATCTTCAATCACCTCGCTCCCCTTCGCCATGCCCAGTAGAAATAGGTCTATTCCTTTTATACCAAAACAATTGCCTTCAGGCTTCTAGACATTTTATTTTGAGATTTTATTGCTGGTGGGTTACGCCCAGTTATGCCGAGATGTGTGCGCGGATTTTTGCGCTCAGGGTATCGAGGGTGATGACAACTATTGCAATAGCTAGCAATGCTGTGCCCGCTTCATTGTATTGCAGAAGATTGATCCATTGTTGCAGCAGGAAACCGATTCCTCCCCCGCCCACGAAACCGATGATTGTTGACATCCGCACATTAATGTCCCAGCGATAAAAACTAAGTGCTAGAAAAGGCAAAATCACTTGCGGCAAAACTCCGAACACCACCACTTGAATCGGGTTCGCGCCGACTGCGGTAATCGCTTCAACAGGACCTGTATCGATGCTCTCAATTTGTTCGGAGAAAAGTTTTACTAAAGCGGCGATGGAATGCACTCCCAATGCCAGAACTCCTGCGAAAGGACCAATGCCGACCCAAACCACAAACAGGATGGCCATTACTAAAGGTTCGATAGACCGCAATAAATTAAGTGTTGTTCTTACGCTGTAATAAATAAGGGTTCCTAGGAAGTTCCCCGTCATTAGGTTTCTTGAAGCCAATAGGCTTAATGGAATAGCAATTAAAATGGCGAAGGTGGTTGCCATCAAAGCCAGGAACAAGGTTTCGACCATCTTGTCAATTGTTAGGAGTAAGGTTTCGCTGGCCTGCAACGGGCCTTCGGGCCAAGTTACAACTGCCTTAACTGTTTGTCGGTTTCCGCGAGCACTTGGAGGCACCGTAACGTCTTTTTGGAAATTGCCAGTTGCATCGGTTGTAAAATTTCCCAGTGGAAATTCCTGCTCGATTTCATTGACCCAGAACAGGGTGCCTTTGGAGTTTTGTTTTAAGCGTAGCCCTGCTATCGTCAAGCGGTCTCCAATTTGCCCCGAACTTTGAGATAAAACCAGTTCAGACTTTTTGTTGGAATTGCCTGCGGTTTTGTTGCCAGGTGAACCTGTTGTTAGGAAAAACTCTGCCTCCGTTGTCTGGCTTTGTTTTTTACGGGTAAACAAGTCGGGATGAGCAAGTTCTTTGGCAAGCGGCTTTACTAAATGGAAATCGCGAAACAATTCACCTAGATCAATTTCAGTCACTTTCCAGCCATAGCTGTAGACAGCTAGAACCGCCAAAGCGATGAATATAAATTTTGTCCTAGCGTAGGTAGGCACAGTTACGAAATCCTCTCAAAGGTAAAAAATATTTCCAGAAGCGCAAATATTATTATTTTGCTAAAACAAGAATAGACTTATAGCCTGCCCACGCTAGTGGGCTAGTCGAGTTCGAATTCTTTTTTCCAGTCGTCATCGTCTTGCAGGGGTTTTTGATCTTTTTTATTGAGGACGAAGTTTTCGAGAACCAGGGTATCCATTTCAGTGCGCATAAAACAACGGTAGGCTTGTTCGGGGGTGCACACAATTGGTTCTCCGCGAACATTGAAGGAAGTATTGATCAGCACTGCACATTGAGTTGCCTTTTCAAATTCGCTGATCAAGTCGTAATATCTTTTATTAGTATCCTTATGCACCGTTTGAATGCGAGCGGAATAGTCAACGTGAGTGATGGCAGGAATTTGAGACCTGGGAATATTTAATAAATCTATTCCAAAAAGTTTCTTCTGTTCGTCTGTCATGGAAATCCTTTTGTCTTCCCTTACTCCTGCGACCATTAACATATAAGGACTTTCTGAATCCATTTCGAACCACTCAGAAACTTTTTCTGCTAGGACCGAAGGAGCGAAAGGACGAAACGATTCGCGATATTTTATTTTAAGATTCATGGTGGATTGCATTTTTGGATTGCGTGGATCGCCGAGGATGCTTCTACCTCCCAGCGATCGAGGCCCAAACTCCATAGCTCCTTGAAACCAGCCGATAACTTTGCCAGCTTTTAAATCATCGGCTACCATTTTGGATAAATCGGTTTCATTTAAATGTCGGTAAGGTATTTCCTGACTATCGAGATAGCTTTTAATTTCACTTTCTTTAAATTGGGGCCCTAAATAGGAACCTTTCATGGAATCTTTGCCGTTTGTCTTTCTTTCATTACCCAATACTTGGTGCCAGATGCAAAGGGCGACTCCTAATGCTCCCCCGGCATCACCGGCGGCGGGTTGAATCCATATGTTGTCAAAAATTTTCTCTTTTAGGATTTTCCCGTTACCTACACAATTCAGGGCAACGCCGCCTGCCAGACACAGGTTTTTCATGCCTGTTTTTTTGCGGATGTGACGAGCCATTTTCAGCATTATCTCTTCGGTGACTTCTTGAAGGGAGGCGGCAATATCCATTTCCTTCTGCCCAAGCTGTGACTCCGACTTTCGGGTCGGATGATCGAAAACGGCCGCGAATTTATCATTGGTCATGGTCATTCCGCCCAGATAATCGAAATAATCCATATTCATGCGAAAGGAACCATCGTCTTTAAGGTCGATCAAATGTTTGCGAATTAAATCGCAATATTTGGGTTCACCGTAGGGCGCTAATCCCATGACTTTATATTCGCCACTGTTGACTTTGAATCCCAGGTAGTAGGTGAAGGCAGAGTAAAGTAATCCTAGAGAATGCGGGAAGTGCAACTCCTGAAGTAATTCGATTTTGTTATCTTTTCCTAAAGCCAGACTACTGGTGGCCCATTCGCCAACACCGTCCATAGTGAGAATGGCAGCTTCCTGAAAAGGGGATGGGAAGAATGCGCTGGCAGCATGGGATTCATGGTGCTCTGAAAATAAAACAGGCCCTCCGTAACCCAAATTTTTTCTGATGTTGCCCCGGGTCCATAATTTATCTTTCAGCCAGATGGGGATGGCAGACAGGTATTGTTTTATTCCTTTTGGAGCTATTCCTAAATAAGTTTCGAGGATTCGTTCGAACTTGATAAAGGGCTTATCATAAAAGCCGACATAGTCCAGATCGGCTACTTGGATTCCCCCTTTTTTCAAACAAAACTCAACGGCATTGTGAGGGAACGCGGGGTCGTGTTTTTTCCGGGTGAACCTTTCTTCCTGAGCGGCGGCGATTATTTCGCCATCGCGCACAAGGCAGGCGGCCGAGTCATGGTAGAAAGCGGAAATACCGAGAATATTCATGGAGGATTACTTTGAGTTAGAAATTAAAGTTTGAAGCTGTTAATCCGAGCAACCACAACCCTGAAAAAAGAACGAGGGCATTTAATTTCACAGATAAAGAATGCAGAGTTTTAAATTTTGTTTCAAGAGTTGATTTTTCATTATCCGGTAAAGACTTTAATTGTTCTTTTATTTTTTTTGCTTTGGGGTTTATTACCAAGCCTGCCAATCCAGATCCGAGAACCATAATGCCCCAAGCACACCATTTCAAGCCCACTTCGCCAATCATCATAAAGCTTAACAGGATCAGGGCACCGCAAACATAACCCAGTTTGTAATAGCGGGGGAAAATGATGCCGACTATTTCTCCCGCCTTTTCACGATCCAGAGTCTTGAACACCACTGGAGCCACGAAAAAAGAAAAGAATATGATGCTTCCCAACCAGCAAACCAGACTTAATAAATAAATAAAATTAAAA
>ERZ1048686.3270-NODE-3270-length-10494-cov-6.547754_pt1 | contig 10494 bp, 8 predicted proteins | sample MGYA00383099_ERZ1048686 | MGnify/ENA primary metagenome ERZ1048686 (study PRJEB29581, sample SAMEA5548369) | metagenome | biome: marine; feature: coastal; material: water | depth 25 m | study: Short-term variability in the microbial, nano- and picoplankton...
CTCCAAATACCGCCGCGAACTGCTTGAATCAGGTGTGCATCTTTATGAATTAAGATTGCGCGGGGGAACTACCGGGGCAGAGATACAGTCAATGCCTTTTGGCCTATCTGGTGCCAGCTTGCATGCGAAGACCTTTGCTATTGACGATCAGCGAATTTTCATCGGGTCATTCAATTTCGATCCACGCTCTGCCACGCTAAATTGCGAGATGGGGTTCTTGATCGACAGCCCAACAATAGCGGGCAAAGTGAGCTCTGGATTTGATGGGCCATTCGAGACAATCAGTTACCAGCCTGAACTAACCCCAGAAGACAAGATGATATGGCGAGAAGTTCAAGGTGATGGGGAGGAAATCATCTACCAAGAGGAACCCGGGACCACTTGGATGCAACAGATATCAATAGTCGTAATCGGCCTGCTGCCAATAGAGTGGCTGCTTTGAACCTAGTAATTACTTGCACAGAAGAAAAATGAAGCACTGGAGCTTGTGGCTCGTTGATGACGTGGTTTCGCTTTTGGGCGCTACCATGGCTTAGGCTAACCCTTTGGCCGTCTCCTTGACCGCCGAGCGTTTGCCGCGCAGGCAATCTTTGCAAAGCAAGGAAGCCAGCCCTGCTACATTGCGGGGTATAGCCCGAGCACATATCTTGCGATTGAAACTGCCCACGCCTTGAGTGAGTTGGGAGGCCGGATTGCCGGATTCGTTCTAATAGATCCGCCACTTCGTGCGACGCGAAAGTTTCGGTTTCCTTACATTCTGTTTAAGTGCTTCTCGCCGTTGTTCAAACGTTGACACTTCGGCTCCAGTTGTAATCGGAACGCCCATGCGTTTCTGCGCCGACGGGCGCGTGAACTGGAATTTCTGATAAGGTCGTTTACCCAAATCACCTCCCGCGCGCATTGCCTAGAAACCGAAGCTTGCTGGCGTTCGCTAACGAGGGAAATGCACAGCTCGAACGACAAAAGCGTTCCTGGACACACTATTTCTATGATGATATAACCAGTTGGGAGATTGCGGGCTACCACAACACTGTCCTGCGTGACCCGTACGCTCAAATTCTTGGCTCTCGTCTAGAGATATGGATGCGTACATTGGAAGAGTGCGATACGTGATCGCTGACTCATCGAAAACCCCTATTTGCAGACGCCATCGCTGTTTAGAGCTCCGGCAGCGAAGGCCCTGTGTGGATGGCTCGTGCTTAAAAAGAATTTTTTTTGATCAGACTTGTGCATTTGTCAGAAGCAATCAAGCGTACGCCTTTTTGCGCGGTCTTGACGTTTGGCCCTGATGGTTTCCGCAAACCAAGTCCCTTTAAGCTTTGCGGGCAAATGCACCCGAAACTTTCGACGGGTTATCGTGGTTTTATCGGCAGAATTATATAACATTACCTCTCTGCTCTTGCTAATTCATTGTTCCCTTTCTCCTCAAGCGGCGCACGGGTTGTAAGGTTCGTTGCGGGCCAGAACGGCCAAAGCAAACCTTGTAGCACCTCAACGCGTTGCCCAAGACCGTGTTGATAATTTAGCCATGACCAGTAGACGAGTGAAAAGTTTCGAGCTTAACTGCCATTTTTAAGACTTCTAATGCTTCCGAGATGACCAGAACATCGTGCAATCAACCACTTAGAGAGGGATTGAGTGAGGTATCAAACGCATAATCTTCCGATTTGCCCTTGATATATCAATACTTGCTGGTGCGGTCGGGGGGACTCGAACCCCCACGAGTGTTACCTCACAGCGACCTCAACGCTGCGCGTCTACCAATTCCGCCACGACCGCAAAACCAGCAAGTTGGAGCCGTATAGTGGAGCGTATTTCACATGCCAAGAGCAAAACGCCGTGAATGTCGCAAAACTTCCAAGAAAAGCCTAGATCGTATGACGCGATCTATTGCGCCAGATCACGAGCGCCACAATCCCAAGGGTAAGAATTACAACGAAACCCCCGACCTCAAAGCTTGAAAACAAGATCTGCGACATCAGGCGACCCGGCAGCACGGTGAACACCCCTGCCCCGACAAGACCGCCCATCGCACCCAAGATATGACTCTTATGTGCGTCGATTTTCCCTGCACGCGCCTGAAGCACTGCGCCTATGAGGGAGTAAAGCGTCAGTAACGACAGGCCATGAATCGGGCTAAACGGGCCGATCAGACGGATATCCATAATGCCGAACGAAGTGATTGCCGTCAGCCCCATCGCCAAGACCCAAACTCGGCCAATGATCTTGTGAAGGCGATCCCCTTTGCGTCGAAACAACATCACAGGCACAAGGCCAAGCGCAATCACTGCACAAATCACATGTGCTTGCACGATGATGGGCGCATTCATAAGCGGCGTGATATGCATGGTTAAAGTCCTTTTTCTGTTGCATAAATTCGCGGTATGACACTGCAATGCGCGACGAGTGCCAGCGCGTCATCAGTCTATGCACCCAAATGCGGAGGTTCTTCGTGACCCACAGCCCCATGCAACATGCGCTTCGTGAAGTGCGGGAGATTTTCAGCCAACCGATCGCGCAAATGATCCTCTGTGCGGTCGTCCTTTTACTAGCTGTCTCTGGCCCTTTTGGCACGTTGGATGAAATTCCCTTTGGACCAAGGCTGGCCTATTGGGCGATTACTGTGCCGCTGACTTTTGCGGTGGGTGTTATCGCCTCAGCTTTCATTTTTGCGCTTTTGAGGGGGCAAAACTCCCCATGGCCCGCACGGGTTGCGGCCCCGTTTGCCACCGCGATCATGGTGGGCCTAACGGTCAGCATGATCAATTGGCTCGCGTTCGGGGTGCCGTTGCAACCGATGCACATGGGGCCCGTTGTCTTGACCGCTGCGGTGATTGCCTTTGTATTTCAGCATATCTCCAGCCAGCCAACACACGTTCAAATCAATACCTCTGAGCCACCCATCATATTGCAGCGTCTAGATCTTCATAAACGCGGTGAGCTGATCTCCATGTCTGTGCAGGACCATTATGTTGAGGTTACAACAACCAAGGGCGCATCCCTGATCCTGATGCGCTTGGGAGACGCCATGCGTGAAACTGGCGATGTTGAGGGGTTGCAAATACACCGCTCTCATTGGGCTGCAACGCAGCATATCGTCAAAGCAGAACGCAATGGTGACAAAGCGCTGCTCACTTTGTCGGATGCGCGCGTATTGCCGGCGAGCCGCTCTCGTATCAAAGATCTGAAAGACGCGGGGATTTTGCCGTTGTGAGCGTGTGCAACTCCGAGGAATTGCGCCTGCGCGCCAACCATTATAGAGCGGGCCCATGGTAGAGTGGAAAATATCCAACGGTTTAACCGACTACAGCGAAGCAGTGGCGCGCATGGAAACGCGCGCGGCTCAGATTGCTGACGGGACCGCGGATGAGCTGATCTGGCTGCTAGAGCATCCGCCCTTATATACGGCAGGCACCTCTGCGGAGCTGAGCGATCTGACCGATCCTGACCGATTCCCCGTGCATGCCTCTAAGCGTGGTGGTCAATATACCTATCACGGCCCCGGCCAGCGCGTGATCTATGTCATGCTTGACGTGGGCAAACGTGGCCGCGATGTGCGTGCCTTTGTTCAAAACCTTGAGGCTTGGGTGATCGCAACTCTCGCTGATTTCAATGTGGTCGGCGAAATGCGCTGTGGCCGCGTTGGCGTTTGGGTGCAAAGGCCGGAGAAACCTTTGCAGGCGAATGGTAAACTGGCCGAAGACAAAATTGCCGCAATTGGGATTCGGTTGCGTAAATGGGTGAGTTTTCACGGCATTTCCATCAACGTAGAGCCGGATCTAGACCATTTCAGCGGAATCGTTCCTTGCGGAATCACAGAGCATGGTGTGACCAGTCTTGTGGATCTGGGCCTTCCCGTGACGATGGACGATTTAGATGTCGCACTGAGGCGTAACTTTGAGCTTAAATTTCCGTCTTAATCGGCTCTTGGGTCAAAAACTCTTTTTCAAGCGCCAATCTTTACTAGAAATTCGCACTTCGCGTGCTTTTGAGCGCATGACAACGTGCGGGTCCTATTTACGGCCCTTACGTGCGACAATTAATGTCCATTAAAGGCGCACTCAGACATTGAACGCGAGGCTGAAGCAAACTAAAACCTATCGAGAATACAAAGTGCGCAAAGGGACGTTTACGCGCTTATTTTACATATAACCAGGAGGCACGCATGGCAGACGCAGCCATTCAAGGCCATGAACACGAAGATCAGCGCGGTTTCTTTACCCGCTGGTTCATGTCTACGAACCACAAAGACATCGGTATCCTATACCTTATCACATCAGCGCTTGTTGGCTTTATTTCAGTCGCTTTCACCGTCTACATGCGCCTTGAGCTTATGGAGCCAGGTGTTCAGTACATGTGCCTCGAAGGCGCACGTATGTTTGCAGATGCTGCAAGCGAATGTACGCCAAACGGTCACCTCTGGAACGTTTTGATCACGGGTCACGGCATCTTGATGATGTTCTTCGTGGTGATTCCCGCGCTCTTTGGCGGCTTTGGTAACTACTTCATGCCATTGCAGCTTGGCGCGCCGGATATGGCGTTCCCGCGTTTGAACAACCTTTCCTACTGGATGTACGTTGCAGGTACAGCTTTGGCGGTTTGCTCCGTTCTTGCGCCGGGTGGCAATGACCAGCTTGGCTCGGGTGTCGGCTGGGTTTTGTATCCGCCATTGTCAGTAAACGAAGGCGGCATGTCGATGGATCTCGCGATCTTCGCAGTTCACGTTTCTGGTGCCAGCTCGATCCTTGGTGCGATTAACATGATCACGACATTCTTGAACATGCGCGCACCAGGCATGACATTGTTTAAAGTGCCGTTGTTCTCATGGTCGATCTTCGTCACGGCTTGGTTGATCCTTTTGGCGCTTCCAGTGCTAGCGGGCGCGATCACGATGCTTTTGACAGATCGTAACTTTGGTACGACCTTCTTTGATCCCTCAGGTGGTGGTGATCCGATTCTCTACCAGCATATTCTCTGGTTCTTTGGTCACCCTGAAGTTTACATTATCATTTTGCCTGGCTTCGGTATCATCAGTCACGTCATCGCGACCTTCTCTCGCAAACCTGTGTTTGGCTACCTGCCAATGGTTTGGGCGATCATTGCGATTGGTGCATTGGGCTTCGTCGTTTGGGCGCACCACATGTATACGGTTGGCATGTCGTTGACGCAGCAGTCCTACTTCATGCTGGCGACAATGGTCATTGCGGTGCCGACGGGTGTCAAAGTCTTTAGCTGGATCGCAACGATGTGGGGCGGCTCGATCGAATTCAAAACACCCATGCTTTGGGCGTTTGGTTTCTTGTTCCTCTTTACCGTTGGTGGCGTGACAGGCATCGTTCTGTCACAAGCCGCAGTGGACCGTGCGTATCACGACACATACTACGTCGTTGCGCACTTCCACTATGTGATGAGCCTAGGTGCTGTCTTCGCCATCTTTGCGGGTATCTATTTCTACTTCCCCAAAATGACAGGTCGTATGTACCCTGAGTGGGCTGGTAAGTTGCACTTCTGGGCGATGTTTATCGGTGCAAACGTGACCTTCTTCCCACAGCATTTCTTGGGTCGTCAGGGCATGCCACGTCGTTATATCGATTACCCTGAAGCGTTTGCTTACTGGAACTACGTCTCCTCATGGGGCGCGTTCCTCTCCTTCGCATCCTTCGTCTTCTTCTTTGGCGTTATGTTCTATGCAATCCGCTGGGGCGCACGTGTCACGCAGAACAACCCATGGAACGAATATGCGGACACGCTGGAATGGACACTGCCGTGCCCACCCCCAGAGCATACGTTCGAGATCCTTCCAAAGCAGGAAGAATGGGACAAAACGCCAGCTCATTAGTGTTCGGTCAACATGAAAATTTGCAAAGCCCTGGCGTGTTTCGCTGGGGCTTTCTTTTTGGCAAGACACCACTAACTGTAACATAACAGTACACATAACCGGACACGCCCATGCCCTATCATTGGTCTGAAACGTCACAGGTTGATAAAGTTCAAACCTTGACCCTTTGGCCGCACCAATCGTTGCCGCCAAAAGGCCTGGCCGCTTTTGTTCTGGCGACATTCACAATGATCACTCTGCCCCTCTTTGGTCTGCTCGGGACAAAGCTACTTTGGGGCCTGTTGCCATTTCTTATGATTGCAGTTCTGGGGGTCTGGTATGCGCTCAGCCGTTCACAAAAGGATCGCAGCATTCTGGAAGTCTTAACAATTTCCCCCGAAGAAACGCGGCTTGTGCGGCACAATCCAAGAACCGAAGCGCAAGATTGGATCTGCAACACCTATTGGGTCAGACCGACTTTGCACCGAAACGAAGGTCCAGTGCCAAACTATGTCACAATGCTTGGCAATGGCCGCGAGGTTGAAATCGGCGCCTTTCTAAGCGAAGAGGAACGGCTTGTCCTTTTTGGCGATCTGTGCGAACGGCTTGATCACTAAAGCCACCAACGCAAACAGAGACAGATATGCGAGAGCAAGCCCAAACTGCAAAATTTCGACGTGCTTGCATCAGCTTGATAGCTCGGTTTGGCGCGATAGGATTGCTCAAGTATTTTACGCTTTCTGAAGCTGAAAAAGCCGCCATCGCGATGCGCAAAATTAAGAGAACCGCTTCACCCAACCCAACAACCACGTTTGCAATACCTCTCGTTGGTTCCCATCAAGTTTCGGAATGGGCAGTGATTGAAGAAACCCTTTCAAAAACCCTGACCGCGCTTATTGCTCAAAGTAATCCAAACTGGCGCGTCGTGATTTGTTCTCAAAATCGACCAGACGCAACATCTCTTGACCCGCGAGTGCAACATATTAAGTTCAACACAAAGGTAGATGGCCATGATAAAATAGCCAAACTTGCCGTCTTAACCAAGTACTGTTTGCGAGATCATGCAAAAGCTGGATTTTTCATGCCATTAGATGGGGATGATTTATTGCACAGAGATTACGTAGCAAAGTTACATTCAGATCCCAAAAATGGCTTTCTCATTTGCGGTGGATTCATCGTGGACTACAAAAACGCACGCATTGGCCAAACACAAAACAAAAGTTTGCGCTCGCCGTTTCAAAAGCCATTTTGGAAGTTCTGCGGAAGCTGTATGGCCCTACCTGTTGGTATGGATCAAGAACGCGAAACCGCCTTTTTTCAGGGCCTCGCAAACCACGAGCATAGGCTATACCCGTATCTTGCCAAACTTGCAGGCTTTAGCCTGGTCAAATTGATCCAACCCTCGGCGCTTTACTTTATCAATCACGGTGAAAATTTTGAAACACGGCGTGGTCGCGGCGGCTTCAAACAACGCTTTGTCCAGCAGTTCGAAGTTACAGATCCAGCTACGTTGTCGAAGGCTTCAGAAGATTTTCCTGGCCTTCACATGATACTTACCCCGCGCAAAGCCGATCTTTAACAACGGGTCCAACCGCACCGAAATCCATCTGACCGGTGTAGCGCGATTTGAGAATCCCCATCACCTTGCCCATATCGCGGATTGATTCTGCGCCGGCCTCGGCAATCGCGATATTCACAGCTTCTGTAGATTCTTTTTCACTGAGTTGACGCGGCAAGAACTCTTCGATCACCATAATTTCGGCACGCTCTCGTTCAGCGAGGTCTATGCGCCCCCCCTCTTCGTATGCACGCGCGCTCTCAAGCCGTTGCTTCGCCATTTTCCCAAGGATGGCAAGGACTTCACCCTCACCCACGCCTTCATCTTGGCCCTCAGATCGGGCTGCGATGTCACGATCTTTGATCGCAGCATTGATCAAACGCAGCGTCGAGAGGCGATCGGCCGCCTTATCGCGCATAGCTTGTTTGAGTAACTTATTAATCTTGTCTCGCATAGCGTGCTCCGAACCCATCCCCTGGTTGGTGAGAGCCTTGGACCATAGTGAATGCCGCGTCTTCGCGCAAGAGAAGCATTTTTAATTAAGATACTGATATTAAACGATTTCGTTTTTTAGACTTTCCCTTGACCTCATGCGTGCAGGAACATAGTTTCGCGCAGATTTATCTCGCGTTTTTAGCGCGTTCAGACCTTGGGGAACTGCCACATGCCCACATCTGCTCAGACATTGACTGCACCAAATTCCAACGTGAAACCAACCGCTTGTATCGCACTCGCTGATGGAACGGTGTTTTACGGCCACGGATTTGGCGCAACGGGAACGACTGTCGCGGAACTATGCTTCAACACGGCGATGACCGGCTATCAAGAAATTATGACCGATCCCTCCTATGCGGGTCAAATCGTGACTTTTACCTTCCCCCACATCGGCAACACGGGCACCAACGTTGAGGACGACGAAACTGCCGATCCCGTTGCTGCTGGCATGGTGGTGAAGTGGAACCCTACCGAGGCCTCGAACTGGCGCAATACCCTAGAATTAGGCGATTGGCTTGCTGCAAGGGGTCGTATCGCGGTTGGTGGCATCGATACACGCCGCTTGACGCGGATGATCCGTCAACAGGGTGCGCCGCATGCGGCTCTTGCGCATGATCCCGACGGAAATTTCGATGTTGAGGCTTTGGTCGCGCAGGCGAAATCGTTTAGCGGGCTTGAGGGCTTGGATCTCGCCAAAGAAGTCACCTGTGCGCAAAGCTATCGCTGGGATGAAATGCGGTGGGCGTGGCCGGATGGGTATCCGACGCAAACCGCGCCTCAGCATAAGGTCGTTGCCATCGATTTCGGAGCCAAACGCAATATCCTGCGGTGCCTCGCATCTGTGGGTTGCGATGTGACCGTTTTGCCAGCAACAGCGACGGCAGAGGACGTTTTGGCACATAATCCAGATGGTGTTTTTCTGTCCAACGGTCCGGGTGATCCCGCCGCGACGGGTGCGTATGCGGTTCCAATGATCCAAGAGATATTAGAGAAAAAGGATCTACCAGTGTTTGGAATTTGCCTCGGACATCAGATGCTTGCCCTCGCGGTTGGCGCAAAGACAATCAAGATGGGCCATGGCCACCACGGTGCGAACCACCCTGTTAAAGATCATGATACGGGCAAGGTCGAAATTACGTCGATGAACCATGGATTTGCCGTAGACAGCCAAACGCTGCCGGACGGCGTCATTGAAAGCCACGTTTCGCTGTTTGACGGTTCTAATTGCGGTATCCGCCTCGCGGATCGGCCCGTCTATTCTGTGCAACATCATCCAGAGGCAAGCCCGGGTCCACAAGACAGTTTCTATCTATTCGAACGCTTCGCGCAGTTCATGGCAGATAAAAAATCCGCCTAAGGCCATTAACGAGCTGTTAACCAGCACGGCATCATAAACGTCATGTTATGTTAAGAAACTTGGCGTTCATATGAACACTTCCAAAATCCGTCTGGTTGACTCCAGTGGATGCGCCCCGCTCCCTCACACCAAGCAACTGCTTGGGCGTATACTTGTCGACCGTGGTCTGATCAAAACGTCAGACCTGCTGCTCGCGCTCGGACATCAACGTATGAATGATGTCAAAATTGGCCACATGCTCGTCTCGCAAGGCCAAATTAGCGAAACAGAACTTTACGAAACACTTGCGATTCAGAACTCGCTCCCTTTCATAGACATGCAATCGGATATACCTGATTTAACACTGCAAACCGGCCTCGATCCGCACCAATGCCTGCGCTTGCAATGCGTACCGTGGCGCAGGGAAGGTGAAACCACGATCCTTACTACAAGTTCCCCTGAGCAATTTGAGAATGCCAAGGCAACCCTGCCCGCTGATCTACATCCGGTGAAAATGGCGATCGCGACACGCAGCCATATCACTGAAGCCATTCGCGTGGGCGCAAGCACGATCATGGCGACGACGGCCGAAACACGTGTGCCAGAAGATCTAAGCTGTCGCAGTTTGCCTGCCCAAATCAAAACTACCCTCGCCTTCGCGCTACCGATGTTGGTTCTCGCACTCGCATTGCAATGGCTCACTTTCGCGGGACTATATCGAGCGATCTTTGGCTTTGCGGTCGTCATGGTCTTCACAGGTATCGTAATCAAGACTGCAGCGGCGTTCATCCAGCTCTTCGTAAAAGAACCAGAAAAGCAAATCCGAGCGGCTCCGACGACAAAACTTCCAAGGGTCAGTTTGCTCATCCCACTTCACGATGAAACGGAAATTCTAGAAGCCCTCCTTCGCCACATCGGCATGCTGACATATCCGGAGACCCTGCTTGACGTGATCTTGATCGTAGAAGCAAGCGACACACTGACCCGTTCACATCTTGAGACCACAGATCTGCCCAATTGGATGCGCATTTTGATTGTGCCTGCTGGGAAGATCACTACAAAGCCACGCGCAATGAACTATGCTCTGCCGTTTTGTCGCGGCGATATCATCGGAATCTATGACGCAGAGGATGCGCCCAATCCTGACCAACTCTCAGAAGTTGTCGACCTATTCGCGCGAACATCCGAAAAAACCGCATGTATTCAAGCAGTTTTGGATTTTTATAATGCGCGCTCCAACGCGCTATCGCGTTTCTTTGCAATCGAATATGCGACGTGGTTTCGCTT
>ERZ1048686.3281-NODE-3281-length-10472-cov-9.975233_pt1 | contig 10472 bp, 7 predicted proteins | sample MGYA00383099_ERZ1048686 | MGnify/ENA primary metagenome ERZ1048686 (study PRJEB29581, sample SAMEA5548369) | metagenome | biome: marine; feature: coastal; material: water | depth 25 m | study: Short-term variability in the microbial, nano- and picoplankton...
ATTCCAGGTGATCCGAGTGAAACAGCTGGATATGTTGAACGCTATACAAATTATGGAATCAGTGCGGCAGAACTCCGTTCAGGAAAACCAATTATCGGTATAGCACAAACCGGTAGTGACCTAGTACCGTGCAACAGGGTACACATGAACCTCGCTCACCGTGTTCGTGACGGCATACGTGAATCCGGCGGAATACCTCTGGAGTTCCCGGTTCATCCTATCCAGGAAACCGGTAAACGTCCCACAGCAGCATTAGACCGTAATCTCCAATACCTTGGGCTGGTTGAGGTCCTTTTCGGCTATCCTATCGACGGTGTAGTGCTTACAATCGGCTGTGACAAAACAACACCTGCGCTGTTGATGGCGGCTGCGACGGTTGATATCCCATCGATCTGCCTTTCATCTGGCCCAATGATGAACGGATACTGGAAGGGCGAAAGAGCAGGATCAGGCACTATTAAATGGAAAGCAAGAAAATTGCTGGCAGCCGGTGAGATTGACGAGGAAGAATTCATCCAAATCGTTGTTGATGCCACTACCTCACCGGGATACTGCAATACGATGGGTACAGCAACTACGATGAATTCCCTGGCTGAAGGACTTGGCATGTCCCTGCCGGGCTGCGCGGCTATTCCAGCACCTCTCAGTGAAAGGGGAGAAATGTCATATCGGACAGGACTGCGCATAGTAGATATGGTAAAAGAAGATCTTACACCGTCTAAAATACTAACACGAGAAGCTTTTGAAAATTCAATTGTTTTAAATTCAGCTATCGGCGGTTCAACAAATGCTCCGATCCATATCAATGCCATTGCTCGGCACGTCGGTGTAAAATTGGAGATAGAGGACTGGGAGAAGGTTGGACTTGAAATACCGATGCTGGTAAACCTGCAACCCGCAGGCAAGTACCTTGGTGAGGATTTCCACCGTGCCGGAGGAGTTCCAGCAGTAATGAACACTCTGCTCAAGGCGAAAAAACTACATGAAAATTCACTCACAGTCAATGGAAAAACTGTGGCAGATAATTATGCCGACACAACTACAAAGGATACTGACGTGATCCGTACCTTTCTTAAGCCCATGCTTGAAAACGCGGGATTCATTATTCTCAAGGGTAATATTTTCGATTCTGCAGTGATGAAAACATCTGTAATCAGTGACAATTTTCGTTCTCAGTATCTTTCCAAACCCAATAGTATAAATGTTTTTGAGTTACGCGCCATTGTTTTTGAAGGTCCGGAAGACTATCACTCACGGATAAACGATTCACAACTGAACATCGACATTAACTGTATTCTTGTGATACGTGGCTGTGGACCAGTCGGTTATCCTGGATCGGCAGAGGTGGTCAATATGCAGCCTCCCGACAGGTTGATCAGAGAAGGTGTTCTTGAGCTGCCTACTCTTGGTGACGGGCGTCAAAGCGGAACATCCGGCAGCCCCTCTATACTCAACGTTACACCGGAATCGGCTGTCGGAGGAGGATTGGCCCTGCTCAAGACTGGTGACATTTTGCGGACCGACCTTAACCAGGGCACTCTGGATGTCCTCCTGGACAAATCCGAACTCCGAAAACGCAGAGAAAAGTTAAAATCTTTGAAAATAGAGCACCAGACTCCATGGCAGGAAATTTACCGTGATACAGTTGGTCAGCTTTCAGACGGAGGTATCATCGAACTGGCGGCCAAATACCGTAAAATTAGAAAAACTATTCCCCGACACTCACACTGATTAAAACTAAATGCCGGCTGGTACTAGCCTGCAAAGGCAGGTGAAGCGAAACCGCTGGTTTTCGTGTCTACCTTGAAGAGGGCGCCTGCAAGAGGATACTCTTTGAGATTGAGATTGCGCGCAGCAGTGGTGATGTAAAGAGTGCTTAGATCAGAACCTCCGAAAGCACAGCTCGTGATTTGCGGAACAGGAAGCTGTACAACCCCTAAGCGCTCTCCTTGAGGACTGAAACAGCTAATGCGTCCTCCACCCCAGTGTGCCAGCCAGACCCGGTTTTCGTTATCAACAGTGAGTCCGTCCGGGAAACCCTCTTTTTGGCTATCAAGTCTGGTGAATTCCCGACGGTTTGAAATTGTGCCGTCCTGATGCTTATCAAAGGCCCAAACCGTTCCGCTGAAAGTGTCTACATGATAAAGTGTGCGATCGTCAGCACTGATTGCAGGCCCATTAGGACAGATGTATGGACCGTCCCATCTGGAGTAACTGAGATCGGGATCAATCCTGAATAGACAGCCAGTTGCTTTAGTTTCCGGATCATGGGAACGTCCCGCCCAGATTCTACCGTCACGATCACATTTTGCGTCATTGAAGCGGTTTTCTAATTCTTGCGGATCCGGAAGCAGCGCAAAAGTCCGCTTGCCCGAATTAAGATCCAGGAAATAAACCCCGGAGACGCAACCTGCTACAAAGCCATCATGATTACGTCTGGGCAAAACCCAACCGGTCTTTTCCTCCAGTTCCCAACTACGATGTCCTCCAGTCTTTTCCTCGTAGCAGTGCAGCATCCGCCCGTCAATGTCCACGAAGAAAAGAGACTGTTCTGCGTGAGGCTCGCTTTCAACCCACAGGGGACCTTCCCCGCAGATCGCCTGAACTTCCCAGACACATTCAGCTTCCCCCACCAGATCAAAGTTGTTCATCTGCTTCTATACGATGGTACATGAAAGTCGGCCCTTCTATATACAGGAGCTTGAGAAGCATCCAATTACGGAGTGAATTTCAACGATAACTCACTCAATACGAGTTAGTTGTTTTCTATGATCCCGCTACAGAAGATTGAATTACCTGTAATGGAAAACACACAAGAATAAAAAAGCAATCACATTCAAGCTGGTGAAAATGTAAGGCTGCGTTAATATGAACCAACAATTCCCTTCAGCTTACATTTCCCACATTATCGGCCCACCTTTACGATTTGGTGGCGCAGTCATGAATTCGGCCATTCCTCCTAAGATTTCCTGTACCGTTTCTGTTGCAGCAATAGCACTTTGTTCATTGTCGTAACGGGCAATGATGACAGATTGACCTTCACCTACTTCAATTACGTGTACCGAAACAATTCCGCTAACAGCCTGAATTTTTTCCCTTTGGCTGTCAGCAAATCCCAAAAACTCAGCTCGGCGGCTTGCATCAAAATTAACGTCTGTTACTCTGAAACTCATAGTATTACCTCATCATATACAAGGTTTGCCAGAAAACCTTCATTGCTAAAATACAGACATAATGTTGAAACGCATCCTGGCTGACAACATTCGCCTGGAAAATGACATATAAAACTTAAGAGGGAATTTAAATAATGTCAAGAAATATAATATCTTTAAATACACCACGAGATACACAGTTAATCCATCTTTGCTATCTTTTTACGACTCAATTGGACTAAGAGTATACCTGCCATGATAATTGTTACTCCTATACCGTCCCTCAAAGACAGTGGTTCCGAAAGAATTATGGCAGCAACAAGTACCCCAAAAAAGGGGTTCAGAAAATGAAAGGTCGCCGCCTTGACAGGACCTATTCTTCTTACAAGAAAAAACCAGATAAGTGTACCCAGCAATCCCGGGAAAAGAATCGTATATAAAAAAGCAAGCAGGAAACTTGTGCTCCATTCAATGCTCCATGTCTCAAAAATCAGTGAAAAAGGAAATAGAGTGATACTGCCGACCAGCATCTGAAGACCGACAATCATAAGCACATTTTTATTGCTACTCATCATCCGGCCGACATACAAAGTAGCTGCAGCCAGTGCCGCAACTCCTATCAGGCAAAGTGTCATCCCAAGGTAAGCGCTGCTCCCGCTAAGTTTGTCCAGCATAATGACCAGCACACCTCCAAAACCGACTGTAAGTCCCAAAATCCCTATGAACCCGGTTTTCTCACCAAGAAAAAACCAGCACACGCCTGCAACCACAAGAGGTAGAAGGCTGGCAATGATGGCCGCCAAACCGGCTTCAATCCACTGCATTGCAATGAAATTAAATGCCAGATAAAGAGCATTCTGTGAAATTCCAATGATCACCACTACTGTCCATTCCCCCTTGTTCAACTGAATTTTCTGACCCAACATGCGGGCCAGAGCAATTCCTAGTAGCCCTGAAATTAAAAAACGAAGTGAAAGAACCATCAGGGGTGAGGCAGCAGTCACAATGATCTTTGCTGAAGTAAAAGCACTCGACCAGATGAAAGAAAAGCTTACACCCATCAGTATCGAACGAAAATCCATTAACAATTCCTATGTGTAATTTTTAAGCCTGTTTTGGATGCAGTGAAGTACATAAAGGAGTCGCTTGAGGTGTCCAGCTATCGGTTCTACAAGTTTCAAATGTTATAAATGTACAGGTACATGATTGCTAAGAGAGTTAGTGACTTCCAAAGTCACCGGACTGGATATGCCAGAGATCTGCATAAGTTCCGTTTTTAGCAACGAGATCATCATGATGCCCTTCTTCTGCAACCTGTCCGTCACGCAGAACGAGGATTCTGTCCGCATATCTTATCGTCGAAAGTCTGTGGGCAATTACGAGTGCAGTTTTTCCCTTGGTTATACCTGCCAGATTGGCCTGTATCGCACGTTCTGTTTCAGTATCAACAGAACTGGTCGCTTCGTCAAAAATCATCACCGGCGAGTTTTTGAGCACTGCACGGGCGATGCTGAGTCTTTGACGCTGTCCTCCTGAAAGACGAATTCCTCTTTCACCCACAATTGTCTGGTAGGCTTCCGGAAGTGTCTGCACAAAGTCATGCAACTGAGCTGAGCGTGATGCTGTTTCTACCTGCTGAAAATCTAATTTCTCGGAACCGTAGGCGATATTTTCGGCAATAGTTCCGTGAAATAGATAAACCTCCTGACTGACAAGAGCAATTTGTTTACGTATCTCACTCAGTTCCAGCTCCCGTAGATCAATGCCGTCCAGCAGAACCTGTCCCTGTGTAGGATCGTAAAGCCGTAGCAACATTTTTATCAGAGTAGATTTTCCTGCACCGGTAACGCCCGCAATGCCAATCATTTCACCGGAATTTGCCGTAAAATTTAAACCCTTTAAAACTTCACCACCGCGTTGGTAAGCAAAACCAACGTTGCACAGCTCTATTCTACCCTGAACAGGGATTGGAAGATTATTGGGCTTTTCGGGATTAACAATTTTACTTGGTGTGTGGAGCAGACCAAATGTACGGCGGGCACTCGCTTTAGCTCGTTCATATTCATCAAGTGTGACTCCCATCCTGGTCAACGGCCAGAGCAACCGCTGAATCATCATTGAAAAAAACACCAGTTCGCCAACTGTCAGCAACCCTTTGTCTTCTAAAACCCAGTAACTGCCCAGCAGAAGCACTCCTCCAAAACCTATTGCAATCGCCATGCGAATGAGCGGAACGTACACAGCACTGAGTTTAATTGCCTGGAAATTTGCTTTCTGGTATTGCCTAGATGAGTCAGCCACACGTCCGGATTCAAATTTTTCTGCAGTAAAACTCTTGATTACCAGAATTCCCGCGATATTATTTTCGAGACGACTGCTCAGTGCACCGACCGCTTCACGTACCTTACGGTAACGAGGTGAAATTAAGCGTTGATACATCAGGCTGCCCCATAGAACAATGGGCAGCGGCACAAGTCCTACCACAGCCAGTTCCCAGGAAACGCCAAACATCATACTGCCGGCAAAAATGAAAAGTACAATCAATTGCAGAATTTCGTTAAAGCCGATGTTAAGAAAGCGTTCAATCTGGTTCACATCATCGTTGAGCATTGCCATAGTCTCACCCATACGATGGTTCTCGAAAAACTCAATTTCACGTGTCTGCAGGTGATTGTATGCGTCTGTACGTAATTGATGCTGGACATTCTGGGCGAGATTCATGAATCCATACTGATATGCCCATTCAAAAAGACTTTCAAAGAAAAAAATAACTACACCCAGCACGGCAAGAAATACGGCTAAATTCCAGGGATCAACAGTACCAAGCAAATCTGCAATCCACTGCGGTGGTTCACGTCTAACAGAGTCGATCACCCAGCCAACTAGAACTGGAGGCATCAGGTCAAGAACCTTATTCAAAATACTGGCAAAACATGACCACGAAAAAAACCGCCAATGTGGACGCAGATAACGGAAAAGATTCCACATTGGCGCGGCAGGTTCAGCATATGGATTGTCAACTTGCTTTTCTGCTTGAGCTAATGTACTCATTTTTATAGATGTTACTGGTTTTAATGCAGAATTTAAAAATATTTTGGCCGGAGCAATTACTTACCAGCACGTTTTCAAGACTTCAAGAGTACGGTCAATTTCCTCAAAAGTATTATAATGCACCGGTCCGATACGCACAACTCCACCTGATTCTTCCAGCCCCATAAGGCGTATCGCCTCTAGAGCATAGTTGTGACCGTGCCAGACGAAAATATTTTCTGCAGCCAATTTAACTGCAATCTCTTCCGGATTTTGGTTTTCAACTGTAAATGAAACAGTTGGAACACGACGTGCTAAATCTTTGCCTTCACTGATACCTTTAACATCCACTCCTGCTAAATTTTGCAGACCTTCAATTAACTTGCTGCTGAGAGTCTGTTCGTAGCTCTGAATGGCGAGCATTGCGGCATGTAATTTTTTTCGGCGTCCACTAAATTCAGGAAAATTTGCATGATATTCCTCACACATAGTTTCTCCCAGCCATTCCAGATATTCCAGCACCCCCAATGTACCAGCTTGCCCTTCATGCAGTTGGGTTCCTGTCTCAAATTTCCCTGGTGAGGTATTATCTGCGGGACGCACTTTATAAGCTTCAAGTTTCTCCAGCATTTCTGCTTTCCCCCACAAAACCCCCTGGTGCGGACCAAAAAATTTATAAGGGGAACAGGCCAGAAAATCACAACCGATATCCTGTACATCAGTCGGCCCGTGAGGTACGTACTGTACCGCGTCAACAAAAACCAGAGTCTCTGACTGATGCGCCATTTCAGTGAGGGCTTTAACGTTGTTAATTGTTCCCAGACAATTGCTGGCGTAGTTGATTGCAGCGAGTTTTACGTTATTATTTTTGAAGATGGATTGCGCTTCATCCAGATCGTATTCGTATGTTTCTAGATTAAAATTCAGCCACTTCACTTCAAGTCCCAAATCCTCAACCAGATGCAGCCATGGTCCAACATTACCGTCATGGTCCATACGTGTCAGCAGAATTGCGTCACCACGCTTGAGCAGACGTCCAATTGAGCGTGAAACCGCAAAAGTCAGGCTTGTCATATTGGCGCCAAAAACTATTTCGTCAGCAGATTTTGCATTCAGTAAATCAGCCATCCCCTGATGTGCGTCCTCCAGTACTTTATCGGATTCAACAGAAGTTCGGAATGGACCACCGTGGTTGGAATTGGTGTGTATCAGATAATGTTCCATCCGTTCCAGCACATGACGCGGAACCTGCGTTCCTCCCGGATTGTCCAGATAAATCCTCGCTTTACCTTCATCTTTTAAAGCCAGAGCCGGAAATTGTTCACGAATAGATTTAATATTTAATGTCATTTTTACCTTTTTTTCAGATTAAAAACTTTAGAATCAATAATATGATTCATTCCTAAATAGAATAATATATCTGCAAATTGTATTTTTACGTAGACCTTAAAACCATGTCATTAATTTAAGCATACCATATCGCCACGCAGTACACAGATAAAATTGCTTAAAAACAGTCACCTGAGCACTTAATGGAAATTTGTAAAAATTTTCCGGAATTATATTTCGCGTGAAAGAAAACTTTATGGAAGTTCGTCAAAACAGATTTCAGGCATACTTCAATAGTGATCCGGCGCTTTTTCCGGTAATATACCTTTCGGACTAAATCTCAGCACCAGTACCAGAATCAAGCCCATAAGAATCATTCTCATATGAGGAGCAACATCCTGCAGATGTAGCCTCAGCGGACTTGTTTCTTCGAGAAAAATATCCAGATTGCCCACCAGCCACAGTGAAGCTGGCTCTGCTTCAATCCAGACAAACCAGGTGATGAACGCGCCGATGATTGATCCGAGATTATTTCCGCTTCCACCAATGATGACCATCACCCAGATTAGAAAAGTAAAACGCAAGGGAATGTAACTTCCGGGTGTGAACTGTCCATCGAGAGTTGTCAGCATTGCTCCTGAAATGCCGATTACTGCGGAACCGATGATGAAAACCTGCCGATGACGGCTGGTAATGTCTTTGCCCATTGCAGAAGCTGCGGTTTCATTGTCACGAATGGCACGCATCATACGTCCCCATGGTGAATTCAGCGCACGAGTAGCAAGCCCCAGAATAATCAGCACAACTAAGACAAATAGTGCTGTGTAACAGAGCTTCACCACCACGCCTGCGCTCAGTTGCATTACTTCACGCATAACATCCGCACTCAGCGCACTACCGTCATCCGCTGTTCCGTAAAACCACTTTACCAGATTTATAAACCATTCAGTCTGCTGCAGATCCACTTCATAAGGAACAGGACGTTTCAGTCCGGTCACATTTTTAACTCCGCGGGACAGCCAGTCCTCGTTTTTTAGAATGGAAATCATGATTTCAGAAATCCCCAAAGTTGCAATCGCGAAATAATCTGAACGTAAACCAAGCGCAATTCTGCCAATCAACCAGGCTAAACCTGCGGCTGCAACTCCGCCTGCAAGCCAGGAGAACAGGATCGGCAGTCCTAGCCCACCGAGAAAACCTGTTTTAGCCGGATCAACTGCTTCAATTGCATAAGTCCCCTGTTCGTAAAAGAAACGCATGAACAGATAACCAATGAGAACCACAGCAGTCATGCTCCACGTCCGTTTACGCCCTTTTGCAATTTTTTTCCAGACCAGTATACCTGCAGTGATGGTTATCAGCAGAGATATAATAGCGGCTAATAATGATGATCCGCCGACCGACCAGGCTTTTGAAACAGGTGCATATGAAATCAGTACTGCAGTCAAACCGCCGATTGCGGTGGATGCCATCACACCTGCATTAAAAAGTCCTGCATAACCCCACTGCATGTTAAGTCCCATCGACATAACCGCGGAAATCAGACAGAGGTTCAAAATTGCCAGGGCTACGTTCCATGCCTGCCCGTAGCCGACCATAACCAGCAACAGGGCCATAATAGAAAAACTGATAATTGCCCGTTTTGAATTTGTCATAAAACCTTCCCGCGTAATATTCCGGTAGGCCGCACCAGCAGCACCAGCACCAGAATTAAAAATGATACCGCAAATTTGTATTCAGTGGTTAAAAACTGGATCATACTTTCAGGCGCAAAGTCTCCGGGAGAAATGTATTTTATAAATTTTTTGAAAGCATAGGTGGCAGAAATTTCAGAAAACGCTACTACATATCCACCGAGAATTGCTCCCAACGGTTGACCAATACCTCCAACAATCGCCGCAGCAAAGATCGGGAGCAGCAAATGGAAATATACCAACGGTTTGAAACTTTTATCGAGCCCATAAAGAACTCCGGCTAACGTTGCTAAACTTGCGGCAATAATCCAGGTCACCAGCACTACGCGCTCCGGATTGATTCCGGAAAGCAATGCCAGGTCTTCATTGTCAGAAAAAGCACGCATGGCTTTTCCGGTACGTGTGCGCTGTAAAAACCAGAGCAGTGCCAGCACCGCGATTACAGCCAGGATAAAGGTCAAAACCTGAGTTTGTTTCAGGGCCAGACCTTCACTCAGTCCTGTCATTTTTTTGAAAGCACCGGCTTTTATCAGAAATTTTTGACCGTCCCGGAATATCCTTTCATCAGTTCCGATCAAAATGCGGACTAAGCCGTTCAGCATGAACATCACACCAACCGATGCGACCACAAAAGTCACAGGCCGGCTTTTGTTTATCCGGTAAAAACTGAAAATAGATTTATCTATTGCCACCGCAAGCAATGCTGTAAGCAGGATTGCAAAAGGCAATGCAAGCAGTGCTGTAGGCAGGGGCCCCATGGAAATTCCCATTGACTGAAACCACCAGGTGATGAAAATGGTGGCCAATGTACCAAATGACATCACCTCACCATGAGCAAAATTCGCAAAACGCAGAATTCCAAAAACCAGCGTAACCCCTACTGCTCCCAACGCCAACTGGGAACCATAGGAAATTGACGGTATCAAAACATAATTTGTAATCAGCACTAGTGCATTTAACAAGTCAGTAGAATAATCCAAATTCAGCCTCCCAAAAATGTTTTGCGAACTTCTTCATTCGCCAGCAGTGCTTCTCCGCTGTCGGTAAAACGGTTTTCACCTGTCACCAGTACAAAACCAATATCTGCAATGTTCAGGGCTTGTCGCGCATTTTGTTCAACCATAAGAATCGCGATTCCGCTGCGTTTTATCTCAATGATCCGATCAAACAGTTCATCCATCACAATTGGTGAAACCCCGGCAGTAGGTTCATCCAGCATCAGCACAGTCGGTTTTGTCATCAGAGCACGTCCCACTGCAACCTGCTG
>ERZ1048686.3282-NODE-3282-length-10468-cov-3.898012_pt1 | contig 10468 bp, 8 predicted proteins | sample MGYA00383099_ERZ1048686 | MGnify/ENA primary metagenome ERZ1048686 (study PRJEB29581, sample SAMEA5548369) | metagenome | biome: marine; feature: coastal; material: water | depth 25 m | study: Short-term variability in the microbial, nano- and picoplankton...
ATCGCAGTGGTCGATAATATGCTCCCCTGGGACATGGTTCACTTTGACGTCCAGCTCGTGGGAGGCATCTCGCTTCATCAAGGAAGGATTGCTGAAATGCAAACCGGTGAGGGTAAGACATTGGTTGGAACCCTTCCCGTTTTCCTAAACGCCCTCACCGGACTTGGAGTCCACCTTGTAACCGTCAACGATTACCTTGCTCGTCGTGATTCCGAGTGGATGGGTGCTCTCTTCAAATACCTCGGTCTAACCGTTGGGTGTATTCAAAATCAACAGTTTCCCGGCATCCGCCGTGAACAATATTATTGCGACATCACTTATGGAACGAATGCCGAATTTGGATTCGATTATCTTCGCGACAACGGCATGGCTGGCTCGACCGATGATCAAGTTCAGCGCGATCACTACTTCGCAATTGTTGATGAGGTCGACTCAATTCTAATCGATGAGGCGCGGACTCCTCTCATCATCTCAGGCCCCGCTGTAATTTCCAACACCGAGGAATACAAACGCTACCGCAGCGTGATCGAGCAGTTGGTAAAAAAGCAAAACCACCTTTGCAACGAGCTTGCCACCGAGGCCACTAAAGCAATTGAGGAAAGCGACGATGAGGTCGCTGGACGCGCACTCTTCAAGCTGAAGCTCGGTCAACCCCGCAACCGCCAGTTCATGCGCTGCATGGAAGATCCAGACACGCGCCGCCTCATTGAAAAGACTGAACTTTCATTCTATCAGGACGCCCAAAAGAAAGAGCTATTCGCGATCAAGGAGGAGCTCTACTTTACGATCGATGAGAAAGGACACGACGCCGACCTCATGGAGATGGGTCGTGAATTCCTTTCACCTGAAGATCCAGAAGCTTTCGTCATACCTGACCTTGCCTCTGACTTCGCCAATGTCGATGCCAACCCCGATCTGGACGATGAACAACGCCTCGCCGAAAAGGACCGAATCCAGACCAAAATGGATGCTCAGGGCACACGAGTTCACGCCATTTCGCAACTCCTGAAAGCTTATTGTTTGTATGAGAAAGACAACGAGTACGTTGTCAAGGATAGCAAGGTAGTCATTGTCGACGAAAATACCGGACGCGAAATGACCGGACGCCGTTGGTCTGATGGGCTTCACCAAGCGGTCGAAGCAAAAGAAAATGTGGAAATCGAGCGCGAAACCCAGACTTACGCTACAATCACGATTCAGAATTATTTTCGACTTTATGAAAAACTCGGCGGCATGACCGGGACCGCTGAAACTGAAGCTGCTGAATTTCAGGATATTTACGGACTCGACGTGCTACCCATCCCCAATCACAAACCGAACCAGCGGAAGGATCACAACGACCAAGTCTTCAAGACCCGTCGTGAAAAATTCAATGCCGTTGTTGCAAAAATCCAACAATGCCATGATTTGGGTCAACCAGTCCTTGTTGGAACCGCTTCGGTGGAAGCATCCGAAACACTCTCACGAATGCTTCAACGTTCGAAGATTACACATAAAGTTCTCAACGCTAAGTATCACCTTCAGGAAGCCGAAATTGTAAAGGCTGCCGGTCAGCTTGGTTCCGTCACCGTCTCAACCAACATGGCTGGGCGCGGAACCGATATTAAACTTGGCCAAGACGTAAAAGAAGCTGGAGGACTCTTCGTCATAGGCACCGAGCGCCACCAATCCCGCCGGACTGACCGACAGCTTCGTGGACGTTGTTCACGTCAGGGCGACCCAGGGTCTTCACAATTCTTCATCTCTTTTGAAGATGACTTAATGCGCAATTTCGCTGCTGCCGATCGCATGACCAACATGATGGAGCGGTTCGGCATGGAAGATGGTGAAGCTCTCGAACACAAATGGCTCAACCGGTCAGTTGAAACAGCCCAAAAGCGAGTCGAGCAAATGTATTATCGCCGACGAAAATACGTTCTCGACTTCGATGACGTGATGAATCGTCAGCGCGAAGTGGTCTATGGCTATCGTAACGAGGTTCTCAAATCAGAAGATCCGCGAGAACTCATTATGGAGCTTCTTGACCGCATTATTCCCTCTCAGGTGAGTTACTACATGGAAGAGCGTGATGAGGGTCAACCCGACTTCATGGAACTCCTAAACTGGGTGAATAAAACATTCCCCCTTCACCTCTCCATCGACGAAGCAAAGTTTGAAACCCGCGATGTCGAAGCGAACTCAAAATTTCTTCTCGAACGAGTTCACACCGCCTATGGACGCAAGATCGAGATGGAGGATTCTGAACACCTCGATTCTCTCGAACGCCACATCATGCTCAATGCTATTGATCAAAAATGGCAGGAACATCTTTACGCGATGGACTCACTTCGGGAAGGCGTTCAGCTTCGAGCGCAAGGTCAAAAAGATCCTCTCGTGGAATATAAAATGGAGGCTTACAAGCTCTTCACCGCGCTCATGGATACGATTGATGAGGGTGCCGTTCATAATCTCTTTCGCTTCACCACGATCCGTGAAATTGACCCTGTTCTCGCCGATGTGCCTCAACAGATTTCGGGCGGAAATGAAAATAATATGGCAGTCTCCGGTTCATCTAGTGTCGTTCCTGAAACCGGAAGCGGCTCCGATGAAAGCGGCTTGAAACTTAACCTTCCGAAGCGCCGCCCCATCGCAAAGGTCGGACGCAACGAGCCTTGCAGCTGCGGATCAGGCAAGAAATACAAGCAGTGCTGCGGTCGTATTTCCGAGTAGTCAGCGCGAATTAAAAACTTTCATTCAAGCGGCGCTTCCGCAGAAATGTTGGTGCGCCTTTTTTAACGAGTACAATGAGAAAACCCGAAGACGAACTGAAAGACCTTGAACAGAGGGGACTTCTTCGCGGGCTGCGCCCAATAAGTTATCCGGATCTTCCAACCGTCGAACTACAAGGCCGAAAACTCATCAACTTTTCATCGAATGATTATCTCGGGCTTTCTCAACACCCGGCTCTTATTGCAGCCGCCACAAAAGCCTTGCAAGATTATGGAACGGGCAGCACAGCATCTCGACTCATTTGCGGATCTCTTGATATCTACCACCAACTTGAAGAAAAAATAGCGACTCTCAAAAAGACCGAAGCAGCGCTCACTTTCGCCAATGGCTTTACCACCGCGATGGGAATAATCCCGGCAATCATAGGTAAGAGCGACACTGTCATTCTAGACAAACTTGCCCATGCCTGTCTCATCGACGCCGCTAAACTCTCTGGGGCAACCCTTCGTATCTTCCCGCACAACGATCTCAATAAGCTCGAAAAACTCCTCACTTCTAGTAGCGGCCGTACTTTAATTGTAACCGAATCTGTATTCTCTATGGATGGCGACCTTTGCCCTCTTTCCGAAATCGTAAAACTTAAGGAAAAGCACGGCGCCCTCCTCTTTTTGGACGAAGCCCATGCCATCGGATTACTCGGCCAAACCGGACAAGGACTTGCAGAGAAGTTGAACCTTCAGGATCAAATTGATTTTCAGATGGGCACCCTCGGGAAATCTCTAGGCTCGGCCGGCGGCTATCTCGCAGCATCAAGGCCATGGATTGATCTTTTCATCAATAAAGCCCGTTCCTTAGTTTACTCGACAGCACCACCACCCTCACAAGCCGCTGCAAGCCTTGCAGCTCTCAACCTTTTGAATTCACCAGAAGGAATTGCGAGACGTGATCGCCTTAAGACTTACTCAGACTCTTTTGGCTCCCCTACCCCAATCATTCCCAAGATTATTGGCGAAAACAGATCCGCGCTTGCGGCCTCGGGTTCTCTCCTTCAAAGCGGTTTTTTAGTTCCAGCGATTCGATACCCCACCATCCCACGAGGAACGGCACGACTTCGAATCACCCTGAGCGCTGCCCACAGCACGGAAAATCTCAGCGATCTTAAAGAGGCCTTGGCCTTGCTGTAAAAACACTACAAACTCATCACATGTCCAAATTTTCAGGAAAACGAGTTGTGATCACCGGAGCAGGTCGCGGTATCGGCCTTGCCATTGCTCACGCTTTCGCCCGCGAAGGAGCAAAGCTGGCCATCATTTCCCGCAACCCCACGAGCTGTGGAGCCGCCGCCAAGGAAATTAATGCAGTTCATCCCGACTCAACCCGCTTTTACCCATTAGATGTCGCCGATTTTGACTCCGTGCAAGAGACCGGAAAAACTATTGTTGAAGACCTTGGGGGAATCGATATTCTAATCAACAATGCTGGCGTAACGAGAGACGGATTAATTATGCGAATGAAATCGGAGGATTGGGACGCCGTTCTTGATACCAACCTCAAGGGAGCCTTCAACCTTGTTAAGGCTCTGCAACGTCCACTTATGAAAGGCACCGACCCCCGGATTATTAACATCAGCTCCGTGATCGGGCTGATCGGAAATGCCGGCCAAGCCAACTACGCAGCTTCAAAAGCGGGGCTGATTGGTTTCACTAAATCAGTGGCTCGCGAACTTGCTGGGCGCAAAGTCACATGTAACGCCATTGCTCCGGGCTTTATTACCACCGATATGACCGACGAACTTTCTGACGACCTTAAACAAGGGATCATCGCAAAGGTCCCCCTCGCTGATTTCGGCCAAGTTGACGACATCGCCAATGTCTCGCTTTTCCTTGCCGGACCAGAAGCCCGCTACATCACAGGCCAAGTGCTCGCCGTTGATGGTGGCATGACCATGTAAATTAATGACACTTCTCTTGATTCGTCATGCCACCGCCGCTGCTCATGGGCTAGCTGGTGGTGACTTCGTCCGAAATCTTGTTGAAAAAGGTCACGAACAATCTCAGCGCGTTGGAAGGTTTCTTAAGAAGCATGAGCTTATACCCGACATCGTTCTTTCAAGCCCCGTCTTGCGAGCAAAAGAGACAGCTAAAATCTTAGCCGCCGAAGGCTGTCCAAAACCTGTCATCGAACCATGGCTCGCTTGCGGGATGAGACCAGAAACCGTTCTTCAAGAGCTCAAGGCCTATCAGCAATTTAATCGGATCGCCATGGTTGGCCATGAGCCCGATTTTTCAGCTCTAGTCGAGCATATCCTTGGTGCAGAAACTTACTCAATCCGCGTCAAAAAAGCCTCAATCATTTCACTGGAAGTGGGACGCCATCCGCTACTTAATTTTAGCATCCCTTGTAAATTACTGAAATAGTTCACTTCACGAGGAATGAGACATCAAAAAATTCTTGCTACGGAGAGTTCAATGGAATCGGCACAATCACCCCCATAACTGCTCAAAAATGATAAGGGGAATTGAGATAAGAAATCTCTATGGCGGCAAGGATCATGAAAATGCTGTTCAACCACCTCCTATGAATCGCCTATTCCCTCGAAAACTGACTATTCCTCAAATTTCCCCTAATTTTTTCTGAAGTAATACGTTCAAACTGAAGAAAATCACTAGATCTCTTCGCTGGCCAAACTACGTTTTGGATGGTATTTTCCTCCCACCTTAAATTTAGATTTTTCTGCCAATCCCATTATGAGTTTACACGCACAACTTTCACCGGAAGCCCAGGCACGACTTTTGTCCCAACAGCGGATGTCGACCATCACCAGCTTGATCATCGCTCTCTTGTTAATGGTCCTTGTTGGATTGATCCTTTGGATTATTGCGATGAACCTTCCTGCTAAGAATATTCCGCAATTGGTTAGCTATAACGGGACCCCTGAATCCGAGGAAAACCTCAAACAAAAGAAGGTCCAGACTCAAATCGAGCGAAAACCTGCGGCACCTTCAGCTTCAATGTCCAAAGTCATTGCGGCCAATACATCATCCCCTACTGCCATTCCTGTCCCAGAAATCGACGTCCCCGATCCTAGCACTGACTTTGGTGATGGAAATGACTTCGGCGACGGTTGGGGCGACGGAGATGGATCAGGTGCTGGTGGTGGGTTCGGTAATATCCCAACAGCCATGAAGAAGCGTTGCTCCAAGGCCGACCGCCTCCAACGTTTGACTTCAAGCGGTGGGACCGAAAAATGTGAGGACGCCGTTGTCGCAACTCTTCGCTGGCTGAAAGAAGAACAAAACGAAGACGGCTCATGGTGTGGTCAACAGCAAATTGGCATGACTGGTCTTGGGCTCCTGACCTTCTTGGGTCACTGCGAGACCGCAGGGTCGGAAGAGTTTGGCGAAACTGTCCTCGCAGCGATTACCTTCCTAGTCGACAAAGCAATGAAAAATAACGGCAAGCTTGGAAGTGACTTCAAGAACAATCACTGGTGCTACGAGCACGCGATTGCCGTCTATGCTTTAGCGGAGGCTTATACCCTCTGCATCAAATCTTTTGGAGAGAATATTAACCAGCTAGAAGATGCCGTCATGGCTTCCGGACAATTTATGATCAACAGTCAACACCAAGGTGGTGGCTGGGACTATGCTTACAGTGAGGACAGCCCTCGAGGCGGTGATGTTTCAATCGTCGGATGGCATCTCCAAGCGCTTAAGGCCTGCAAATACACTGGCCTTGATTTCGCAAACCTAACACGTTGCTACAAAAAAGGATTGGATTACGTCGAGCGATGCCAGCTGGCAAGTGGAGCAATTGGATACTCTGGCCCAAACGTCCACGGTGGATCTGACGGAACTACTCTTGCTGCTGTCGGCGCTCTTTGTTTCCAGATTTGGAAATCTTCCGCCAGTAAAGTTGCCCGCAAAGCCGTCCGCTTTATGGACAAGGAGATGAAATTTGATTGGAATACTGCAGATTCAGATCTTTATGGTCACTACTATGCGGTCCAGTGCATGATTAACAATGGTGGACCTGAGTGGGAACGCTACAACAAGCTTTTCCGCGATCAGGTTCTCGATAACCAACATAAAGATGGTTATTATAAGGTTGTTGGTGGTGGAAATAAGATCAATGCGGTCGCGGGATCCTTTGCCGGAGACGGTGGTTACGGTCGTCACTATCGTGCCTGCCTCGCAACCTTAATGCTTGAGTCCTATTACAGATTCCTTCCCGCTACGGGAGCAAAGACCAACTAAACTTTCTCTCTTTATTTTTCAAAAGCTGCGCATCTGGGGATGCGCGGCTTTTTTCTTTGTCGAAAAGCCCAATTTGGGGCTAAATCTCAAGTGGTCGGTAAAATTGAGTCTTTTCTAAGAAACCACCTAGTTCAATCGTTCTCAGTGCAAACAACAGACTGCCTTTATTCTTCAAACCAAACTTCAGCTTCTGTCCTGCAGTAATCTGACATCAAAACACCCTTCCCTGTTATTACTCTATGAGCTTACACGCGCAACTTTCGCCAGAGGCCCAAGCCCGACTCGCGGCCCAGCAACGGATGTCGACCATCACCAGCTTGGTCATTGCTCTTTTACTTATGGTGCTCGTCGGGCTGATCCTCTGGATCATCGCGATGAACCTGCCTTCCAAGAACATCCCGCAGTTAGTCAGCTATAACGGGACTCCCGAGGCCGAGGAAAACCTGAAACAAAAGAAAGTTCAAACAAAGATTGAGCGCAAACCTGCTGCACCTTCAGCTTCAATGTCTAAAGTCATTGCAGCCAACACCTCATCTCCCACGGCTATTCCTATTCCAGAAATTGACGTTCCAGATCCAAGCACTGACTTTGGCGATGGAAATGACTTCGGCGATGGTTGGGGTGACGGAGATGGATCCGGCGCTGGTGGTGGGTTCGGTAATATCCCGACTGCCATGAGAAAGCGCTGCTCTAAGGCCGACCGCCTCCAACGACTCACTTCGAACGGCGGCACTGAAAAATGTGAAGACGCCGTTGTCGCCTCATTACGCTGGCTAAAAGAGAAACAAAATAAAGACGGTTCGTGGACAAGCCGATCTGTGCCTATGACTGGACTTGCTCTCCTTGCCTATCTCGGACATTGCGAAACCGCTGGGTCCGAAGAATTTGGCGACACCGTTCTCGCTGCCATTACCTTTCTTGTCGATAAATCCATGAAAAACAACGGCAAGCTAGCTGATGATTTCAAGGCAAAAAGCTGGTGCTATGAACACGCGATTGCAGTTTACGCCCTTGCTGAAGCTTACACCCTTTGCGTGAAGTCCTTCGGGGAAAATATCAATCAGCTGGAAGACGCAGTCATGGCTTCCGGCCAATTCCTCATCAATAGCCAGCATTCAAATGGTGGTTGGGCCTACTCATACGTCGAAGAAGGTGGGCATACCGACACTTCAATTGTAGGGTGGCAGCTTCAGGCCCTTAAGGCCTGTAAATACACTGGTCTTGATTTCGCAAACTTAAGACGATGCGTCAAAAAGGGTCTCGACTACATGGAGACTAAGCAAGCCCCTAGCGGAGCATTCGGCTACTCTAGCCCTTCGATCCGCGAAGACGGAACCACCCTTGCGGCTGTCGGTGCCCTTTGCTTTCAAATTTGGGAATCTTCCGCAAATCGTCAAGCTCGTAAAGCAGTGAAATTCATGCATGAAAACATGAAACTTGATTGGAAAACCAAACACTCAGATCTCTACGGCCACTATTACGCAGCCCAAGCGATGATCAACAATGGAGGGAAGGAGTGGGAAAAATACAACGAACTTTTCAGAGACCAAGTCCTCAATAACCAAAACAAAGATGGTTCATACAAGTCAGTTCAAGCGGGCCACGGCCTTAACGGAGGTGGTTTCGCGGAACACTACCGCACCTGCCTTGCAACCCTAATGCTCGAGTCGTATTACCGCTTCCTACCAGGGACAGGGCAAAAGAACTAAGAGCACCTTGGCACATTTCCATTAAAAGCCGCTCAGCTTAGGTAAGCGGTTTTTTACGCTCTTAATTTCTCGCTGGCACTGGCAAGCAACCAAAGCGCGTCAGAAAGTCGGTTCAGAAAAATCCTGACTTCAGCAGACGCCACTTCATCTACAACATCCCAGCTCCGACGCTCCGCTCTCCTCGCGACTGTCCTAGCAAGATGAATCCGGGCAGACAATTCCCCTCCTCGCTCCCCGGGCCTCAGCCAGCCCTTAAATTTTTCCTCCTTCTCAATTGAAGCGCTCCAGTCCTCGAGCCACTGGATTTCCGTTATTGAAATACGTCCAAAACCAGCTTTCTCATACTCGATCTCCTTCCCAAACGGCATTGCGAGCTCTCCCATCAAGGTCACTAACCACTCTTGAATCTGGTCAACTGCCTTAGCTATCTCTCCATCCAAAAGAACACGCGCAATTCCTAGATTCGCGTTTAATTCATCAACAGCCCCCAGTGCCTCTATCTGAGGATCTCCTTTGGAAACTTTCCCTCCAAACAATAAATCGGTAAACCCCTTATCCCCCCTTTTTGTCGTAATACTCATGGCTCGAGGCACTTTCGCCTTTCCTTCGCTCCCGTCCACTACGAAACTCACCGCAATGCAACGTCGCCACTTCATACACACATCTTTTGCGGCCCTCACTACCGCAGCCCTCGCAGATCACCATGGTAAACACCCAACAACAACGGCTGAAGATCTCTTCAAGATCTCTCTCGCCCAATGGTCTAATCATCGGGCTTTAAAAGGGGGTAAAATGACCAATATGGATTGGCCCGAATACACCAAGAAAACCTACAACATCCTTGCACTTGAATACGTAAATCAATTCTTTAAAGACAAGGCAAACGACAATAAATATCTTGGCGAACTCAACAAGCGGGTCTCCGATCTTGGCATGACAAACGTGCTGATCATGGTCGATGGTGAAGGACATATTGGCGCCGGTTCTGATCAAAAGCGTCAAAAGACCATCGATAATCATAAGAAATGGGTGGAAGCAGCCAAACGGCTTGGATGTCACTCGATCCGTGTAAACTCCCATGGAGAAGGCAATGATGACGCCGAAAAAGCAGCGAATTGCGTCAAGGGCCTAAGCTCCCTCTCTACTTTCGCCCAAGATCATCAAATTAATATTATTGTGGAAAACCACGGAGGTCTCTCTTCAAACGGGGCCTGGATGTCAAAAGTCCTAAAGGATGTCGGACTGGATAACTGCGGCTCTCTTCCCGATTTCGGTAACTTCCACGGATATGACCGCTACAAAGGCCTTAAAGAACTCATGCCTTTTGCTAAGGGTGTTTCCGCAAAGTCACATGAATTCGATGATAAAGGCGAGGAGACCAAGACCGATTTCACCAAGGCCTTAGGAATCGTTCTCGATCATGATTATCATGGCTGGGTTGGAGTCGAATATGAGGGTCGCAAACTCTCTGAGGACGAAGGCATCAAAGCCACCAAAGCTCTACTTGAAAAGAGCCGGGCTACTCTTCACACAAAGAAAAAGTAACTTCTCCAATTTCAGTTCGACCGTGCGCCTTTGGGTGCACGGTCTTTTTTACGATTATCCAACCGACCCCTAATGCAAAAGAATGAAAACCATTCAACTTAGGACGATGGGAAGTCTCATCTCCAAGAAAAACCCCTTTAAAGGCCGCCTTTCTGAAATATTCACCATCACTCATCCCGTCCTCTATATAATGGAATTGTTGCTATTCCCCTTCATTTTTTTAACGCTTGTTGCTTCTGCGCTGGGTGC
>ERZ1048686.3288-NODE-3288-length-10461-cov-41.943398_pt1 | contig 10461 bp, 8 predicted proteins | sample MGYA00383099_ERZ1048686 | MGnify/ENA primary metagenome ERZ1048686 (study PRJEB29581, sample SAMEA5548369) | metagenome | biome: marine; feature: coastal; material: water | depth 25 m | study: Short-term variability in the microbial, nano- and picoplankton...
CGCAAGCGCTTCAATGTCGCCTCTTGGTCATCGACAAGAGCTACAACAATATCACCATTTTCTGCATCATTTTGTTCATTTATAACAACAATATCACCATCATTTATACCAGCTTCGATCATAGAGTCACCTTTAACCTCAAGAGCATAATGCCGTCCTGAATTTTTGAGCATTTCGCCTGGCACTGAAACATTATTTGATACTTGTTGTATCGCCTCAATAGGAGTTCCGGCTGCTATTCGACCCATTATAGGAAGTGTTAATGCATTTGCTGCTTCAATCGGAAGTGCTGCTGCTGGTGGTGGTGTTAGAGATCCTTCAATAATTCTAGGTTGAAAGCCTCCTCCATCTATACTTTCAGGAAGTCGGAGTATTTCAATTGCCCTAGCACGATGTGCTAATCGACGAATAAAGCCCCGTTCTTCTAAGGCGGTAATTAGCCTGTGTATTCCTGATTTAGAACGTAAATCTAGAGCTTCTTTCATTTCATCAAAACTTGGCGGTACACCATCTTTTTGCAAGCGTTTATGAATAAATTCTAATAAATCTAGTTGTTTACGTGTCAGCATTTTAGCCACCTAATTCTTTATGTTTCTCATATGTACACTTAAGTTCTACAACTGTTCTTGTTTTGTGTCAAATAAATTTAATTTTTTATAATTTTATTAAAATACCAATTTACTTATTTCAACGGGATTACTTTAACACTAGAACCTTTTTGTTTTGCTTGATCGTTTGCTGGTCGCACTAGTAGTGCATTTGCTTTTGATAAAATTGTTAATAGTGAACTGTCTTGTTGACCAAATGGTTCAACCGTTTGAGTGCCATTAACAAATCTCATTTTGGCTCTCATATAATGCTCTCTTGGTCCATTTTGGGGTAAATCATTTTCCAAAATAGCATTTTGAGTAACCAAGGGAGCTTTTCCTTTGCCGAGCATTACATTAATTGCTGGTTTTAGGAAAACCATGCCACAAACAAGTGCCGACACTGGATTACCTGGAAGACCAAAAATAGGTATTTTACCAATTTTTCCCGCCATAAGTGGCTTGCCAGGTCGCATAGCAACTTTATAGAAAGATGTTTCCATTCCCATATCTTTTGCTGTTGAATGAACTAAATCGTAGTCTCCGACAGAAGCACCACCAAGGGTAACTATTAAGTCAACATTATTGCAAAGATTCAATACTGTTTTAAGTTCTTGTGAAGTATCTCGAGCAATTGGTAAAAGTCTCGCAATTCCCCCTGATGTTTCAATAAGAGTTTTTAAGCCATAATTATTAGATGAGATAATTTGATCTTTTTCCGGCACTTCTCCAACATTAACTAATTCATCACCTGTTGCAATTAACGCAATTATAGGTTTTCTAAAAACAGGAACTTTTGCGATATTCATCGCAGCTAACAATGAAATTAATGATGCATTTAAAATTACTGGAGCATCAATACAGTCACCAACTTTAAAATCACCACCTTTCGGTCTAATAAAGTCATTTTTATCAAATACATTATTGATGATAATTTTATCATTAGATTTTATGCAATCTTCTTGTATCAAAATATGATCAGATCCTTTTGGAACTGGCGCACCGGTGAAAATTCGAACTGCAGTTCCAATAGTTACTTTACCATCAAAACCCAATCCAGCTACTGATTGGCCGATTACCTTGAGTTCAGCTCCAGGCTGCAGGTCATTTGCGTTTATTGCATAACCATCCATAGCCGAGGATTTAAAAGGTGGTTGATCACGGTTTGCATATATTTTTGATGCAAGTACCCTATTTCCTGCATGATCTAATTCAACCAACTCAATATCTAATGGTTTTACTAAGTCTAGGACCTGAGAAAGAGCTTGATTAACACTTATCATTCACAAACAAACTGCCCGGTTTTACCACCGTCTTTCAATGTTACTCTCAAATCCGTTATTTTCATTGTTTTGTCTATAGCTTTCACCATATCGTAGATTGTAAGGGCTGTTATATTAGCCGCAGTCAGTGCTTCCATTTCCACACCTGTCTGGCCATTGGTTTTCACAGTTGCTTCGATTTCAACAGAGTTGTTGGATGGTTCAATTCTTAAATCAATATTTACATTTGTTATAGGTAATGGATGACATAATGGAATGAGATCAGCAGTTTTTTTTGCAGCCATAATTCCTGCTGTTCTCGCTATACCCAAAACATCACCTTTTTTTGCATCACCATTTTTAATTATTTCAAGTGTATTTGAATTCATCAAAATTCTTGCCTTTGCAACCGCAACTCTTGATGTTGTTTCTTTGTTAGAAACATCAACCATGTGAGCTTGACCTTGATCATTAAAGTGATTCAATTTTGGCATTAATTTGATCTCGTATGTTTTAATAAAGATTTGGTTGCTTCTTTGACATCATTTTGTCTCATCAAGCTTTCTCCAATTAAAAAGCTTCGAGCTCCAACTTCTGCCATTTGATCCATATCTTCAGATGTGAATATTCCACTTTCAGTTATCATATGTCTATCACTAGGAACATGTTTTGATAATAACCTTGTTGTATCTAATGTAACATCAAATGTTTTCAAATTGCGATTGTTTATACCCAATAGGGATGATTTACACATTAGCCCTCGGTCTAATTCTTCTCTATTGTGTACTTCTAAAAGAACATCCATTCCCCATTCGAATGCACATGCCTCTAGCTCTTGTGCTTGCATGTCAGATACTGATGCTAATATTATTAAAATACAATCTGCGTTCCAGGCTCGTGCTTGTGCTACCTGATAAGTATCATACATGAAATCTTTTCGTAGTGCCGGTAGATTACAGGCCTTCCGTGCGCTAATTAAGTATTCTGGTGACCCTTGGAATGACGGAGTGTCTGTTAAAACAGATAAACAAGTTGCTCCACCTTGCTCATATGCATGTGCTAACTCAGGAGGATTAAAGTCTGGTCTGATTAATCCTTTTGATGGGCTAGCTTTTTTAATTTCAGCAATTAATCCATATCCAGATTTTGTAGCATTTTTTAAAGAATCTGCAAAAAAACGTACAGAATCTGCTTCAAGTGCAATATCTTCAAGATCTTTAATCGGTAGTGCTAATTTTGCATTTTTCACTTCTTCAAGTTTATATTCTTTTATTTTTTCTAATATGTCAGACATTTTAATTTGCCCCTGACGTAATTGAAGCAAGTGCAATTAGTTTAGACTTGGCAGAGCCAGAGTCTATGCTTTCGGCAGCTATTTCTGCTCCTTCAATTAGAGAATTTGCTTTGTCAGCAACAATTAATGCTGCTGCAGTGTTTAAAATAACTGCATCACGATAAGCAGACTTATGGCCATCTAATAATTTAGACATTTCAACTGCATTGTATTTAGGAGTTCCACCTATAATGCTTTCAAATGAATGTACTGGCAAACCAGCATCCTCAGGGTTGATTTCAAATTCACTTATTTTGCCTGAATTTAATTCAACAATCCAAGATACTCCAGCTATTGATATTTCATCTGTTCCATCTGATCCATGCACCAACCAAGCTTTCTCTGATCCTAATTCTTTTAACACTTCAGCCATTGGTCTAATCATTGAGCGATTAAATGCTCCTGTTAATTGTCTCTTTACTCCAGCAGGGTTTGTGAGTGGACCTAAGATATTAAATATAGTTCTTGTGCCTAAGTCTAATCTAGCTGGCATTACATATTTTACTGCAGGATGATGCATTGGCGCCATCATAAAACCTATGCCAATTTCCTTGATAGCTCGCTCAACAACTTCTGGTTCAACCATAATGTTTACACCACTTTGACTTAATGCATCAGAAGCACCTGATTTAGATGATAAATTTCGGTTTCCATGTTTAGCAACTATAACTCCAGCACCTGCAGTTACAATTGCAGTTGCGGTTGAAATATTTAGAGTTGATTTGCCGTCTCCACCTGTCCCTACAATATCCATTGCGCCAATTGGTGCAGATACTTTCCGACATTTTGAACGCATTACATTTGCAGCTGCAGCATACTCTTCTACAGTTTCTCCACGAGTACGAAGTGCCATTAATAAACCACCAATTTGTGCATCAGTTGCTTCACCATTCATAATTATAGTAAATGCTTTTTCTGCTTGTTCCCGAGATAAAGGTGCGTTTGCAGCTAAGGAAATGTAGGATTTAATTTTATCGCTCATGTTGCCTCTTTTGTACAATCTAAAAAGTTTTGTAACATTTTATGCCCATGCTCTGATGCAATACTTTCTGGGTGAAATTGGCAACCATGGATAGGTAATGTTTTATGTTGAAGTCCCATTATTGTACCGTCAGCTAATTCTGCAGTAACTTCTAAACAATCAGGAAGAGTTTCCCTTTCAACAATTAATGAATGGTAACGTGTTGCTTCAAAAGGACTTGGTAAGTCTTTAAAAATACCTTTGCTGGAATGATGCATATGACCCATTTTTCCATGAACTATTTCGTGACATCTTATTACTTTTCCACCAAATGCTTGCCCTATAGTTTGGTGGCCTAAACAAACACCAATCAAGGGTATTTTTGCGACGGCCGCTGCTTTAGTTAATTCCAAACAAATCCCAGCTTGTTCAGGATCACAAGGTCCTGGTGAAAGCATAATATTTGTAGGTTCCATTTTTAACGCATCTTTGATAGTTAGTTCATCATTTCTTTTGACGACCACATCCACGCCAAGCTCTCCAAGATAATGAACTAGGTTGTAGGTAAAACTATCATAGTTATCAATTAGTAGCAGCATGTTTAATTTAATCTTCCATAAGTTAAGAGAATTTTCTCAATTTACTAAATATATTGGCCTGCTATTTTTGCAGCAGTTTGCAATGCCTTAGATTTGTTTACTGTTTCTTGGAATTCTGCTTCTGGATCACTGTCGAATACAACTCCACCACCAGCTTGAATGTATAGCTTTTCGTTTTTTGTTACGGCGGTTCTTAAAGCAATACATATATCCATATCGCCATTGCTTGAAAAATAGCCAACACCTCCCCCGTATACGCCACGTTTTTCTACCTCAAGTTCATCTATTATTTCCATTGCTCTAACTTTAGGAGCACCAGAAACTGTGCCTGCAGGCAATCCAGCCAATAGTGCTGATAATGCATCATTATCATTCGATAATTCTCCAATGACATTTGAAACTATATGCATCACGTGACTATAACGTTCTATTACGAATTTTTCATTTGGAGTTACTGTACCAATTTTTGCAACACGACCAACATCATTTCTGCCAAGATCTAAAAGCATTAAATGTTCTGCTAGTTCTTTTTTGTCAGCTAATAGGTCAAGTTCAAGTTCTTTATCCTCATCAAATGTTTTTCCACGTGGTCTTGTACCCGCAATTGGACGAATAGTTACTTCATCTTCTTTGACTCGAACAAGTATTTCTGGACTTGCTCCTATAACTTGAAAATCGCCAAAATTAAAATAGAACATATATGGAGATGGGTTTGTCCGTCTAAGTGCACGATATAATGAGAAGGGGGGTAAAGGGAAATCCACAGTCCATCTTTGGCTTGGGACTACTTGAAATATATCACCTGATTTAATGTAATTCTTAGCAATATCTACCATTTGTAGATATTGCTCCTTTGTAACATTTGATACTGGAGTTCCTATTGCTCTATCGCTGTGGTTTTCAGAATTTCGTGCAATTGGCCGATCAAGATCTTCGAGGGCACTCATAACTCTATTTACTGCATTTAAATGAGCAGTTTTTGCATCATGCTTAACTGAATGCCATGCTGGGCTAACAATTGTTAATTCATCTTTAACTCCATCTATAATGACAATGACAGAAGGCCTAAGCATTACTGCATCAGGCAATTCAAGAATATCTTTATTAATATCAGGTAAGTGTTCGACAAGTCTTATCATGTCATAGCCGAGATAGCCAAAAAGCCCTGCAGCCATTGGAGGGAGATCTTCTGGTAAATCAATAGATGTTTCTTCTAATATACTTCTTAATGATGTTAAGGGATCTTCTTTAACTGCATTATATTTTTCACTTCCATCAAGTGCCAATCGATTTATTGAAGCATTATTTCCTTCACATCTCCATATTAAATCTGGGTTCATACCTATAATTGAATAGCGACCTTTGGAATCTCCACCTGTGACACTCTCCAACATAAAACTATTTTTTTTTGCCTCAGTTAACTTTAACATTAAGGACACGGTAGTGTCTAAATCTGCTGCTAATCTAGTATAGACTAAATAATTTTTGCCAGAATTATATACTTTGGAAAAGCTATCAAGGTTAGGAGTGATTTCCATGTTTAAAAGCCTGTTCCGCCTAAAATTTGTGTATTAATTTGATTTACAGCGTTCTGGTTCAAAATTACACCATCACGGTCTTTTAGAGCGGAAGCAAATAATCTCAACAAATCACCAGTAACTTGGTTTGATAATTGAATTCCTACCTGAGAAAGTAATTCTTTGCTTTCATCAGTTTCAGAATTAAATTCACTAATGTCATTTAAGCGTGCTAATAATACATTATCCCCATTGTCAATTTTGCTAGTTTTACCTGTTTTATTTGAGAATAACTCCTCAAGAAGCTGAGCAGGAATACCATCAATATATTTATTTCTAGTAATGGAGCTTACACTTTCAGCATTTAGATTTAGGGATTCAAATGTTTCACCATTGTCTAATTTTATTATTAGCGTATCAGCCAGTTTTAAAAGTGATTTTTTGTTTTCTGAGTCTGTCCAATCAGTTGCAACTTGATCTTTTACTGTCTCAAACGGGCGTAAAGCTGGTTCTATTAAATCATCCAACCGTAGTGCAAATACTCCACCATCTGATAATTCTCGTAGTTCTGGGAAGCCACCTATTTTTGCTTTTAATGCTTCAGCTCTAAAACCATCATAAGCTGCAATACCATTTTCAGTAGTGTTATCATATGATATTTTTTCTAATTCCATGGCGGTTTCTTTTGCTATTTCTTCTAATGTTAAGCCTTGAGCCAATAAGTCATCAATATCCGTAATCATTTCGTTTATTAATTTACGACTTTCTATACTCACGTATTCGGCTGTTAATTCTTCTGTAGCATCCGCAAAGCTAGTATTTTGCGGATCTATAATAGCATTTATTTGAAATAATGCTGGGCCCAAGTTTGTGTCAATGGGACCATATATACCTACTTCGGAAGCATTAAATAATAAATCATCTATATCTTTATCTAATTGCCCTTTTTCGATATCCCCTAAATCAATATCTGTTTGTGTAAGGCCACGGTCTTCAGCTACTTTTGTAAATGAAACTTCTTCTTTATCTAATTGATCTTTAATTGTTCTAGCTGTTTCCACGGAATCAAATATGATTCTATCAATTATTCTTCTGGCAGGCTTATTGAAGCGATCAGGTTGACTTTTATATTCGTCTTTTAATTCACTTTGTGTAACTGTAATTCTGTCAGCTAACATTTCAGGGCTCAACAAAACATATGTTAATTTACGCGATAATGGAGCTGTATACAAAATATTGTTTTTGTCATAATGGGCTTTCAATTGATCAATAGAAGGGTTTATTGCTTGAGTACTTAAAAGTTTTTTATCAATACTTGCCCAGTCAAAGCTTCGTTCTTCTCGAGCAAATTTAATCAGTGTCATTGCGTGAGATGATGGAGTTTTTGTACCACTAGCAACTGCGCCTTCGATTAAACTTCGCGCAATAGCTTTGCGGGTCTGAAGCTCATATTCTTTTGTATCTAAGCCACTGTTTTCCAATGCAAATTCGTAAGCTTCTTTATCAAATTTACCATCTACACTTGTGAATGTTGGAGTTGCGATAATCTCTTCTGCTACTAAATCATCCCCAACGCTAATTTTTAGACGTTTTGCTTCATTAGACAAAGCCGCACTTGATACCACGTTTTCTAATGCTTCTGATTGCAAGCCATAAGCAGAAATTTCTTGGCTTGTGAGTTGCCTACCAATTTGGCGTGATATGTTTTGTATGGTATTTCTTAAGCTTTGTGCATAGGAAGTAACCGGTATCGGTTCTTCTCCTACCTTGCCAATTGAGCTGATACGTGACCCATCTACACCACCTGAAGCTATGCCTACGAGGCCTAAAGCTAGTAACCCTAATAAACCATAAACAAAGGGTTGATTTTTTTTGCTAATACGCATTGAAGAAAGCATTGATTTAGACCTTTAAAAACTTAAGTTAAGATGTTTTAGGCAACTGTCTAGCGACTGGCAAGTTAAGACTGCAATAACTTGTAATTTTGATGCCTTGACTAGAACGATGATTTATTAGAATAGAACCTTATGGCAAAACCTCCAATTCTAACATTAACTGATATTACGCTTTCTTTTGGGGGAAACCCTGTATTTGATGGATTGGGTATGACAGTTCAAGAAAGCGATAGAGTCTGTTTAGTTGGGCGAAATGGTTCAGGTAAATCAACTTTAATGAAAGTTATTGCTGGATTAATAGAACCTGACCAAGGTAATATTTTCTTGAGGCCTGGTCAAAAAGTTGGATACATGGATCAACATCCTGACTTATCAAATTTTGAAACTTTAGGCGATTATGCTAGATCTGAAATCGATATTATTGATGCATATAAAGTTGATATCATTGCAGAAGGACTCAAATTAAATCTAGATGCATCTCCAACTACTGCTTCAGGCGGTGAAAGACGCAGATCCGCTCTTGTGAAAATTATGGCGGAAGAGCCTGAATTAATGCTTCTGGATGAACCCACTAATCATTTAGACATTGAAGCAATACAATGGCTTGAAGATGAGTTGCGACAAACAAAAAAAGCATTTATTTTAATTTCACATGATAGAGCATTTCTTCGTAATTTGACCCGAGCAACTCTATGGGTTGATCGTGGTAAGGTGAGACAAAATCCAAAAGGCTTTGAGGCATTTGAAGATTGGCGTGACAAAACTTATGATGAGGAAGATCAGCAACGCCATAAGCTTAACAGATTAATAAAGTCTGAGGCGCGATGGGCTGTTGAAGGAATATCAGCCCGGAGGAAACGCAATCAAGGCCGTGTAAGGCGCTTAATTGATTTGAAAGATGAACGTTCGGGTCAAATAAAACGCCAAGGTGCAGCCGCAATGGAATTTGCTGATAGTCCAAAATCTGGAAAATTAGTTGTTGATGCGAATAATATTTCTAAAACATTTGAAGATAAAAATATTGTTAATGATTTATCAATTAAAATTACTAGAGGCGAAAGAATTGCATTGGTTGGTCCAAACGGCGTTGGGAAAACAACTGTTTTAAATATTTTAACAGGATCCTTAGTACCTGATACAGGAACTGTAAAATTAGGAGTAAATCTTTTATCAGCTATATTCGATCAAAATAGGTCAGCTTTAAATCCAAATCAATCACTTTGGGAAAGTTTAACTGAAGATAAAGACTTAGGTGTTTCAGGTAAAAATGATCAAATCATGGTCCGTGGTAATCCAAAACACGTTGTGGGTTATCTGAAAGAGTTCTTGTTTGATGAAAATCAGGCGCGAGGTCCAGTATCCGTTTTGTCAGGTGGTGAAAAAGCTAGACTGCTTCTGTCACGAATAATGGCACGAGAAAGTAATCTACTTGTAATGGATGAGCCTACAAATGATTTAGATGTCGAGACATTAGATTTATTACAAGAAATATTAGATGGCTATGATGGAACTGTTTTATTAGTTAGTCATGACAGAGATTTTTTAGACAGGGTTGCCACAACCACATTAGCTTTTGAAGGAAATGGTAAAGTTGTAGCATATGCAGGTGGTTGGAGCGATTATCAAACTCAGAAAAAATCACAAAATGCTGAAATCAGGCACTCGAAGAATAGTAAAAAGAAATCCAAAAAGCATAACAATCAATTGAATGGGTCAAAACAAAATATAAATATAACTTACTCTCAATCAGATAGGCTTAGTAAGCTCCCAAATCTAATTGAGCGGACTGAAGCTGAAATAACAAAGTTAGAGGAATTTCTCTCACAAGAAAATTTATTTATTGATTTTCCTGAGAAATTTCAAAAAGCTACTGATGGGTTAATTGAGCGTCATGAAATATTATCAAATCTTGAAACCGAATGGATTGAATTAGAGTCACTAAATAAAGAGGCTTAATACTATGCATATTTAGTTGATAGAAATAAACTAGTTTCAGAGTTCTTTACTCCAGAAAATTTTCTAATTTTTGTCAATATTTCGTCTAATTCATCTAAACTTTGTGTTCCTAGATCTACTATGATATCCCATTTTCCGTTCGTTGTATGCACAGCTTTAACTTGTTGCAAAGCTACAAGTTTTTTTTGTATTAAATGGGCACCAGTTCCTTCAATCTGTATCATTACTAATCCGCGCACTGGTGAAGATCGCACATCTGATTTAGTAATAATAGTAAATCCTAATATTTCACCATTATTTATAAGTTTATTGATTTTGGTTCTAACAGTTGTTCTGGTTAAGTTGAGTTCA
>ERZ1048686.3291-NODE-3291-length-10457-cov-4.769564_pt1 | contig 10457 bp, 9 predicted proteins | sample MGYA00383099_ERZ1048686 | MGnify/ENA primary metagenome ERZ1048686 (study PRJEB29581, sample SAMEA5548369) | metagenome | biome: marine; feature: coastal; material: water | depth 25 m | study: Short-term variability in the microbial, nano- and picoplankton...
GGGTTCGACCACGTGGTCGTCGACCGAGATGATGCGGGGGATGGTCGTCATGGAGACTCCTGAGAAGTTTCTGACGGTCCGTCAGATTTGACTACACCATAGCGTCGCCCCCTCCCTACCGTCGGGCTGTGGCAAACGAGACGAGAACAGCGTGAACGACATGCACCAAGCTGGCCAGGGGTCGGGCCGGGACCAGCCGGGTGTCATCGCTCGGCTGATGGGGATCCTCGACGAGGCCTGCACCGAGATGTGCGACGTCGAGCAGTTGGTGATCTGGGGCCGCCTCGACGACCCACCTGGTTCCCGGAGGCCAGTTGCCGGCGACGGGTTGCGGGAGGCCGGTTACGGGAGGCTGGTTACAGGAGGCTGGTGAGCAGGGCCCGGGTGCGGGCGGACTCGTCGGGGTTGGTCCCGAACTCAAGGGCTGAGAAGTCAGTAACCCCGGCGTCGGCCAACGCCGATAGGCGGGCTGCTACCTGCTCCTCGTTGCCGATGACCGCCACGTCACCCGGACCGGCCGCACCTTCACGGTCGAGCATGGCCCGATACGACGGCAGGAGGCCGTAGATCTCGAACACGGCGTTCGCAGCGGCCCGAGCCGCATCGACGTCACTGGTCACGCAGGTAGGCAAGCTGCAGATGATGCGAGGTGCCGATCGGCCGGCGGTGTCCGCGGCCTCGTTCAGGCGCGGGGCAATGTGGTTGGCCACCGTCCGTTCGCCGACCATCCAGAGGATCGAACCGTCGGTACGGCGCCCGGTGACCCGGAGGGCCTGTTCACCGAGAGCGGCCACCATCACCGATGGTGCCCGGTCAACGGGGCGACCGGTCGCGATGTGGGCGGTGAACGCCTCACCGTCGTAGTCGACCGATCCGCTCTCCAGTAGCGGCTGGAGCACCTCCAGGTAGTCGATGAGGTGGCGGATCGGCTTCTCGAACGAGAGGCCAAGCATGTCCTCGATCACCGGGCGGTGCGAAAGGCCGATGCCCAGTACCAGCGGACGATCGCCAAGAGCCGCCGCCGTGGTCAAAGCCTGACCGGCGAGCGCTGTCGGATGCCGGGGAAAGGTCGGGATGACGGCGGTGCCGAACTCCATGCCGGGGGCCACGTCGGCCAGTGCGGTGAACGCCGTGAGGGCGTCGATCAGCCCCGTCTGGGCCAGCCACCACCCGGAGAAGCCATCCTCAGCGGCCCGGACAGCGTGCGCGCGGAGTCGACCGAGGTCGGTGTGCTGTAGTTCGGCTGAAGCATTGATGGCGATACGCATGTGGGTTCTCTCTTCTGGGTCAGGGCCCGGTTGTTTCAGACTGGCTTGGATCAGACGGCTTCGGCTCGAGCCTTCACGTCGTCGGCGAAGCGGGTTAGGAACGATTCCACATGGGCCAAGAAGGTGTCCGACGCGCCGTCTGATAGCGGATCTACCACGATCGACCAAGCCATGAGGCAGTGGTCGTCCTGATCGGTGAACGCCGTGGTCCCCTGATAGAGGGCCACCGGGGCGCCAGAGAGTTCGTATACCCGGCGCCACGGTGGCTCGAAGGAGATGACCTCTTCGGAGAGGTCCAGATCGCCGAGCGTGAACTCGAAGCGGGCACCCAGACCGTGGGGTTCGGGGCTGCCGTCCACTACCGGGCCTCCGGTCGCCTCACTGATCAGGGCGCAGGCGGCGTCGAAGGCAACCGCCCGGGGAGCGGCGATTCCCCGCTCGGCCACGAACGTCGTGTACTGCTTCTTCGGGCGGGGATCCCCGCCGATCTCACCGTCGACCAGGTCACGGTCCGAATCTTGGTTGCGCACCGGCCGGACCGTACTGTGCGCCGATGGCGGGACCACCAACGACCGGACCAGAGGCGGGTGACCGGCTGGCTACCCCACGATTCCTCGTGTTGTGCCTGGCGTCGTTCGGCTACTTCACCGCACTGGGCAGTACGTGGCCGGTCGTTCCAGCCTTCGTGGAACACGAGCTCGGGGGAGGCGGCGTGGCCATCGGCCTGTCGGTGGGGGCATTCGGCTTTTCCGCCGCGTTGCTGCGGCCCCTCATCGGGCCGCTGGGCGATCGGCGAGGCCGCCGATTCCTCCTGCTGTTGGGTTCGGTCGGGGTCTCGACCTCGTTGCTGCTACTGGTGCCCGCCACCTCGGTGGCCATGGTGGTGGCCGCCCGACTGGTGCTGGGCATGGGCGAGGCTGCCTTCTTCATCGGTATCTCGTCGGCCATTCAGGACCTCTCGCCGCCCGATCGCCGGGGCGAAGCCACTAGCTACTTCACCGTCACCCTCTACACCGGCTTGGCCCTTGGTCCGGCCCTCGGCGAGTGGCTGATGGACAACGGTGGGCCGGATCGGGCGTTCGTGGTGGCCGCCGTGTTGGGAGTGGTGCCGGTCCTCCTAGCCGGAGCTGCACCGGGCCGACCGCTCGACCCGCCAGACGTGCCGCTGTTCCGGTGGCGGCTCCACCCGGCGGCCATCCGTCCCGGGGTGATGCTGTTCGTAGGCCTGCTGGCCTACTCGGGCTTCCTGGCTTTTATGGCCCTGCACGCCGCTGACGTGGGCATCGCTTCGTCAGGCACGGTGTTCGCGGCATTCGCGGGGCTCGTGGTGGCAGTCCGACTGATCGGAGCGAAGATCCCCGACCGGTTGGGATCGTTGGCCACCACCCGGCTGTCCATGGGATTTACTGCGGCAGGGATGTTGGTCCTTGGCCTGTGGACCCAACCAGCGGGCGTCTACGCCGGAGCGATGGTCATGGCCCTCGGACAGTGCTTCCTGTTTCCGGCCCTCTTCGTACTGGTGGTGGACCGTGCACCTGACGCCGAACGCAGTCACGCCATCGGGTCGTTCAGCGTGGCGTTCGACCTGGCCATCGCAGTGGGCGGTTTCCTGGTGGGGGCCGTGGTGGCGCTCACCGACCGACCCGGCGGCTTCCTGTTCTGTGCGGCAGTGGCAGCCGGGGCGTTGGCCCTCACTGGTCCGGTCCTGGGTGGCGTCGGTGCGATAGCCCGCTCCGAAGCCTGAGACGGGTTCACCGACCAGTTCCTCAGTATTGGTTGCCGGGCACTGGTGCCGACGACGTACTGACAGGTTGCCTTCCCGCCGGGGTGGCCCCGCCCCTATCGGGCTGGGAAGATCACGCCCGTAGACCCACACGCTCCTCACCGGGGAGCATCCGTAGAGACAGACATCGAACAGAAAGAGTCATCCGATGGCGACCGATCAGGCGCTGGCCGACGAGATCGTCGGCACCATCCGATCGTGGGTGGACCGCGACGTCATTCCGAACGTGGCCGAGTTCGAGCATGCCGACGAGTTTCCGCAGGCCATGTTCGACCAGATGTGCGAGTTCGGCCTGTTCGGCTCGACCATCCCCGAGGAGTACGGCGGCCTAGGCCTCGACATCACCACCTACGCCCGGATCATCGAGGAACTGTCGCGGGGCTTCATGTCGCTGGCCGGCATCCTCAACACCCACAAGATCGGCGCCACGATGATCGGCCGGTTCGGAACCGACGAACAGAAGCAGCGGCTCCTGCCGCGGATGTGCGACGGCTCGTTCCGGGCCGCCTTCTCGTTGTCGGAGCCCGACGCGGGCAGCGACACCGGGGCCCTTCGCTGCAAGGCCGAGCGGGACGGCGACGAGTGGGTGGTGAACGGCACGAAGATGTGGGTCACCAACGGTGTCCGGGCCTCGCTGGTCATGTTGATGGTCCGCACGCCGGACGACCGCATCACCTGCCTGTTGGTTGAAAAGGAGCCCGGCGAGACGTTCGAGGGCATCTCGGTGTCCAAGAAGATCGACAAGCTGGGCTACAAGGGCCTCGAGACGGTCGAAATGTCCTATGTAGACCACAAGGTTCCGCACGCCAACGTGCTGGGCGGCGACGAAGGCATCGGCCACGGCCGCCAGTACGCGCTCTCGGCGCTCGAGTTGGGTCGCATCAACATTGCCTCGCGTGCCGTCGGCGTAGCCCAAGCGGCGTTTGAGGCGGCGATGCGGTATGCCCAGCAGCGTGAAACGTTCGGCAGGCCCATCTACGAGCATCAGGCCATCCAGTTCAAGTTGGCTGAGATGGCAACCAAGCTTCAGGCGGCCCGGCTCATGACCTATGACGCGGCCCGGCGGGCCGACGAGGGCGAGCGAGTCGACATGGAGGCCGGCATGGCCAAGCTGTTCGCATCCGAGGCGGCGTTTGAGATCGCCACCGATGCCCTTCGGATTCACGGCGGCAATGGCTACACCGCCGAGTTCCCGGTGGAGCGCTACTTCCGTGACACCCCGTTGATGATCATCGGCGAGGGCACGAGCGAGATCCAGAAGATGGTGATCGCCCGCAAGTTGCTCGAGCGTTACCCCGCCGAGTGACCGTCGTGCCCGATCGTCCGAACGCCCATCTGGTGGCCCGGATGCAGGGACACCGGTTGTCGATCTTCGCCGAGATGTCGACGCTGGCCGTCGAGACGGGGGCCATCAACCTCGGGCAGGGATTCCCCGACACCGACGGTCCGGCCGAGGTCACCGCGGCGGCCATCCAGGCCATCCGGGATGGCTTCAACCAGTATCCGCCCGACCGGGGCATCCCCGAGTTACGCCGGGCCGTGGCCGACCATCAGGCCCGTTTCTACGGCCAGCAGGTCGACCCAGGTGACGTCATGGTTTCCACCGGCGCATCCGAGGCCATCGGGGCGGCGATCATGGCCCTTGTCGAACCGGGTCAGGAGGTGGTGGTCTTCGAGCCCTACTTCGACCTGTACGCGGCGGTCATCGAGCTGGCCGGGGGCGTCCGGCGAGCCGTCACCCTGCGGACGCCCGACTACTCGTTCGACCTGGACGAACTCGAGGCGGTCATCAACCCGTCCACGCGGTTGATCCTCGTCAACACGCCACACAACCCGACGGGCAAGGTGTTCTCCGAAGCCGAACTGGCCGCGATCGCCCGCCTGGCCATCACCCATGACCTGTTGGTGGTGACCGACGAGGTCTACGAGCACATGACCTACGACGGGACCCGCCACATCCCGTTGGCCACCCTGCCCGGCATGGCCGAGCGAACGGTGACCATCTCGTCGGGGGGCAAGTCGTTCGGATTGACGGGCTGGAAGGTGGGTTGGGCCCATGGCCCCACGGAGCTGGTCAACGCGGTGCACACCGTCAAACAACACCTGTCGTTCACCAGTGGGGCCCCGTTCCAGCGGGCCATGGTGACCGCCCTGAACCTGGGCGACGGCTACTTCACCGGGCTGGCCGACGACCTGTGTGCCAAGCGTGACCTGGTGGCCGACGGGCTGCGTTCGGTGGGCCTCCACGTGCTGCCAGCACAGGGGACCTACTACGTGACGGCCGACGTGGCACCGCTGGGCTACGACGACGGCATGGACTTCTGTCGTGACCTGCCTGGGCGGTGTGGCGTGGTGGCCATCCCCAACCGGGTCTTCTACGACGATGAGTCGTCTGGGCGGTCGATCGTCCGGTTCGCCTACTGCAAGCAGTTCGAGGTGCTCCACGAAGCCGTCGAGCGCCTGTCTCGTCTGACAGCCTGATCACATGAAGATCGCCGCCCTGCAGCACGACATCGCCTGGGAGGACGCGGCAGCCACCTGTACCCGGGTGGCGCCGATGATCGCCGAGGCGGCGGCCGACGGGGCCGACATGGTCCTGCTGACCGAGATGTTCGGACCGGGCTTCTCGCTGGCCGCCGACCGGATCGCCGAACCGCCGGGTGGACCGACCGAGCAGTTCTTGGCCGGCCAGGCGGCAGTTCACGACATCTGGGTGGGTGGATCGATCCCGACACGTGACGATCCGGACGGCGAGCCCGGTGCACTGCCGGTGAATCGGTTCCTGCTGGTCGGCCCGGACGGAACCCGGCACCACTACGACAAGCTTCATCCGTTCACGTTCGCCGACGAGCACGAGGCCTACCGGGCCGGCGACACTCCGGTCACCGTCAACATCGACGGCCTCCGGCTGACCCTGTTCGTCTGCTATGACCTGCGTTTCGCCAACGCCTTCTGGGATCGGGCGCTGGACACTGACGCCTACCTGGTGGTGGCCAACTGGCCCGAGTCCCGGCGCGACCACTGGAGTGCCCTGCTGGTGGCCCGGGCCATCGAGAACCAGGCGTACGTGGTGGGCGTCAACCGGGTGGGCGAGGCCAACGGGCTGACCTACTCGGGCGACACGGTGATCGTGGACCCGTCCGGCGAGGTGGTGGCCGAGGGCGTCGACTACACCGAGGGTGTGGTGATGGCTGACGTGGATCCGGCCCGGGTGGCTGAGGTACGCGACGCTTTTCGCTTCTTGCCCGACCGGCGGGACTGATGGCGGCGGTGCCGGCGGTCCTGGTACGGGCCCGAGAGTTGGTGGAACCGGCGCTGGTGGCTGCCGTGGATCGCCTGTGTGACGAGCTTCGCCTACCCGCCCGGTACCACTTCGGATGGGTGGAGGCCGATGGGTCGCCGTCGACGGCCGGACCAGGTAAGGGCCTGCGTCCTGCCCTGGCTGTGCTGTCGGCCGAGGCGGTAGGCGCCGATGGTGCGGTGGCGGTGCCCGGGGCGGCCGCTGTGGAATTGGTGCACAACTTCTCTCTGGTGCACGACGACATTGTCGACGGCGACGTGGAGCGACGGCACCGTCCGACGGTGTGGGCAGTCTTCGGGGTGGACGACGCGGTGATCTCGGGCGACGCCCTTCACAACCTGGCCTTTCAGGTACTGCTTGACACGCCTACTGGTCAGTCCGGCGGAGAGCCCTCACCCGAGCGAGTGCGGGCCACCATCCGACTGGTGACGGCTACCACGGCGATGATCGCCGGTCAGTCCGCCGACATGGCCTTCGATGACCTCCCCGAGGTTGACCTAGCGGCCTGCCTGGCCATGGAAGCCGACAAGACCGGCGCCCTACTCGGGTACTCGGCATCGGTGGGTGCCGTGCTTGCTGGGGCACCCGCTGACCAGGTCGACGCGTTGGAGGTCTACGGGCAGGAGCTTGGCCTGGCCTTCCAGGCCGTCGACGACGTGCTGGGCATCTGGGGAGACCCGTCGGTGACCGGTAAGGCAGCCGGCAACGACCTCCGGGAACGTAAGAAGTCGATGCCGGTGGCCAGCGTGCTGTCCGGCGGGGGAACAGCGGCCGCCGAACTCCGGGCCGTCTACGACGTGGCTGGCGATCTCTCCGATGATGACGTGGAGCGGGCCTCTGCTGTCATCGAGGCAGCCGGCGGCCGGGACGACACGATTGCTGAAGCCAGCCGTCGCCTGGACGCTGCACTGGCCGCCATTGACGGGGTGGGCCTGGAGGTTGGAGCAGTTGACGAGTTGACCGGTCTGGCCCGTTTCGTCGCCGAGCGGGAGTTCTAGAGCCGACGGATGGCGCCGAGGCGGACCACGGCCCGGCCTTCTTCGCGACTGGCCTCCAGGTCGACCTGACCCTCGAGCACCCACTCGTCGTGCCCCTTGGGATCGGCAATGGTCTGGACGACGGGCCATCTGGCGGCCCTTACTCCACCAGAGTCGTCAAGCACGAAGAACGCGCCTCCCCGGGCGTGGCTGTCGGTGGGAAGCACGGAATGCTCCTCCCAGTAGGGGGCGATGGCCTCGGTGACGTCGGCGGCGGTCCGGCGGGCGTCGTCGACCGCGGGAACCTCGGCCAGGGATTCGTGGTCATCGAGACGACGGTGCGACAGCAGTTGCACCCAGCGGAACACCTCGTTGCGGACCATGATCTTGAAGGCTCGGGCATTGCGGGTCACGTCGGGTCGTTCTGGGCCAGTGTCGGCTTCCTTGCCTTCGGGTGACGTGTCTTCGGGGTTGCGGAGCTTCTCCCACTCGTCAATGAGGCTGGAGTCAACCTGACGAACCATCTCGCCCAGCCATGCCTCGATGTCTCGGATCGCCTCGGTTCGGGAGTCCTCGGGCACCGTCTGGGCCAGTGCCTTGTAGGCCTCACCGAGGTAGCGAAGCACCGTGCCCTCAGAACGCTTCAGGCCATGGTGTTCGATGTACTGGCGGAAGTCGAAGCCAGTCTCGTAGAGCTCACGGGCTACCGCTTTGGGCTTCACGTTCTCCGTTCCCACCCACGGGTGATGGCTGCGGAAGACATCGAAGGTTCCGTACAGGAACTCCTTGAGGGGGCGGGGTTGCTCGACCTCGGAGAGGCGTTCCATCCGTTCTTCGTACTCGACGCCCTCCATCTTGAGACGAGCCACCAGTTCGCCCTTCATCTGATGGATCTGGGCGGCGATGATCACGCCCGGATCCTCCAGCACTGATTCGATCACTGACAGCACGTCCAGCGCGTGTTCGCGGGCCGAGGCATCCGGATCAGCATGACGGGCGGCCTCGCTGGCGGTCTGCTTGACGGTCTGCTCCTGATCCTCAGCGTTCTCGCCCGGTTCAGGGTCGGATGCGGGCTCGGGTTCTGGGCGGTCGGCCAGTTCGGGGATGACCTCCAGAGCGAACAGTGAGAGCGGTTGGTGGAGAGCGAAGCGGTCCTGGAGGTCCATGCCGACCGAGACGAGACGCCCTTGGCCGTCCGGCTGGTCGAGTTCGACGATCACTCCGGCGTCACGCAATGACCGGTAGATGCCGATGGCCCGTCGAATGTGTTGTCGCTGGCGGTCCCGGGGCTCGTGGTTATTCAGCAGCAGGTGCTTCATGTCCTGTCGGCCGTCGCCGGGCCTCGACAACATGTTGAGAACCATCTGGTGGGTCACGTCGAAGCTCGAGATCAACGGCTCAGGGGTCCCGTCGACAATCTTCTGGTACGACTCCTCGTTCCAGTGGGCGTAGCCACGATCGGGTGGCTTCTTCTTCACCAACTTCTTCTTCTTGCCGGGGTCGGCCACCACCTTGGCCTCGGCCCGACGGTTCTCGATCCAGTGGACCGGCGCCTGCACCCATACATGGCCCTCGTCGTCGAAGCCCCGTCGCCCGGCCCGGCCGCTGATCTGGGCGAACTCCCGGTTGCCGAGCAGGCGGGTCGAGACGCCGTCGTACTTGCAGAGCTGTGTAAACAGCACGGTGCGGATCGGCACATTGACGCCCACCCCAAGGGTGTCGGTGCCGCAGATGAGCTTCAGCAGTCCGGCCTGGGCCAGCTTCTCGACTAGTAGGCGGTACCGGGGGAGCATCCCAGCATGGTGCAGGCCGATGCCGTGGCCGATGAACCGCTTCAGGTCCTTGCCGATTGGCGTGTCGAACCGGAACCCGCCCACCTCGGAGCGCACAGCAGCCTTTTCGCCCTTGGTGAGCACGTCGAGGCTGCAAAGATCCTGGGCCTTCTCGGAGGCGGCCTTCTGGGTGAAGTGGACGATGTAGACGGGCGCACGGTCGGCGTCGACCAGTTCGGTGATCGATTCGTGGAGCGGAGTCTCGCGGTATTCGAAGGTGAGCGGCACCGGTCGGACCGTGCCGGCCACGGTCACTGCGGGGCGGCCGGTGCGCCGGGTCAGGTCCTCGGCGAAGCGGGCCGTCGGGCCGAGGGTGGCCGACATGAGCAGGAACTGGGCGTTGGGCAACTCCAATAGGGGGACCTGCCATGCCCATCCCCGTTGGGGGTCGCCGTAGAAGTGGAACTCGTCGGCCACCACGAGGCCGAACGGGCAGTCGGCCCCTTCCCGGAGGGTCTGGTGGGCGAGGATCTCGGCGGTGGCGCAGATGATCGGGGCACCCGGGTTGACCGAGGCGTCGCCGGTGACCATGCCGACGTGTTCGGGGCCGAAGTCGCGGGCCAGAGCGAAGAATTTCTCGCTGACTAGAGCCTTGATGGGTGCGGTGTAGATGCTTCGCTCGCCCCGGGCCATCGCCGCTGCGTGGGCCGCGGTGGCCACTAGAGACTTCCCCGAGCCGGTGGGGGTGGCCAGGATCACGTGAGTGCCCGACAGCAGTTCGAGGATGGCTTCTTCCTGGGCCTCGTAGAGCTCCAGGTTCCGCTCGGCGGCCCAGTCCACGAACAGGTCGAGGAGTAGGTCGGGGTCGGTCCCCACCGGGATGCGTTCAGCCAGCGTGACGGCCCGAGCAGCGGCGTCGGTCATTGTTCGGGCGTCGCTGGGGGGATTAGGCCGAACTGGTGGGCCAGCAACTCGTAGGACCGGACCCGGGCTTCGTGGTCGTGGCAGATGGTGACCACCATGACTTCCTCGGCGCCGCTGGCCTCGGCCATCTCGGTGAGTCGGGTCGATACCCGATCCGGTGTGCCGGTGGCGATCGACCGGCGGCCCGGCTGGACTGCCAGCGGTGCCGGTGCGACCGGCAGTGTCGCTCCGTCGGAGTTCGTGGCGGCACGGGCGGCGGGCACGGGTCCCCGGAGGCCGGAGGCCCGCCAGGCTCGGACGGTGGCCACGATGGCCTCAGCTTCCTCGTCGGTGTCGGCGCACACCGCGCTGGCGCACAACAGCACCCGAGGTTCGGCACAGCGGGCCGACGGGCGGAACTGGCGACGGTAGGCGTCGATGATCGGGGCGCCG
>ERZ1048686.3297-NODE-3297-length-10449-cov-4.554070_pt1 | contig 10449 bp, 10 predicted proteins | sample MGYA00383099_ERZ1048686 | MGnify/ENA primary metagenome ERZ1048686 (study PRJEB29581, sample SAMEA5548369) | metagenome | biome: marine; feature: coastal; material: water | depth 25 m | study: Short-term variability in the microbial, nano- and picoplankton...
AAAGATAATGGAATTCTTTAAAAATCTTTGCGATATGAACATGCAACACCTGCTTTTTCTTACCTTTGCATCTTTTTAAAGTCTAATATGTTAAATGTATCTAATGTTTCGCTTCGATTTGGAAAGCGAGTGCTATTTGAAGATGTCAATCTGAAATTTGGTAAAGGAAATTGCTATGGAATTATTGGCGCAAATGGTGCGGGGAAAACCACCTTCCTAAAAATACTGAGTGGTGAGATTGAATCCAATACAGGTAGTGTAGATATGGAGCCTGGCAAGCGAATGGCTATCTTAAATCAAAATCACTTTGAGTTTGATGATATCCCTGTTTTGCAAACGGTTCTTCAAGGGCACTCTGTTTTATGGACCATTATGGAAGAGAAGGATGCCATTTATGCTAAACCAGACTTTAATGATGAGGATGGAATGCGTGCGAGTGAATTGGAGGGTGAGTTTGCAGAGTTAGACGGGTGGAATGCTGAAAGTGATGCAGCGAGTTTATTATCTAATTTAGGAATTGAAGAAAGCCTTCACGAAAAGCCCTTGAAGGATCTTAGTGGAAATCATAAAGTTCGAGTGCTTTTAGCTCAATGCTTATTTGGGAACCCCGATGTCCTTTTAATGGATGAACCGACCAATGATTTGGATGTTGAAACCATTCGTTGGCTGGAAGACTTTTTAGCAAATTTCGAAAACACCGTACTTGTGGTTAGTCACGATAGGCACTTTATAGACAATGTTTGTACCCATGTATGTGATATTGATTATAGCAGAATTAAAATATTTACAGGGAATTACTCTTTCTGGTACCAAAGTTCTCAACTGGCTTTAAGACAGAGGAATGATCAGAATAAAAAATCTGAAGAAAAGAAAAAAGAGCTTCAGGCCTTTATTGCCCGATTTAGTGCAAACGTAGCAAAGAGCAAACAAGCAACGGCTCGAAAGAAGATGATTGATAAACTGGATGTTGAAGAGATTGAACCCAGTACGCGTAAGTACCCTGGCATTGTTTTTAAACAGGAGAGAGAAGTTGGAGATCAGGTTCTTACCATTGATAAACTAAAACTCGAACAAGACGGGGTCGTTCATTTTCAGGACATAAGCTTTACCGTAAATAAGGGGGATAAAATTGCTTTTATTAGTAGAAGCACAATGGCCCTGAATCAGTTTTTTAAAATACTCTGGGGAGATATAGAGCCGAGTTCAGGTGAAGTAAATTGGGGAGTAACTATTAATATGGGATTTCTTCCCAATGATAATTCTTCCTATTTCAAGGAAAAAATTAACTTAGTCGACTGGCTTCGACAGTATTCTGAAGAAAAAGATGAAACGTTTATTCGAGGATTTTTAGGCAGAATGCTTTTTAGTGGTGAAGAAACTCAAAAAATGTGTAACGTATTAAGTGGAGGAGAAAAAGTACGTTGCATGTTAAGTAAAATAATGATGGAGAATCCAAATGTAATTTTGTTTGATGAACCGACCAATCACTTGGACCTTGAAAGTATACAAGCATTAAACATTGGGCTTGCCGATTTTGCCGGCAATATTATGATGCATTCTCATGATCAAGAAGTAATAAATACCATTGCAAATCGCGTGATAGAAATTACACCAAATGGAATGATTGATAAGTATATGACCTATGAGGAATATGCCGAAGACAAAGCGGTGCAGGAAAGAAGAGAAGACTTATATAAAAAATAAAAATATGAAAAATATCAGTATAATCGCTGTGGCAGTTTTGATGGTGTCATCTTGCGGAGAAAAAGTTAGCATGGATGCTAAAGTAAACAATGGCCTAGATAGTTTTAGTTATGTTCAAGGCGTTATGACCGCTTCATTTTTGAAAGCACAAGGAATAGAAAATATTAATTTCAGTGCCTTTTACAGAGGTCTTAATGAAGGATTGGTAAAAGACAGTGGCTATTTGATTCAAACAAATCAAATAAATACGTTTAGTCAAAATTATGTGCAAGGGCAACAAAAACTTAAGATTAAAAGCCTTCAGGCCAAGTCTAAAGAATACGTGAAAGGCCTTGCAGACAAGGGGTATAAAAGCCTTCCTGGAGGAGCTTATTATAAAATTTTGACTAAAGGGAATGGTCCTAATGCTAGAGCTTACGATACGGTTGTCATGAGTTTAATTATAAAAAATATGGCTGGAGCTGAGCTTTTTAATAGTTTGAAATCATCTGGAGGCAAGCAGGATAAAGTTCCTTTAGCCGGCTTAAAACTAGCGCCTTTAGAAGATGCATTAGAGATTATACCTGCAGGAAGCACCTTTGAACTTGCCATCCCTACAGATTTATATCCTTTTCTTGGTCAATTTGCGAGAAGCAATTTTAACGATAAATACGGAGTATCTCTCTGCACTTTTGATGTTTCTGATGTAATACAGGGTAAGGAAATTTCTTTACCCCAGATGCCTCAAATGCCAGGAGGCGTAAAGTAGCATTTATAAAGATAAGATAAAGGAAGAGCGCTCCATGTGCTCTTCCTTTTTTTATGTCAATTTCCAAGGATAAGAACGTTGAACCAATTCATCAAAAAGGCTTTATACTCCAACGTCTCTTTTGTTTGTCTCTTTAAATAGCCCAAATGTTAATGTTATTATTATTTAGCAAACGTTTCGAAACTGTGCTCATTGATTGCCAATAATAGACGAATAGAAATGTACTCTTTCATTATTTTTCAAGCAAAATAATGCTGTACATTTGCCACACATGTTACCTTATACCATTCCCAAATTAAAACATGTCGATGTAAACGGCAGATTCTTTCTCCTCGCTGGACCTTGTGCTATTGAAAGTAAAGAAATGGCCATGGAAATTGCCGAAAGGATTAAAGGCATCAGCGATAAATATCACATCCCTTTTATTTTTAAAGGTTCATACAGAAAAGCCAATCGAACCAGTCTAACTTCTTTTACGGGAATAGGCGATGAGAAAGCCCTAGATATTCTTGCACAAATTGGTGAGCGCTTTGATATTCCAACGGTTACAGATATCCATGAAAGCCATGAGGCTGAGATGGCAGCGAATTATGTGGATGTATTGCAGATTCCTGCCTTTCTTTTTAGGCAAACCAATTTATTAGTAGCTGCTGCAAATACTGGTAAAGTAGTGAATATTAAAAAGGGCCAATTTGCCGCTGCAAATGCCATGCAACACGCCATGCAAAAATGCAAGGATAGTGGAAATAGCAGCGTTATGCTCACGGAACGCGGAAACAGTTTTGGATACAGTGACTTAGTGGTAGACATGGCAAACATTCCTCAAATGCAGTCCTATGGAGCCCCCGTGGTCATGGATATTACGCATAGCTTACAGCAACCCAATCAAAGCAGCGGAGTAACGGGAGGAAAACCTCAGCTTATTGAAACCATTGCAAAATCAGCCATTGCTGCGGGAGCAGATGGCTTATTTATTGAAACTCACCCCAACCCATCTCAGGCAAAAAGCGATGGAGCAAACATGCTTCCCATCGATCAATTAGAGGCGCTACTTGAAAAGCTTATTCGTATTAAAGAAGCCCTGTAATATCGAAAATTTACATTTGTGTATCATTCGATAATTAAAGAACCCCTATTTTTGTATAAATGAACATCTTAAAATCGCTAACTATTGGACTTGCAGCAGTAACTGCTGCCTTCTCCATTAGCTCATGTACCGAGGAGCCCCCAGTTGGTTTGTTTGTAGAAACCTTAGACCCTCTTTTAGATACCTGCTACCTTGAAACTGTAGCAACACCAGAATCTAAAAACACCTTACTTTATGACATTACGGGTGTTCGATGCAGCAACTGCCCCAAAGCGGCGGAACAGGCTAAAACTATTTTAGATGCAAATAATGGACGAGTAAGCGTCATCGCTTTGTATGCAGATATCCCCGGCTTGGGACAATTGACTGATGCATGGGATGGTTTCCCCGTTTTGAATTCAGTGGATGCACAACAAATTATAGCTTCTTTAGGTAATCCAGGCTCACTTCCTACCGGTTGTGTAGATCAAATAGAAGTAGACAATAACCGCATGGTTCCCTTTACAAAATGGTCTGCAGAGGTAAGTAAAAGATTGTCTTTACCTACTCCCGTAAATTTAGAAATAACGGCTACCTATGATGCCTCTTCAAAGTCCATTCGTGTCAACACAAAAAGTTCATTTACGGAATCTGTAGCAGATCCAATGGATATTTTTGTAGGATTAACAGAAAATGATATCGCAAGTAAACAAAGCGAAAATAGAGTGAGCAGTGGTCATGTAGATGATTATAAACATGAACATGTGCTGCGAACTCTACTAACGGGTTCCTCTGGCTCAGCAGTAGGCTGTGATATGGTTGCTGGCACGGTGGTAGAAAAGCAATTTTCCATCATTAAAGACGATGCATGGAAAGTACCTGCTCTGCACGCATTGGTATGGGTTGTAAATAAAACTACAAAAGAAGTGGTTCACGTAAAAGAAGTTTCTGTAAAATAATGGAATGGGATGTTCTTAAGGAGGAATTCAAGCAATACCTCTGGTTGGAAAAAGCCCTTTCAGAAAATAGCATAGATGCCTACGGCAGAGATATAGAAAAATTAGCGCTTTTCTCTGAGACTGAACTTAAAGGGAAAAAACCACTCAGAATATCACAAGAAGAATTGCAAGAATTTAGTGCATTCTTGGCGCAATTTGGATTTTCAGCAGGCAGTCAAGCTCGGATTTTAAGTGGAGTAAAGGCCTTCTACAAATTTATACTGCTTAACGATTACTTGGAAATCAGTCCAGCAGAAAACATGGAGCACCCCAAATTAGGACGGAAACTTCCCATTGTTTTGGATGAATCTGAAATTGATGCAATGATAAAAACCATCGACCGCAGTAAACCCTCGGGAGAAAGGGATGTGGCTATATTGGAGACCCTATACAGTTGCGGGCTTCGGGTGAGTGAATTGGTGAACCTGAGCCTCACAAATATTTTTTGGGATGATGAATTCATTCGAGTCATTGGAAAGGGAAATAAAGAACGAATTATTCCCATTGGGGCAACTGCTCTTAAACACATTAAGTTATATACGGACCATATACGGGTTCACCTCGAGATCAACAAAGACCATAGAAATATTGTTTTCCTCAACCAAAGAGGGTCTAGATTGAGTAGACAAAGCATTTTTTACTTGATTAAATCCACGGCTAAAAATGCGGGAGTAAATAAAACGGTAAGTCCACACACCTTGCGGCATAGCTTTGCTACTGGCCTTGTGGAAAATGGAGCTGACTTACGTGCGGTTCAAGAAATGCTCGGTCATGAAAGCATAACAACTACGGAGATATACACCCATTTAGATCGCAAATTTTTAGCTGAGACTATTCAGAAATTCCACCCTCGCAGCCTCTAGTAGTAAAGCCTTATTGTACAGGCTTACCAGACATTCACTTCCATCTCCAACATTATACCAAATGTATCGAGAACCTGTTTCTGCACCTCTTTCGCTGTTTCTATAAGTTCTGTACCCGTGGCACCTCCATAATTCACTAATACTAGGGCTTGCTTTGCATGCATACCCGTATTGCCAAATTTTTTGCCTTTTAAGCCTGCCTGCTCTATCAACCAACCCGCTGGTATCTTAATTCCATCAGGAACATTAAAATGACGTACCTCCCCTTCATAAGAAGCTTGCACCTCTCTAAATTGTTGCCGCGAAACAACAGGGATTTTGAAGAATGAACCGGAATTTCCTAATTCTTTTGGATCTGGGAGTTTGCTTTGCCTAATCTCAATAATTGCCCTGGAAACATCTGCAATACTTGGCTCTTTAACTCCAAAGTCTTTTAACTTGGCTTTAATATCGCCATATTTTGTATTGATTTTTGGTTCTTTATTTAATTTTAGCTCTACCCTATAGATAAAAGCTTTTCCTTTCAGTTCGTTCTTAAATATGCTATCCCTATAGCCAAACTGGCAATCATCGCGGCCAATCTTGTGTTCCTCTCCAGTTTCAAGGTTTATGTATGAAACGGCTAATAAGACTTGCTCTAGTTCACATCCGTAAGCTCCAATATTTTGGATGGGAGCAGCCCCAACAGAACCCGGAATCAGGCTTAAATTTTCTATTCCACTCCATCCTTTTTCAACGCATTTCATGACTGTTTCATGCCAATTATTTCCTGCTCCGACGGCCAAATGAACCATCTTTTTATTTTCTCTCAGAACAGTAAACTCCTTCACATTATTTTTTAAGACTGTTCCTTCGTAATCCTTAGTAAATAAAATATTGCTACCTCCACCCAAAACAAAATAGGGTTTACTAATTCCCTTTGTTATCTCTTCTTTAAGTCTTGCGATGGAATCTCTTTCAATAAACGCTTTCGCACTTACATCAACCCCGAAGGTGTTAAATTCTTTTAAGGATTTACTTGTCATTGAACATTAATTGCTGAATAGAAGCCACCAAGGAGCTCCAACTAAACTGTTTTTTAAATTCTTTAATTTCAGCCTGCATGGCTTCTTTATTTGGATTAGCAAAATACGCCTCTATTGACTTCGCTATCGATTTTGGTTCTGGTTCACATACGTATCCTGTTTTTCCTTCGGGAACAAACTCTGCTAAGCCTCCCACATTGGTAACTACCATGGGTTTTTCAAAATGATATGCCACTTGACTAACTCCACTTTGTGTGGCTGTTCTATAGGGCTGCACCACTAAATCACAGGCTGAGAAGTAATCTGAAACTTGATTATTAGGAATAAAATCTGTGTGAAGGTGAATATTCTTTAGAGCTAATTCTTTGATGATTATTAGATAGTGCTCTTCTTCGTCATAAAACTCTCCGGCAACAAGTAGATGTATTTTCTCGTCTGATGCATTAAGTTCTTTCATGGCATTCAGCAATAAATCAAGTCCCTTATACTTACGAATAAACCCAAAAAACAAACACAACTTTGCATCCATAGGTATACCTAATTTAGATCGCATGCTTTGCTTGTGCTGCAATGGCCCAAAATTATCGTATAGGGGATGTACATGAAAATCTGAAATTCCTGCAAAATTAGTCCCTCTTAAATCATCAAGTACTTTGCGACTCATAGTAATAGTGCCGTCTAAACTCGGAAGAAAGTACTTATTGAAAGGTTTATCTATAAACCGCCTTTCGTGCGGAATAATATTATCCGCAATACACATCACTTTGGTATGATTGTTCTTTTTTGCTATGCGAGCTATTGTACCAAAGGCGGGAGCAAAAAAAGGCATCCAGTACCGGAAAATAATGAGATCTGGCTTTTTATTTTTAAGATAACGGCCTGCTTTTACCCAGCTAATGGGGTTGACCGAATGAATCATTCGTTTAATGTTTAATTCTGGCTTAGGATCACTGCTATATTGAGACTTTCCTGGGAATAAAAATCCTGGATACTGAAGGGTGAATGTTAAAATTTCAATTGTATTTTCCTTTTCTAGCTCTTTGGCAAAGCGCTCATTAAACGTGCTTAAACCTCCTCTGTATGGAAAAGCTGGCCCAATGAGAACAATGTTCTTATTTTTCATTGACTCCTACGGTTTTACTAATTCCGTATACATTTCTATCTTGGCGTCCTCTGCTAAAAAGCTCACCTAAGAAACCTGCTAGAAATAATTGAACTCCAATAATCATGGCAATTAAACCAATGAAGAAAAATGTATTATCGGCCAATAATGGCGCAGGTGTTTTATTAACCACATGAATTAATTTTTGAACTCCTAACCAAGTGGCAATGGAAAGTCCGATAAGAAAAAACAAGGTACCAATTAAGCCAAAAAAATGCATGGGTTTCTTTCCAAATTTACTCATAAAGAATATGCTAAGTAAATCGAGGAATCCGTTTATAAAGCGATTCCACCCAAATTTTGTTACTCCATATTTTCTGCTTTGGTGCTGAACCACTTTCTCCCCTATTTTGGAGTATCCCTCCCAGTTAGCAATAACAGGAATGTATCGATGCATTTCACCATAGACTTCAATGTTTTTTACCACATCATTGGAATAGGCCTTTAATCCACAATTAAAATCGTTAAGTTCTAAGCCACTAATTTTACGAGTAGCCCAATTAAATATTTTTGTAGGCACGGTCTTGGTAATGGGATCATAGCGCTTCTTTTTCCAACCACTCACTAGATCATAGCCTTCTTCCTTAATCATTTTTACCAATTCTGGAATTTCATCAGGACTATCTTGCAAATCAGCATCCATGGTAATAACCACATCGCCTTGCGCTTGATCAAAACCTACGAATAAAGCCGCACTTTTACCGTAATTACGGCGCATTTGAATACCCCTAGCATTCGGATTATCCCTGGACAAATCCTCAATAATCGCCCAACTATCATCTGTGCTTCCATCATCTAAAAATAGAATTTCATACGAAAATGTATTCTCGTCCATCACACCTTTAATCCACGAGTGCAATTCTGGCAATGACTCAGCTTCATCAAGCAATGGTATAACTACGGATATATCCATAAATCTGTACAAAAGTAACACATATAAATTTGAGTTCTGGGATGCAGTCCTCCTAAAAATATTCCACCTGGAGCAACTATTCCACCTTTAAAATGGTTCTTCGCCTATATTCTTCATCTTCGGCATAGGCAAATAGCATACTTCCCCCAGCAATGGCATGCATAACATCCTTATATACTTCCCTTCGGAGGACCGGACAGCCAAAACTTTGGCCATTGTACCCCAAGGAGTCTATGTATTCATAACTGCAATATTGGCAAGCGATGGTTTTGGCTAATTCGCTGCGGTGAATCACAATTTCACGTTTTCGTGCATTATGATTAATGCCCCATTCCAAGCCATCCAATATTAAAACAGTATCATGCGTTTTGGAAATATCGTATTCTGCTGTTTTAAAGCAGCCCAAAGAACTCTTGTAAGAATTTACACGGTTACTAAAATCGGTGGCTTTCTCCAAGCCCGAATTTGCTCCATGTGTCGTAATTTCACTAAAGAGCATCGTCTTTTGCTTTAGATCAATTACAAAAAGGCGCTTTTGATCTGATGTTTTAGAAAAATCGATAATTGTTATCGTATCCTTTATATGGAAGGTGTCATAAAATAATTCATGCGCTTGAAGAGCAAGGCTTAAGGCCACTGGACTTAATTCCGGACAATTCAGTTTGGCAAATAAAGTATCGCTCTGATTTGCCTTTAAAAAATTTATAGTACAAAAAAGGAAGAAAAATAGTGTTGTTCGCATTACAGCTATCAATGCCAAAACAATGCCGTATTAAGCTCCAGGAAATAAGGCTCTACCTATATCCGCTCTAAATGGCCAAGGAATAGCCATGAAAATAATGATAAAGGCAATGGTAAACCAAATGGCTATTTTTTTATGCTTTAGCACATCCTCAGTTTGTCGCTTAGCCATAGCTGATCCCATGGTTATTAGTACCACTGCTGTGATCATCATTACGGTGTGTTCCACCGTAAAAAATCGCATCGATTTACTGGCCATGGTCGTTTTCATATCAGCTAAAGCTCCTTTAATTAAGGGACTAACAAAATAAAGGACCAATCCAATAAGCAATTGAATATGCGTAAGTATAACCGTATATTTTCTTAATTTATTATCCCTAGCAGAATAGCTTTTTTTGCCAAACATGCCTTTAAAAGCAGAAACAATGGCTAAAACCAATACAATTAAAAGGAACCAACGTAGGAGTGAGTGAGTGTGCAATAATCCTTGATACATAATTTTTAATTTTTTCAAAGATAAGAGGCTATTTTTAATAGGCAATTTTATTCCCAAAGCTGGAGCACAATTCTTATCCTTTTAAATTAATCCTCAAAAAACAATTGCAAATACTCAGATAAAGCTGCAAATTTGCTTTCAATGAAGTCTAAAAAAACCAAACTTTGGTTACTTATCACCGTTGCATCCCTTGGCTATTTTGTAGATATCTATGACTTGATTTTATACAATGTTATTAAAAAGGAGAGTTTGGACGCCTTAGGTATTCCGGAGACAAAAGAGACCCTTTTATTTATGTTCCAAATGGGCGGAATGCTACTAGGAGGTCTGCTCTGGGGCATTTGGGGCGATAAGCGAGGGCGTGTTTCTGTATTATTTGGTTCTATTATTCTGTACTCTATTGCTAATTTGGCCAATGCATTTGTTAGCGGCTTTGAAGGATATGCATTTTGGCGGTTTATTGCTGGGTTAGGACTGGCGGGTGAGTTGGGCGCAGCCATTACATTGGTTAGTGAAAATATGCATAAAGACAAAAGGGGCTATGGGACCATGATCATTGTAACCTTTGGTGCGCTGGGAGCAGTAGCAGCATACTTTGTGGCCCGTATGGGCGGCCATTTTGCATGGTTTTTCGAATCCCTATTCAATCAAAAACTAGCGAACTGGCAAATTTCATACATTATTGGAAGCCTACTGGGGTTCATGCTTTTAATCCTTAGAAGTGGAACTTTTG
>ERZ1048686.3306-NODE-3306-length-10435-cov-5.498459_pt1 | contig 10435 bp, 9 predicted proteins | sample MGYA00383099_ERZ1048686 | MGnify/ENA primary metagenome ERZ1048686 (study PRJEB29581, sample SAMEA5548369) | metagenome | biome: marine; feature: coastal; material: water | depth 25 m | study: Short-term variability in the microbial, nano- and picoplankton...
GTCACATGCTGCTTGGCAGGGTTTATAGGTACCACGTCAACAGATGAGGGCCCTATGGCACGACGGTCAAAAGCACGGCGCATGCAGAACGAGGCCTCCACCGGCGCACCCCCCTCACCCTATGTCCAGCGTCAGTTGCCACATTTTGATGTGCTTGATGAGGCCGCGCTGGAAAAGCTGGATGCCCAAGTTGACTGGATTCTTCAAGATGTTGGTATTGCCTTTCGCGATGACCCCGAGGCGCTGCGGCTGTGGCGCTCCTCTGGCGCTAAAATCGAGGGCGATATTGTGCGCGCGCCGGCTGACTGGATCCGGGCGCTTTGCGCCAAAGCTCCGGTGCAGTTTACCCAAAGGGCGCGCAACCCCGCGCGGTCTGTGACCATCGGCGGCAATAATCAGGTGTTTGCCCCGATTTATGGCGCGCCCTTTGTGCGCGATCTCAAAGGCGGGCGCCGCTATGGGGATATGGACAGCTTTATCAAGCTGGTCAAACTGGTTCAGATGCTGCCCAGCCTGCATCATTCCGGCCTTGTCATTGTCGAGCCCTGCGATGTGCCGGTCAGCAAGCGGCATTTGGATATGGTCTATGCCCATATGCGCTACACGGATAAGCCGCATCTGGGGGCAATCACGGAAATGAGCCGCGCGCAGGACAGTGTCAATATGGCCGAAATCCTGCACGGCAAAGAGGTGATGGATGCGCATTGCGTTATAATGGGCAATGTGAACACCAACTCGCCCTTGCTTGTGGACAAGGTGGTCACCGAAGCCATTCGGGTCTATTGCGGGCGCGGGCAGGGAATAGTTGTTGTGCCCTTTATCCTGTCGGGTGCCATGGGGCCGGTGTCCACTGCTGCCTCGGTAACCCAAGCCATGGCCGAGGCAATGATGTGCTGCGCCTATGCGCAGCTGATCAAGCCGGGCGCGCCGTTTGTGCTGGGAAATTTTCTATCTTCAATGTCGCTGAAATCCGGCGCGCCGACCTTTGGAATGCCCGAACCCGTGATGTCAAACTACGCGATCGGGCAGATGGCGCGGCGTATCGGTTTGCCGCTGCGCTGCGGCGGCTCTTTGACCGCCAGTAAGATCGAAGATGCACAGGCCGCCTATGAAAGCGCCGACAGCATGCATTCCACCATGCTGGCCGGGGCCAATTTTGTTCTGCACGCGGCCGGCTGGATGGAAGGCGGCCTATGCACCGGGTTTGAAAAGCTGGTGATGGATGCCGACCGGCTTGGGGGCTATCAAAAGCTGCTCGGCGGGCTGGACATTGGCGCCGAAGCCTTAGCCTGTGACGCCTATCAAGAGGTTGCGCCGGGGGGGCATTTTTTAGGCTCTGCACATACCATGCGCAATTATCAAACCGCCTTTTACGAGCCGGCGCTGAGCGATAGTGAAAATGTCGAAAGCTGGGAAGAGGGGGGCGAACAGGATATGCGCACGCGCGCCTATGAGCGCTGGACCGGTTTACTTGACAGCTATGAGATGCCACAGATTGACCCGGCCACCGACGAAGCGCTACAGGCTTACATAGCGCAGCGGAAATCTGACCTTCCGGATGCGTGGTATTGATACAAGGGAAAATGATGACAGCCTCAGGGACATTTAAAGAAGATATTTATAACCGGCTTGAGGGATTGAAAGCCGAAGGCCTCTATAAATCCGAGCGTGTGATTGCCTCGCCCCAGAGGGCGGAAATTACGCTGCAAGACGGGCAGGAGGTGATCAACCTCTGTGCCAATAACTATCTGGGACTGGCCGATGATCCAGCGGTGATCGCGGCGGCTCATGCAGCGCTCGACCGCGCCGGATTTGGCATGGCCAGTGTGCGGTTTATTTGCGGCACCCAAGCCGATCACAAAACGCTTGAGCAGCGTATTGCGGCGTTTTTCGGCAAAGAGGACTGCATTTTATACCCCAGCTGTTTTGATGCCAACGCAGGGCTGTTTGAAACCCTGCTTGGGCCCGAAGATGCGATTATTTCCGATGCGCTCAACCATGCCAGTATCATTGATGGTATCCGTCTTAGCAAAGCTCAGCGGCTGCGCTATGCCAATTGCGATATGGACGCGCTTGAGGATTGTTTGCGCGAGGCTTCGGGCGCGCGCCACCGGCTGATTGCCACCGACGGGGTGTTTTCCATGGATGGCTCACTGGCAAAACTGGATCAGATTTGCGATCTGGCCGAGCAATATGATGCCATGGTGATGATCGACGAATGCCACGCCACGGGCTTCTTTGGCCCCACAGGGCGTGGCACGGCAGAGCATTTTGGCGTTCTGGAGCGGGTGGATATTATCACCAGCACTCTGGGCAAAGCGCTGGGCGGGGCGTCGGGCGGCTTTACGGTTGCGCGCGCGGAAGTGGTGGATTGGCTGCGGCAAAGATCACGGCCCTATCTGTTTTCCAACAGTCTTGCGCCGGTGATCGCGGCAGCTTCGCTTGAAGTTTTTGATCTGATTGAAAACGGCGCTGATCTGCGCGCCCAGCTGTGGCAAAACGCGGCCTATTTCCGCGCTGAGATGTCCGCGCTTGGCTATCGGCTTTTGCCCGGCGAGCATGCGATTATTCCGGTGATGCTTGGCGATCCCAAACTGGCGCAGCAGCTGGCCGCCGGTCTGCATGACGAAGGCGTCTATGTGACCGCTTTTTCCTTTCCTGTTGTGCCCAAAGGCACCGACCGGATCCGCACCCAGATGAACGCGCGCCTGAGCCGCGATCAACTGGACCGCGCCATCAGCGCTTTTGCCCGCGTCGGCCGCACACTGGGGATCATCGCATGAGCAATGAAATGAAAGCGCTGGTCAAAGCCGCCCCGGAACAGGGTCTTTGGCTGCAAATGGTGCCAGTGCCCGAACCGGGGCCAAATGAAGTGCTGATCAAAGTGCGTAAATCGGCCATTTGCGGCACCGATGTGCATATCTGGAACTGGGATGAATGGTCGGCCAAAACCGTGCCGGTGCCGATGGTGGTCGGACATGAGTTTTGCGGCCAGATCGTGGATTGCGGCCCCGGCGCGCAGAAATACAAGATCGGTACCCGCGTTTCTGCCGAAGGCCATGTGGTCTGCGGTACCTGCCGCAACTGCCGCGCGGGGCGCGGCCAGCTGTGCCGCAACACCGAAGGCATCGGCGTCAACCGGCCGGGATCATTTGCCGAATATGTCTGTCTGCCCGAACATAATGTGGTGCCGATCCCGGAGGATATTCCCGATGAGATTGCCGCGCTATTCGATCCCTTGGGCAATGCGGTGCACACGGCGCTTAGCTTTGATCTGGTGGGCGAGGATGTGCTGGTCACCGGCGCCGGACCGATCGGCATCATGGGCGCTTTGGTGGCGCAGAAAGTCGGTGCGCGAAAAGTGGTGATCACCGATATCAACCCCTACCGGCTGCAATTGGCAAAGCAGATGGGAGTGCAATATGTGGTGGATGTCAGTAAAACATCTCTGCGCGATGTGATGGGCGATATCGGCATGAGCGAAGGCTTTGATGTCGGGCTTGAAATGTCCGGCGCTGCGCCTGCGATGCGGCAGATGATCGAGCGGATGAACAATGGCGGTAAGCTGGCCTTGCTGGGGATTGCGCCCACCGAATTTGCCGTAGATTGGAATACGGTTATTTTCAACATGCTTGAGATCAAGGGCATCTATGGGCGCGAGATGTTTGAAACCTGGTATAAAATGATCGCCCTGGTGCAAAGCGGGCTTGATATTTCAGGCTTGATTACGCACCGGATTTCGATTGAAGATTACCGCGACGGCTTTGCGGCGATGACTTCGGGGCAGTCGGGCAAAGTGGTGATGGACTGGGGCGATTGAATAGCATTGCCCGCTCTGCAGCTTTGCGCTGGGCGGGGCAGGTAAATTAGTTGGTGAGTAAAACGCAGGGGGCTGTGCGACATGCCAGAGATACAAAAGCAAGAAAGCATCACGCAAAAACCACTTCCAAGCCATGCCAAGGTGGTGGTGATCGGCGGCGGCGTTGTCGGCTGTTCGATCCTGTTTCATCTGGCCAAGTTTGGCTGGAAAGACGTGGTTTTATTGGAACGGGACGAGCTGACATCCGGCTCAAGCTGGCATGCCGCGGGTCAGATCCATACCATTTCAAGCGATCCCAACATTAGCCGCCTGCAGGGCTATACCATTGATCTTTATAAAGAGATCGAGGAAACCTCGGGCCATTCGGTGGGCCTTCATATGACCGGCGGGTTTTACCTTGCCTCCAATAAAACATGGTATGATTATCTCAAACGCGAACGCTCTAAGGCGCGTTATATGGGGCTTAATCAAGAGTTTATCAGCCCCAAGGAAGTGGCCGAGCGGCATCCGCTCATCGACCCCAGCCACTATCACGCAGCCCTTTGGGATGATCAGGACGGTGATCTTGATCCTTCGGGGGCAACCTATGCCTTTGCCAAATCGGCGCGCGTGCATGGGGCGCAGTATTTTACCCACACACCGGTGACAGCGACACAGCAGCGCCCGGATGGCAGCTGGGATGTGACCACGCCGCGCGGGGTGATCAATGCCGAACATATCGTCAATTGCGGCGGGCTTTGGGCGCGTGAAGTGGGCCATATGCAAGGCGTCAACCTGCCGGTACAACCAATGGAGCACCATTACCTGCTGACCGAAAAAATTGACGCGGTGGCCGATCATCCCACCCGTTTGCCCTGCGGCATTGATTATGAAGCCAACATCTATTTCCGGCAGGAACGCCAAGGCATGCTGCTGGGCACCTATGAGCCCAAAGGCACGCCTTGGAAAGTGGATGGCACACCATGGGATTTTGGCCATGAGCTGCTGCAGCCCGATCTGGACCGAATAGCCGACCGGCTTGAGCTGGGCTTTGAACGCATACCGGCGCTGGGCACGGTGGGGATCAAAGATGCGATCAATGGCCCCTTTACCTTTGGACCGGACGGCAACCCGATGATTGGACCAGTGCCCGGGATGCGCAACTACTGGGTGGCTGTTGGCGTTATGGCCGGCTTTTGTCAGGGCGGCGGGGTTGGCCTGACGCTGGCCGAATGGATGATAGACGGCGAGCCGTCGATTGATGTCTGGGCCATGGATGTGGCCCGTTTTGGCGAATTTGCCACCCCCGATTGGGGCAGCGTCAAATCCACCGAAAACTATGAGCGCCGCTTTGTGATGACCTTTCCCAATGAAACCTTGCCCAAGGGACGGATGCAGAAAGCCACCGCGCTTTATGACCGGCTCGTTGCCAAAGGCGCGCGGATGGATCAAAGCTTTGGGCTTGAGCACGCGCTGTGGTTTGCAGATGGTCCGAGCGATGCCCATGAAGACCCCACATTTGAGCGCAACCGCAGCCATGAATATGTGGCGCGTGAGGTCAAAGCCGTGCGCGAAGCGGTCGGCGGCATTGAAATTGCCAATTTTGCCAAACATGAATTTCAGGGCCCCGGCGCGCGCGGCTATCTCGATCGGGTTTTGGCGGGGCATATCCCAAAGCCCGGGCGTTTGACGCTAACCCCGATGCTGACCCCCAAGGGTAAGCTTTATGGGGATTTAACCGTGGCCTGTCTGGCCGAGGACCGCTTTATGCTGTTTGGTTCGGGCGCAATGCAGGATGCGCATCGGCGCTGGTTTGAAAAAGACCTGCCTGCGGATGTGCGCTACACCAATGCCTCTGATGACTGGCACGGTATTGCACTCAGCGGGCCGCAATCGCGCGCCCTGCTTGCGCGCATCACCCGCGAGGATGTCTCGGCGGACGCCGTATCATTCAACGATCTGCGCGAGGGGTTTGTTGGCGGCGTGCCGGCGCTTGTCAACCGCATCAGCTTTAGCGGCGAGTTGGGCTATGAAATTTACTGCAAACCGCAATATCTGCTGCGTTTGGCCGAAGCCATTGAAGAGGCCGGCGCAGATCTGGGCTATCGCTGGTACGGGGCGCGGGCCTTGATGTCGCTGCGGCTAGAAAAAAGCTGGGGCGCCTGGGCGCTGGACTTTCGGCCCGATTTTAATGCGGTTGAAAGCGGGCTGGACGGGTTTATCAACTGGCGCAAAGAGTTTGTCGGAAAAGCGGCCACCGAAGCGGCGCGCACTGCAGGCGCCGCGCGCAGGTTGGTGACGTTGGTGGTGGATGTGGACGGCATTGATGTCAGCAATGACGAGGCCATCCTGCACGGTGGCAAGGCCGTTGGCTATGTCAGCTCTGGCGGCTATGCGCATCACGTCGGAAAATCCATGGCCATGGGCTATGTGGACGCTGATCAAGCCGCAGCCGGCAGCAAGTTACAGGTGGAAATTCTGGGCCAGTTTTATGATGCCGAAGTGCTTGGCGCGCCGCTATACGATGCCAATGGGGCCAATATGCGGGCCTGATGCGCGCGTATATTCGCTGTGAGCGCGCGCTTTTAGGGACTTGCAGCGCTAAGTTTATTTCTGGATCGCCGCCAAAATCAGCAAAATCAAAAAGGCAGAAAAAACCCAGTTTCCATTGCTTGGCTGCGCGGTTTCCTGCGCAATGACCGTTGGTTCCATTTTGGGTTCGGCAGTGCCGCCGGCAAACCCGGTATTGGCGATGGCAGCAAAGGCCAGAGCAAGAGCGATTTTCTTCATAAGATCCTCAAAAGTATTAGCAGGTTCGTTTGGGTGCAGCGAATGTCTTGACCGACTCACCCCGTCTTTCAGAATACTAAATCAAACTCCAAAGCGCTGAAAACGGCTTTGGTAATTAGTTGCCTATGATGTCAAATTAGCAACACCTGCGTGCCAACTTTGGCCATCGCAAACAGCTCGGCGATATGTTCGTTATAAAGCCCGATGCACCCGTTTGATGAACGGCGCCCGATTTTGCGGGTATCATGGGTGCCGTGGATGCGGAAATACTGCCAGCTGAGATAAAGCGCATGCGAGCCAAGCGGATTATCCGGACCGGCTTCGATAAATTCCGGCCATTCGGGATTGCGTTCAAGCATTGCGGGGGTGGGCCGCCAGCTGGGCCCTTCTACACGGCGTGTCACGCGGGTACGCCCGCGGCGGGTGAGGTCTTCGCTTAACGGAACACTTGAGGGATAAAGCTTATACACGCTTTCATCGCTTGACCAAAAATGCAGTGCCCGCGAGGAAATATCGACCAAAATAGCCCCTTTGTTCAAATTTTTGAAATACGGCCGCCAATCAAGCGCCCGGAAACTGGAAATATTGTGCCGCACCGTTCTTGAAACATCGCTTTCAATTTCGGTGGTTGAAACTTCGTTAACATCTTCTTGTGCGTGCAGCGGAGCAGATATCACCGCGGCTGTGCTGGCTAAAAAGGATCGGCGCGTCAGGCGCATAATAAAGTACTCCTAAAATCTCAGAAATAAGTGATTCACCGCTGCATAATATGGCGAGAAAGTCGCAGTCTCAATTCAAACTCGCGTTACCAGAGCAAAAAATGCGATTCTGGGTTTGATTGGACACGCCTGTCATTGTAAGCACAACCCGAAATTATACTCGGGGTACATAGCGTGCGATATATCTTTCTTATTTTGGGGAGTGTTTTGGCTTTGTCGGCCTGTACGCCAGAGCTTCAGCAATTAGGCGATGATGGCAAGCCATTGCCCAAACTATACGATTTGGCCAATCAGGACAGCGCAACTGTCCAGTTCCGGGTGCTGGATGCCGTCAATGCGCTGCGCTCATCCGCCGGGCATTCAAATGTAAGCTTGAATGCCCAGCTGACAGCGGCTGCGGCAACCCATTCGCGCGATATGTCTTTGCAAAACCGGCCATGGCACTTTGGATCAGACGGCTCGTCGCCGCTAGATCGGGTTCAAAGGGTCGGCTATAAGCAACAGCTGATTGGCGAAGCCATCTCTGAAACCTTTGAAACCGAACTTGAAACCATTGCCGCTTGGATGAAAAAGCCCAACACGCGAAATGTGCTTTTGGACCCGATGGCCCGCGAAATTGGATTTTCTTGGTATCAGGAATCAAGCGGCAAAATCTGGTGGACCTTGGTGACAGGCGGCCCCGGGCTAAACCAAGAAGCGGTTATGGTTGAATAAGCACCGGCGTGCCGATGCGCACCAAAGCAAAGACTTCTTCAATCTGCTCATTTTTCAACGAAATGCACCCTTGGGTCCAGTTCCGTTTCCAGAAATGCGGTTTGATATCTTCACCATGAATGAAAATATCCCCGCCCGGATCTACGCCTAAAGATTTTGAGTGCGCGCGATCTGCGGCATTGGGATAAGACAGCCCCAGGGACAGGTGAAACTTGCTTTGCGGGTTTTTGCGATCAATCCGATAGGTGCCTTCGGGTGTTTTACCATCACCTTTGGCCGTTTTGTGGCCCTTGGGCGAAGACCCAAGCCCTATCCGATAGCTGCGAACCACGTTTTTACCGTTCATCAAAAACAGCTTTCGGGCCGATTTACGGATCACAACACTTGTGATGGGCAGGCTTATTTCACTTTCAGATTGACTGGATGTCCGAATACCCAACGGCTGCATGCATCCGGCAAGTAGCCCGAGCGAAAAGACAAGTAAAATCAGTTTTTTCAAGGTTTATAGCCTGCTCGTTTTCCTCCGTATAAATTGAAAATTTTTTTTAAAAAAGTATCAAATTGAATTTTTAAATGGCCCTTTTGGGACAATTTGTGCTTTAGGATAGCCCAGCTATACTACGCGGTCGTTGTCAGGGCGTTTTTGAGCGTTTGAACAGGTGCATGCGGAAAAAACAGGGCAAGATCGCGATTGGCCAGATCTCACGCAACGTTAATGCAACTATCGCTGGATTTTACGCGGCGTTTGATTTTTCAATGCGCAAAGAAACGGAGGGGCAGATGTATACAGTGATTGGTGGTTTGACGACGCGGGCTTTTCGCGTGGTTTGGATGCTGGAAGAGCTTGGGGTTGAATATACCCACCTGAATGTAAAACCGCGCAGTGATGAGGTGCTGCGCTATAACCCATCGGGCAAAGTGCCGGTGCTTTTAGATGGGGACACACCGATCTGCGAATCGACGGCTATCCTGACCTATCTGGGCGACAAGCATGGCGGTTTATGCTATCCTGCGGGCACCTTAGAGCGGGCGCAGCAAGACGCTTTTCTGCATCAGATTCTGGATGAAATAGATGCGGTTTTATGGACCGCGGCGCGGCATTCTTTCGTTCTGCCCGAAGAGCGCCGCGTGCCCGAGATTAAGCCGAGCCTGAAATGGGAGTTTGAACGTAATCTCACCCGCTTGATGGATCAGATGAAGGGGCCGTTTTTGATGGGAGAGAAAATCACCCACCCCGATCTTATTCTAACCAATTGCGCCCAATGGGCCGAAGGCGCCCGCTTTCCAAGCGATAACGCCAAATTTCAAACCTATGTGGCGCAAATGCGTGCGCGCCCTGCCTATCAAAAGACTTGGGCGCTGCGATAACTTTGCCGCTGGGCTGCGGGGCAAAGGGGCTTTAACTGCGCTGCGCATAGTGCGCCGCCTTTGCGCCGGCCCAAGCGCCCGTGGCCATTGCACCAGTGATTAAATAGCCGCCCGTCGGGGCTTCCCAGTCTAGCATTTCACCGGCGCAAAACACCCCGGGGTTGGACATCAGCATCAGTTCGGGGCTTAAATCTTGCCATCTGACGCCGCCCGCGGTTGAGATCGCGCCATCCATGGGGGCCAGCCCTTGGTGGCGCAGGGGCAGCGCTTTTATCACAGCTGCAAGCGCTTTGGGGCTCTGCGGTAACTGGGCGCTAAATTCATGCAGCAGAGCACGCTTGGGCGGTCCCAGCTTTAAACGTTTGCGTAGAAAATTTCCCAAGCTGGCCTTGCCACGCTGTTGGCTGAGGGCTTGCGCGGCTTTTTCAAGGCTCCAGTCCGGCAGCAGGTCGATCTTGATCTCTGCGCCGCGCCGCACGTTGCGGCTTAGGCTATAAATCCCGCTGCCCTCCAGCCCCGCGCGGCTGATAATGGCTTCGCCGCGTACTGCGCCCTTCGGGGTTAAAAACGCCACGGATTTTAAAGCCGCGCCGAAATGCGGCTGCATATGCGCCGACCAGCCCACCGTCAGCGCGGCGTTGGCGGCGGCAAAGGGGGCGGTATGGATGCCGCTTTCGGTCAGGATATTGGCCCATGCCCCATCTGATCCCAGCCGCGCCCAACTGGCCCCGCCCAGGGCTAAAACGCACACATCAGCAGGCTGCACCACGCGGCCTTCGGGCGTGTCGAACCCATAGCCGCCTTCTTGCCAACCGGTCCAGCGCCAGCGGGTTTTGAATTCCGCGCCGTCTTTCGACAGCCGGCCCAGCCAGGCGCGCAGCAAGGGCGAGGCTTTCATCGCCTTGGGAAAGACGCGCCCCGATGAGCCGGTAAACACCTCGGCCCCCAGCGCATCAGCCCATGCCATCATCTGCTGCGGGCCAAACCGCTTTAGCATCGGGGCCAGCAGTGGCGCGGCCTCGTAGAACTGCGCACCGAAATCACC
>ERZ1048686.3308-NODE-3308-length-10431-cov-5.561295_pt1 | contig 10431 bp, 12 predicted proteins | sample MGYA00383099_ERZ1048686 | MGnify/ENA primary metagenome ERZ1048686 (study PRJEB29581, sample SAMEA5548369) | metagenome | biome: marine; feature: coastal; material: water | depth 25 m | study: Short-term variability in the microbial, nano- and picoplankton...
AAAGCTAAAGGTAACAAGTATTTTACTGTCTGAGGCTATAGGTGTAATTGAAGTATCTAATGCAGCAATCTGTTGTGTTGTGTCTGGTGTATCACTATCAATTAAGTAACTAGCTATTGTGTCTACATGGTTGGACACTACTTGTAAAATTTTACCTGTACTACTACCACTAGTCAATAAGTCACCATCAGCGTCTGGTAACGTAAATGTCCTATCAGTATTACTGTTCGGTGTAGATAAGGTAAAAGTGCCTGTACCACTCGCGTTGCCTTCTATTTTTATTTTACTCATTTATACTATTGTCCATGTTGAACCGCTAGGTACAGTTACAGTTACACCAGAGTTTATGGTAATTACACCTGCTGTCATAGCGTTTTTGTTAGTAGTGATAGTGTAGTCTGTCGTTACTATCTGGTCGTTTTCATAAAATATCTGGTCAGTACCTCCACCTGTAGCACCACCTCCACCACCACTTGTAACATCATCCCAAGAAGTAACAGTACCATCAGTAGTTAAAAACTTACCAGCGTTTCCAGTTTGACTGGGCGTATAACTAGCAGCAGTTACTGCACTGGCTGCAGCAGCAGTAGCTGAGTTAGCTGCGTTTGTCGCAGATGTACCAGCATTGGTTGCCGATGTAGCTGCATTTGTTGCACTTGTAGTTGCACTGGAAGCTGATGAACTTGCACTAGTAGCACTAGAAGCTGCATTGGTTTCCGATGTGCTGGCATTAGATGCGCTTGTAGAAGCCTCAGAAGCCTTTGTAGTGGCTGTTGATGCACTACCCGCTGCACTACTAGCACTGGAGGAAGCAGAGCTGGCAGAAGAGCTTGCAGACGTTGCTGAAGTTGCCGCATTGGTTTCACTTGTACTAGCATTGGACGCTGAAGTAGAAGCATTGCTTGCTGCTGTTGATGCAGTTGATGCACTACTAGATGCACTTGTAGCAGAAGTTGATGCACTTGTTGCACTGTTTCCTGCACTAGTTTCGCTGGTGGCTGCATTGGTAGCTGATGTAGAGGCTTCCCCAGCCTTAGTAGTTGCTATTCCAGCCTGTGTAGTTGCTGTACTTGCTGAATTAGTTGCTGATGTAGCAGATGTACTAGCATTAGTCTCTGCTGTCTCTGCACCAGCTTGTGCTGTCTCTGCTGCTGTCTGTGCAGTCTGTGCTGCCGTTGCAGAGGTTGACGCATTAGACGCTGATGTAGAAGCACTGGTAGCAGACGTAGCTGCGTTAGTAGCACTTGTACCTGCATTTGTTTCGCTAGTAGAAGCATTTGTTTCGCTAGAGCTTGCATTGGTCTCTGAGGTACTAGCATTAGATTCAGAAGTAGCAGCATTACTAGCACTTGTTGATGCGTTAGATGCAGAGGTAGCTGCCTCATCTTTATAGCCTAAAGCATCTTGTACTAACTCTGTTACTTCATTTATAGTAGCATCAGTATTAGCATCTCCTGAACCACCTGAACCTCTGTATATACTCAAAGCAAGTCTCCTAAATATTCTGTATGTATGTGTAGATTAAAAAGAATAAATACAGGGGGCAATTAAGCCCCCCATACCGTTAGTGCTTACTAAGCTGGAACAGCTACAACAAGTGCAGACTCAGGTCGTAAAACCTGTGTACCGTAAAGAGTGTCAGAAGTAAACAAGTTACTTAAGTACTCTTGCTTGTATTGAGTTTGTGAACGTACGCCCATTTGCTCTGCAAGTACCATAGCGTCTTTATGACCAATGATAGCACCTTTAGTATCAACAGCTGAAGCTGAGTTAGCAGCAGCAGTTTCAATTACAGGACAGTTAGAACTAACGTAAACATCAATACCGTACAAAGTACCGATTTGACCATTCATTACACCACGACCATCTACGAAGTCGCTAGAGTTGTAACGGTCAATACCCATGATAGTTTGACGAACACTAGGTGGGATTACAATGAAACGACCTTCCATAGGAGTATCGTTATCATCTAGTTGCTTGATAAGTTCACGGAAAGCTAAATCAGTGAATACATCAGTAGCAGCAACAGTATCTTCTGCGTAAGCAGCAATACCGTTAGCAGCATCTACATAGAAGCTGTTGCTATGAGTCCAGTCAGAACCATCACCATCACCTAATGATTTACCTAAAGCAAACAAATCATCATCAACTTGTTTAGCTAAAGCGTAACCAGCATCGTCTGTGTAGAATTTACGCATAGAAGCTAGTGCTTGTACATCAGTAATATCTTCGATTAAACGAGAGTATTCGTAATGTTTGTTGACGCTGACTTGTACTTCTGATTCTGTAGCAGCAATCAAAGTTACTTGAGACTCTGCACCTTTAGCAGAAGCAGAACCACGGGTAGGTTTAGGGATATGTAAAGTATCACCTTTCTTACCAGACATTGGCATTTTATTTACCAAGTTAGCAAGTACCAAGTTAGATTTATAAGCAGCTACAATCTCATCACTCCATAACTCTGGAATGAAAGTTGCGCCAGTTGTGTTTGTTACATGATTTGAACCAAGTGCCATTATATTTTACCTTTATAAAAATTTAAGATTATCGCACCCTACCTTCTGAATATGCCTGTGTTAATTCATCAGACAATTCTAAGTAGCGTGCAGGATTAGTTTGCATTAAGTTAATAATATCAGACCGCCGATAGATTTTCTTAGATTTACTTTCTCCAGTTCCTTTAGCAGAGCCAGAAGAAGCAGCCTTACGCTGTTGCCCTCTATCTTTTTCAACAACTTCCTGTGCCTTTGTAGATGCCTGAGTTCGTTCTTTCCAAGTAGAAAGAAGCTCATCTGCTGCATCAAAGTCAAAGTTACTGTCAGCGCGTTGTAAAAGTTCTGTCCGTACTTTAGAAGCCTTAACCCATTCTATGAAACCTTCTGACTTAGCAGTGTCCATAAAGTTAGGGTGTGCTTGTTCCAACCTATTCATAGCATCTCTACGAGCCATGTCTATCTTCATCTGTTTAATTTCTTGAATATCAGAATTAGATGATATAGATTGTTCAATAGCTTCTTTAGGTTTTTCAAAGAAATCAATCTCTTCAACCTCAGCTTGTTTTTCGTGGGTATTGTTGTCGAGGTTTGTTTTAATGAAGTCGTCTACAACCTTACGAAGTTCTCCTACTTCTGAACTTTGTCTACCAACTAGCTTTTCAGCTTCTTGATGCATCTGTACAATTTCTGCTACAGACTTATCTTTATATTTATCTGGTAGACTATCTTCTTCTTTAGGTTGCTCTTCTACTACTTGTTCTTGTTCAAGGTTGTCCTCTACGGATTCTTGCTCTTCGAACGTAGAAAGCTCTTCGCCTTCTTGTAGATTTTCTTCGTTAAATTCCTCTGGTGTATCTAGTATTGTTGCCATTATATTATAAACTCCGTACTCTTAAATAAGTATTGTGGAAAATTAAAAGATTATTTCTTAGCGGCTTTCGAATGTTCTCTTGCCCACTTCATAGTTGCACCCGGATAGTCTCCAGATACAGCATCTAATACAAAAGAACATTTAGAAATTACCCGCATTGCATCTTGGTCACATTCAGGACACTCTATAGTCTGTGTTTCAGAATCTATAAAGCGTTCAGTAATATGTCCGTTTGAGCATTTAAAGTCATAGATTCTATTCGCCATTAACGGCTTCCCTCTCGCCAATTAGAATAGAGTCGTACGCTGCCCTGACCATATCTTCCATGTTGATTAAAGTATTTAAAACGTAAAGTTGTCCTTGTGTTTGATACAAAGTCTTTTCATCTGCAATAGCTTCAATCTGGAAGTTATCCTTATCTACTTGAACTTGCTCCATAAGCTGTGACCAGCCATCTGTGTTAAATAAGTCAAAGTAGTTCTCGTAATGTTTTACATTTTCTGGTGTCATACATTCTCCCGATAGGTGTATGTGTGGTTAAGTTTATTTTTTAGCTGTAGCCTTTTTTGTTACTGGCTTAGGTTTATTAGCTTTTTCTAAATCTGAAATACGCTTGTCTATCGCTTGCAGGATGTTGTTGATTTCTATCAGCACCCCATCAAGTTCTTGCTTAGTTACCATTAGGTCTCCTCATTTGCATTTCAACAATATCTTCTTTTACTTTTAACTCTTGCTGCTTCAAGCTAAGTTCTGCCATCTTGACAGCTTGCGCAAACTCATCAGGTGGTAGTGTCTTAGCAATAGCTTCAATACGGTCAGTCTCTTCTGCTACAGGTAGTAACTGAGTCTCTACACTGTTTTGCTGAATACGACTTTGTATCTCTGCATTTTGTAATTGGATTTGTTGCAAGTTAGCCTTAGCAATCTCAAGTTCAAACTGCTTACGAATAGCTTCTTCTTGTTGTGCTTCTGGGTTTGGTTGGTTAGCTTGCTCGATACCCGCAAGGATTTGTTCCCGTTTAGTAAGGTTCATAGACTCAACAATAGATTGAACTAGGAAGCTGTACATAGGGCTTTCTGCTGGCATGGTTTGGAGGAGTTGTACTAGTTGTGTTACTTCATACTCACGGGCAATGATGCCGAGAGAACTAGAAGCTACAAACTTACGGTCTTGTGCTTTGTAAAGCTGTGGGTCAAACTGCATATAACGATGTGCAGCTTTAGTAACGAATGGGATTAGGAAGTTATCTTGGAAGTTAAGCAGGGTACGCTTGTGACGCTTGATAATTGCACCTAAAGACATGGAGATACCAGCAGCAGTTGCCTCACCGTTCATAGCGTTCTGCATACCAGCAGTATCTACTGCACCTGTGGCTTGCTGTACCATGTTTTGTAGCTGTGCGCCTTGTGTAAAGGTGATATTATCTACAGCACCAAACTTAAATGGCTGTAATATCTCTGCTGGATTACCGTTAGTAAGCAGTGTCTTGCCAGGACGTATCTCAAACTGAGAGCCTCTAGGCATACGACTAGCATCTACTGCCATCATAGGGTGTACAGTAAGTGCAAGAGCGTCTATACGCGCACGTAACTCTGTATCTAAGGCTTTTTGGCTGTTGTAACCCTTCTCACAGATGCCACGACCCCAGAATTTACTAGGTACTGCATCCCATTTGAACGCTACAATAGGTCTATCTTGCATCATAAACGGGTTAGCTACTACTTTAAGTAGGGTATCTCCGTTAGCAATCACTACCATTGCCTCAATATAGCCAGATTCTTGCTCTTGTTCTTCACCTAACGCTACAGCAATCTCATCTTCTTCTAGTTCTTCACCTTCTGCCTCATCAAACAGGGCTTTAGGAACTAATCCGTAGTAACGAGTAAGACGAACCCTATCATCTACGTTTACTGTAATATCTTGGTCAGGTTCTAGGTCATCATCTGCTGCAACAGTCTCTACATCTACATCACGATAGACTTCCTTCTCAATATCCATCTCTACTTGGTGTAGTGGTACGTACATATCTACTGCACAACCCAATGCCTCTTCTATAGATGTAGCTAAGGGGTCGATAAGGAAGTTTTGTGGCATGATAGGGCGTAGCTTAACTAAGAATCTATCACGCTCTATAACACCTACAGCTTGCATCTGCCCATCTGGGGTAGGTTGCATAGCTGGTACACTTTCTTTAGTCTCTTCAATGTAGACTTCACCAATACCAGTACCGTAGATAGCAGCATTAAGTAAACATTCCGAAACACAAGTTCTAGCTTTAGCGAAGGTCATGTCCTCAGCTAGTTGATTCTTTAAAAACTCTATGTCCTGAGAGCCTGTAGGGTCTTGCATATCGTCTTTAATATCGAACCAGCTACCTCTACCAAAGGTTGCCTCTTCTACCTCAGCTACAGACGATTCTACTGCTTGCTGTAGTGCAGGTGTAATGATACGAGAGCGTTCAGTTTGTCTTAGGCTATCTTCCTTAGACCAGATACCACGCCATAATCTGTAATACTCTTCATGTGATACACGATAGTTATCGTCATAGTGGTCACGCCACCCTTCACATTTATCCATAACCCATTGCTCTAGGGTAATGTTGTTCAATAGGTTATCTTCATTTTCCATACATTAATATCCTGCAATAGGGTCTATAAATTCAAATTCATCTTCATACTCTATATCATACGAGTAACTAACTTTAGCTAGTTGGTCTATGTACGCTAAGGAGTCGATAAGGTCATCGTGAACTAGGGGGTTGGTGGACTGGAATAATTCATCTAGGAACTCTGCGTTCCATTGTCCAGTGTTGAGAGTGATAGCACCATTTTCAAACCTACCTTGTAAGCCCCAAATGACCCTATCTACTTTTCTTTTGTTGCCGTGTGTTAGTTCTTCTACACGAAAGAACTTTTGTCTAGACTTTTGTAAGTCCATAAGATAAGGAAGTACAGCGTTCTTTAACGCCCCCTTCTCAATACCAACAGAGATAGGTTCATACTTTAGTACAGTTCTGAATATCTTCTCTGCTGTCTTTTTAACATCCCACCTGCCGTAGACTAACTCCTCTACGTACCACCCTTCTTCATTTACTTTAACAACGCTAATAGCCGTTTGGTCAAGTTTCTTAGCTTTTGATGTATTAGCTTTAGATACGTCTGCAAAACCAGCCAAGTCAATAGAAATGTAATAGTCCCCAATCTCTGGAGCTTCTTCACTAAACTTAATCCATTCTTCTTTGAATAGTTCACTGCCTTGTGCCTCAAACGATGCCATGAACTCCTGCCTAAACGCAAAGGAACTCATAGTCTTTTTAGCAGCTTCTATCTCTTCTTCTGCTAGTAGGGGATTGTCATACGAAGTAAAGTGCCAAGACTCTAGCGTAGGGTCATCCCCTAACTCAGCTTGTTTAAACAACTCATAGAAATGGTTACGACCCATAGGTGTGCCGATAAACAAAGCACTACCACGTTGGTCAGCTAGGGCAGGACGAAGGATTTGGTCAAACACTGCTGGTTTCATATCAGCGTATTCATCCAGTACTAAGAACTTAAGAGACACACCACGCATAGTCTCTGGTCTATCTGCACCCTTCAAGCTAATGGTAGCCCCATTAACCAGTGTAATCTGTAGGTTGTTAATATGACTAGACTTGATTACTGGATGCCCTAACTCTAATAGGGTAGTCCACATAATATCTCTTGCTTGCCCTTGTGTGGGGGCTACGTAGAAAACATGACCCTTCTCTAGCTGTAGAGCATTTACGATAAGTAGCCAAGCAGCTAGTCTGGATTTACCAGTACGACGACCAGCAGCTACTATCTTAAACCTAGTGTCACTATTCCAAACTTCTTGTTGCCAAGGGAGTAGTTTAATACTAAGGTCGTTAGACAACTAAAGTGTCTCCTGCATATACCATATCTGGATTTGTAATATTGTTTTTGTCTACTAACTCTGCTACTGTAATATTATTTCTTTGTGCTATTTTACTTAGCGTATCGCCTTTTTGTATATTATATGTTTTTTGCTCTAGGTCTTCTAGGTTTGGAATACCACTTTTATTTAGAGATTCAGCTATAGCTACTTGCAAGCTGTCTTTCTCTTCTTTATCTGGTACAATACTAGGCTTTCTTATAGTTTGTCCTATTTGTATTTTAGAAGGGTCTGTAACACCGTTATACTCTGCCAACACACTTACAGGCACTTTCATCTTTTTAGCAATTTTAGAAAAGCTATCTCCCTTTTTAACTTCTTTCCCTAGTATTTCGTCTTTAGTACCTAGATATATTTTAATACTATGCCCTGAAGATTCGTTTTCTTCTTGGGGTGCTATCTTACCAGCAATTTTTCTTATTGTCCCGTATAAATCATCTCGTATAACACTTGCGTTTCCAAAGTTATATTTATCTATAGCATATACCTTATTACCCTCTACCTTTAAAGAGCCTCCGCCTATAGAAGCAGCAGCTTGGGTTATAGGGTCGTTAAATCGTCCTAGAAAGTTAGATTTGTTGTTAAATACCAAGTTACTTACAGTCTCACCATCGTTATAATTAGGGTAATCTTTATATCCAAAACCACCTTTTACTATACCGTTATCTTGTACTTCTGTATTTTTTGAGTTAATTGCAGCTTGTTTTAATACTTCTACAACACTAGGGTCAAAATCTTTTTCTGTTTGCACAGGAACATCAACAACCTTATTTACTACTGCTAATCCTAATTGTTGTGCTGGCTCTCCTGTAAATAACCCACCTACATTACTTAAGAAATCATAAATTCCTTTTCCGTTTGCTCTGTCTTGCATTGCTGCTTTTTCTTCTGGAGTCATATTCTTACTCAAATTATTAATAAGTCCAAATTACGGGGACACTCTTTCTAGTGTCTACGTGTATAAAAGTATTAGCTATACCGATGCCAGTAAAGCCCATAGCCATTGCCTCTTTGACGATGATATGCTTTTGGTTACCATTAGCTACTCTGATGTCAGCAGCTATACCTTGGGTATGTGTACCACCCTTACTCTTCTTAGCTTCTACTGGGTGAGTTACATCTCTGTATGCCGAAGTAATAGTAAAGGGGAAACCACACCTAGTTCTTAACTCATCTATATTAGCTAAGAACAGTGCATCCATTTCATTCTTACCAGTGTGGGAGCAATCAAACTCAGACAGTTTAAAGTTAATCATTATCAATTACCTCTCCGTCTATTACATTCTCTACCTCAGTAACACCCGAAATAGTTATATTTATGCTAGGTTTATCCCCACCACCTGAACTAGTATCAAACGAAGATAGTGGCATAAGTCTATCTACTAGAAGTTTCCAAGCAGCAGCTTGATGTTTATGCTCATCATCTAGAGCAGCATCTAGTATAGTATCTAAAACCTTACGAGACTTGGGAGACGCTAGAAGCCTAGCCTTGTACTCATCCATTATAGCTTTATCACCCGGAGGTCTACCGGGAGGTCTAGCCCCTTTCTTCTTGGACTGTACTAATGCTTTAGGTGGTCTACCCCTTTTCTTAGGGACTTTAACTTCTTTCTTTCTTTGTTCCGAGTAATCAGACAATACTACCCCCTTAAGGATATTGCTTATAATGTACCTTAGTAAATTTCCCCAGTAGATATAATAATTACTAATAATTAAACCTAACTGGGTAATATACCTTAGAAAGGTGGTATTATATCATAAATCATTTAGTTTGTCAAGCACTAATTTATAAGCTATTGTAATTATTATACATTTAGTTTAACACCTTAGTAAATTTCCTAGAAACTGCGCAAGGTGTTATCTCTTTAGTGTTCATTATTAAACACCTTTCCTTTTCTTATAATATTTAATTAAATAACTTTAGGTTTATATTTCAATACGTTACGATATAATTCCACTCGTCTAGTTTTTTATAGATAGATATGCAAAAATCCCCCCAATCCTAAATTCACTTTTTTTTGTATCTGGGGTGGTACTATATGGTAGAGCCAGGCCATACCAGCCCCCCCTCCTTTTTCTATGCAAGACTCGTGCCACATTTGATTTTGATGGTTTACTCCTTATATATAGTTCCTTGTGACATTGACAGTGAGGGTCGAGGGTGGTGCCATTCTGGATACTTGCTAGGCTATCTGTTAGGGCTAGAATCTGTCGCTATTTCTGGGCTGTTGTCGATAGTCAATAATTAATTTGCAATTAGATATTCAATATAATCAATGAGTTAAGACAAATTATAAATTAATTTGAAAATAGGGGTTGTGTTTTGTTTTTAGCTATGGGATTATTTTTCTCAACGGAACAGAGCCAACGTGAAATACTTAGGCGGTCGGGGTGCTTTTGGTGCTCTAGTTGATTTAGCCCTAGGCTCTGTTTCAGTTAGGATAGCCAAGTAAGGTGAGTCAAGGTAGCCAAGAGGAACGGCCTAGACAAAGCAAGACACCAGAAAGATACTAACTAACTTAGATTGTAAGCCCTTAGCGGAGCTTTTGTCGGAGCGTATACGGTTCGCCACGATAAAAACTGTTGAAGCGTATACGGTTAGCCGCAACACAGTTAAGGGCTTACAGTCTTACTAGATAACATTTTATTGTCAGTGTTATCCACTAAGACAAAACAAAAAGGTTTATTATTATGAAAAAAACTTATAAAACCGGCACAGAACTTTACCACATAGCGCGAAAGCATTACAAAGACTCAAACTGTTGTGCCGTAGTCGCTATAGCTATTACGTGTCAAGTATCATTTGGTAAGGCATTTAACTTAGCAAAACGCCTTGGTAGAATTACTGGAAAGGGTACGCCTTGGCGCATTATCACCACTAGCTATGAGGCGTTAGGATATAAGCTAGTCAGAGTCGAAAGCGGTGCTAAGACAGTCAGCACTCTAGGTCGACACTTACCGAGTTCAGGTCGTTACCTTGTTCACGTGAGAGGTCATGTGTTAGCTTTTGATGATGGCGTGGTAAAAGATTGGTCAGAAGGCAGAAGACACCGCATTAAAGATATTTACCAAGTAGTAAAAGACAACTAAACCAAAGGGCGTTTGCTTAGTTGAGCGCCCTTTGATAAGAT
>ERZ1048686.3316-NODE-3316-length-10409-cov-6.153178_pt1 | contig 10409 bp, 9 predicted proteins | sample MGYA00383099_ERZ1048686 | MGnify/ENA primary metagenome ERZ1048686 (study PRJEB29581, sample SAMEA5548369) | metagenome | biome: marine; feature: coastal; material: water | depth 25 m | study: Short-term variability in the microbial, nano- and picoplankton...
GTCGAAAAAGTATTTGTACTTGTTATATGTATCGCCAAATATCTCATCAACGTTGTCGATGTCTCTGCATCTAAACACAGCGTCTTGATCAAAGAATTGATCTCCGTCATCATATTTTAAAAATTCATTGTACAGTTTAACATTTAAATCAATCACTTCACATGTGAACCCTGCATCCTGTAGATGAGCTTTGAGTACAGCTGGACCTACTGTAGGTGCATCTGGCATAATTTTAGGAATTACACATATGATAATGTCTAATTGATTCATTTGAATATGTCTGCCATTTCTGGAAATGTTGCGCTAAAACTATTGTTGCGCTGTCTATCACATAGACTTAAAAATTCCTTCATTTCTGGCAACCTTTGGCTCCAGTCTTCGCTTTCCATAAAGCTAAGAATGCCGTCGAGTCGTTTAATACCATACTCTGCACTGCGCCATTGGTCATACTCTACTTTGCCCTTATGCCAAGTTGGAATACCCAACTCCCAGTTCTTTTCCCACCAGGGATACCATGCCTCATACTTTGCTCTACACTTTGCTTTGAAGTCTACAGGTAAACTCTTGACATTTAAGTGTGCGGGCCAGTATACAAAGTGCTGACTAATACCACCTGCACCAAACGGCCACATGTTGATTTTCTTAAACTTCTGTTCTAGTTTCCATTGTATGAAGTCTGGCAAGTAATATACATTAAGTGCTTGAATAGCTGCTGCAATAGTAACTTCGACATTATTGCTTGTTTGAGTATCAAGTAAATGAAATACTTCTTCTTGTCTACTCCACTTGCTTGGATAACGAATGTAATCGTTCATCTCTTTAATGCTGTCAATACTGTAGTGGAATCGTACTAGTTTAAATTCTTTCCATAGGTCAAATAAATCCTCACGCCATTCAACTCCGTTTGAGTTATATCGTAGTTCAAGATCTTTTGCGTAGCCCATTTTAATAGCATGTTCAAGTATTTCATAGTGTTCTTCAATAATAAGACTTTCACCGCCGGCAAAGTATATTTGTTGCATACTTGGCATTTGCTCGTAAAACTGTTGCCAAAATACTGGATTTTGTTTATGCCAATTGTAACTACTGCCATTGGTACTACCTTTGTCTTGCCATTGCATGATCTCTCTCAGAGATTCATTCTTTACTTCTGGAAATATCTTTTTATAATCTTTAATCCAACCACTGCTATCATGTGGGCTACACATAACACAAGCTAGCTGACACTTGGTTCCAAAGCGTAAATCAATATATGCCAAGTTGGGTGGCACTTCGCCGTCTGGTTGGGTGTCTGACAGTATCTTGTCTAGATCAACACGCTGGCTCCAATAGTGTGTTTCCCATTGTCGTTTACTGCGATGTCCAGCAGCTTCTTCTTTAAAGCACTTTAAGCAACTGGGAGGTTTCTCACCATTGAGCATCTGTACTCTAACATTTTTCATGTATGTGCTGTTCCATGCCGTCTGAAAATCACTTACGTTTAAGTTGTTTGGTCGACCGTCTTCGTCCTTGACAACACCAACTTGTCCGCCATGCTCTTTGTCGTTGGTAGCACCAACACTACTAGCATTAGCAGTGCAACATACACGCATACTGCCATCGGGTCTTGTACTAAGGTGTACCCACGGCAACAAGCAAAATGTATCACTGGGTAAATTTGTCATATACGCTCCTGATAAATGTGCGGGAATAATTCTATATAATTTATATTCTTCAGAATAATATCTTCAGACTATACTTGCTTAATATTTATAGTTGGTGTCTCAGTGTCGATATTAACTTCATAATCCAATAGTGGACAGGATCGTTTCATTCAATGAACCCTTTTATAGTACGGTCTAGTATGTCTGCTACTGCCCTGTGTCCATGTTGATTGAAATGATGATGTTTGTCTACACTGTATTCTGCTAATTGCGTGGGCGTAAATTGTGGCACAATAGGATCTAGTAACTTGCATTTATCACTGTACACACTGGATGCTATGTCCAATAATTGCGGGGGCAAATAGTCTTTCCAAGTAAAATAAAGTGCAGGTGCTTTAATTCTATGTTTAAGTAGTAATAGCTCTTTCTCAGTGAGCATTTTTAAATAATGTTTATTGTTAAACACTGATGATAGATAATCATCAAAACTTTTTTCACTTACTTGTAACTTGTCACATATTTCTTTTTTGTTTTTGCTCCAAAAAATGCCGCCAGTAAGAAACAAATGTTCATGAATATTTTTAATACCGGCATTCGCATGATGCGCATAGTTTTCTGTAAGTAGTTCGAATTCTAACATGTCATGATGATTTTTAACTACTGGATGATATATCCTTTCCAATGAAGTAAGTTGCACAAGAACTAAGTCTGGATTACCATATACTTTACACATTTGACGGTATCGATAAAAATAGCTGTCATTGCTACTGCCAGGAATACTTCCATTAACAACAAAATATTCAGGATTATCTTTTGCTATATATGCAGGCCAAGTTGATTTTGGCTCTGTACTCATGTCATGATGACTAAAGCTACATCCAAGAACAAATATTTTTTTACAATTTATCATTTAATTCCGCCGCAGTTTACAACACACACAGGGTTACATCCGCCTGTGCCGATATCAGTTAAGTTATTCCAACTGGTAGCAAGATCATTACTAAACAATGGACCATTGACAATGTCATCAATACTGTTGTGGTGTATACTGTTCCAATGTTTGCCATACTTTTCTTCGTATTGTCTTTGGCTATTGGCAAACTCACCATTACCCTGATATTTAATATTATATACAAAGCAACAAGGCCATATTTCACCAGCATAACTTACCATATAACTTCTGTCTTCACTTCCATCACCATTAAATCTACATTTAATTCCATTGGATTTGTGCTGTTTAACGCTGTGTAAGTATGTTTCCCAAGTGTGTTCAAGCCTATGAGTTTCATGTCTTATTCTGGTCTCCAATGCGCTATCATAGTCTTGATTTAAATCAGTGACATTGTTTCGTCTGACTTTGAAGTCTTCAAACCCCATATGTTCACTTAAACGTCTGGCAGTGTTAATTTGATGACTGTTCCAATTAAATTCAATCATTTGCCATCTTGCTCTTCCGCCAGCATCAATGTAGGCTTGGGCGTTTTCCATGATGCGATCAAATCGTGTAAACTGTCTATTCATTGCGTTAGTATCATCACTGCCGTCTACATTAAACTTAACTAAAATACGGTCGCCACTTAGCGCAGCTAGTTGACTCCACCAGGTTGGTGATCTTGCAGCACCGTTTGTATCAATGAATATTTTTAAATCTGTATTCTTTACTGTCCAATCAACAAAATCATGAAACTTTGGATGCATAATTGGATCGTCTATAGTACCACAAAAGAACACTTCGTATATACTACTGCTAAAAAACTCATGACTCATTACACGGATATAGTCATTGACATCCATAAATTGATTCTTAGGTATACGTGGATCTACCTTAGTAAGGTTTAATCCATCCTGTCTAGCGCATCCTTGACACAACGCATTACAATTGCTGCTTATTTCAAATTGTATGCTATCTGGGCGTTTTAAATAATGATTCATTTATGTTTGTCAATCTCTATATCACTGCCACATGTACATTCACGATATGCACAAACAATTGGTTCTGTCAATAACTTAATTTTTTCAGGCGCAGTTTTAATATTACCCATCAATACTTTTTGATTGCAAGCATTTGCGGGAAGTACATCACCATTGGGTTTAATGACAATAAGGTCTTTCCCTATACTACATTTCCATCCTTCAAATTTATTTATTCCTGCTTGGATTAGGTCATGACAGCCTTCCCTTCGTACATCACCATTGTCATAGTGTACACGTATCCCCAGGCTAGTAATGTTACGCTTAGTAGTAGGTCGATCTTTAGTCTCAGAATGCATCTGTAGCATCTTCTCACGTTGTTCGGCAGTATAATCCTGCCAGCCTAGATGACCGCCAAACTCTATTTGTAGTTTTTTTATTTGTATTGGTACCACAGTATTGTCACGTAGGTATTCCCATATACCTATGCATTTATCAAAATGGTTAACATCCATTAGCATCTGTATATTAGTTTGACATTCATTTTGTATTTCATTTACTACATCAACAACATGTTCAGGCTCAGCACTTTCATGATGATAGCTGATACTTACTTTGTCTATATACGGTTTTGTTTTATGCCACCAGTTAACAGTCCTGCTGCCATTGGTTAGTATATTAACTACACTGTTGGGATCAATTGTTTTAATACTTTCAGCTAATCTATTAAAGTCTCGCCACACTGTGGGCTCGCCTCCAAGTATTGTATACATACGATGATCGTGTGTGCTTTGTTGTGTAATTTGGCGCACTGCTTCTTCGCATTGTTCAATATCAGGCCAATATTGATCGCCGCCGTTGCTGTCAGGTCCACAGTATGTACACTTATAGTTACATACATTACTGAGTATCCAGTCCACTACTAGTAGGTTATTGACAGTTTTAATACGGTGTATACTCGACATTAACTGTAACTCGGTGCTGGCTGGCTGATTCCTGCGCAACGATTACACGTATCAACGCTGGCATTTGCCCAAGCTGGTTCTAAGAACTTGCTAAACTTATATAGTATGTCATTTAGTGAATGCTCGCTTACTTTAGTACTAAATTTGTCAAAAGGAAAATTTGTGTTACCGTCAACTCGGCGTCCTGATATATAACAACATGGCCACACATTTCCCCATGGATCAATTTGTATCATGCCCTCATGTGCATACGGACATTTTGTATTGCCATATGCTGCTACACTAGTACTAGCAGGTGTGCTAAGTTGTTTATGAAACTGTTGTTTCATTTTGTATTGACTTTCAAATTCTTGCAGTGTAGGACTGTTAATTGTAGTACTAGGAAAACTCTTATAAGCTGGCATAGTTATTGTACCGCTGCGATTTCTATTTGTTTGGAATGCCATACAGCCTAATTTTTCAGCTAGTTCATTGATAGTATTTAATTGATTTTTATTGTAATCAAATACGATACATTTCCATATACTGTTGCCACCAGCATCATTAAACGCTGTTAGATTATCAATACGTTTGTTCCAGTCTAGTCCACGACGGTAAATGTGATGGGTATCAGCTAGCCCATCTATCCCCCACTTGATGTCATGCTTGCTAAACTTTTGTAATACTTCTGCTAGCTCACGCCAAAATGTTGTTGATCTGGCAGTGCCATTGGTGTGCATGTTAATATAAATGTCGCTCTTGACTGTGCTTAAATGATCCAGCATATTAACAATGTTAGGGTGCATACTAAAGTCGCCAAAGTTTCCATTAAAAATAATTTCATTTATATGCTGTAAATTTTGTTCAGTAACAAGTGAGCACCAACTATCCCAGGTCAAATGTTGTAGTACTAATTTTGGATGATCAGCGCCGCCATCTATATTGCGATCACATGCTCCGCAAAATGCATTGCAATAACTAGTGCAATCGATTTCAATTTTTTTTACTGTTGCAAATGTATATAGGTTACTCAAACTGCGCTCCAAATGGGTCAAACTCTGAACCACATTTTTGCGCACAGACTCCTAGCTTACCATCTGCTACACTAGTACGATCCCAACTTGACTTTATGCTTTGCAGTATACCGCTATTCATAACTGATTCTAAGCCGTGTGTCAATACACTAATACCATCTTTACCACCAGCGGCATCAATATGATCCCATATTTGTTCTACACGATAATCCTTGTGCCACCATTTGTACATGCGTCCTGCTGTCCAACAGCAAGGCATCAATAGTCCTTCTGCTGTAATAAAGATTTCTGCCTTCTCTATGGCCTTACAACGTATACTACAACTGTTATAATACTCAGTCATACTGCCATATGTTTTTTCTATTTCAGCTTGTTTTAGTAGTGCTAAGTTTTGGTTGGCTGGTGCTACTGGCTTTTGTATTAGTTGTGTGTCGGTACCTTTGCGGTTTTGTGCTTGATGTTGGTCTTTACCTTTGTTACTTGCTGTAAAGAATCTACCGCTTTTCTTCTTCTGAAAACGTTCACATCCCCATTTAATGGCAAGTGCTTCAGCTTCATCTACTTGGTGTTCGTTGTGTCCGAAAATAATATAGTCCCAACGGGCTCTGCCGCCTGCGTCAATAAAGGCCCGCATGTTTCGCTCCACGTTGGACCACACCACGTTTTGCCTATAAAGATGATTAGTATCACGCAAACCGTCCACACTGAATATGACAGTGCCCATCCTTCCAAAAACTTGTGAAAGTTGTCTCCACCACTGTGCATCTTTTGCTCCTGCGTTTGTGTTCATACTTAGCCACATTGTGGGGTTGTGTTTTCTGAAGTACTGAAATATCTCCAGTGTATCTCGAGCAATAATAGGATCACCTAAGTTACCGCACATATACATTGTTTTTAATTGTGCAATAAACTCTGGAGGGAAGATACGTTCGCAGTCTGCTAAACTTAGTTCACTATTATCTATATGGCGATTATCAGCACCGCCATTTTCATTACGGTCGCACATAGGACATGCTGCTTGGCAACGTTGTGTAACTTCTAAATGAACGTCTTTTATATCTTCATAGTTGTACATCGTATATTAGTTTTATATCCTTGCCCGGGCCGTACTTGCTGGGCAAGTCTCCGTATTCTTCTACGTACCATTCTATAACAGCACGATACCATTTTTGACTGTCGTGGTGTGCTAGTTTATTAAATTTATAAATGTTATTGTTAGTAGCACTCATTGTACTCAGAGCTCTGGCGCTTTCAGTTTGTAGTTGTCTTAGTGTTAACTCATTTATATCCAATTAACATAAACCTCTTGTACTTAGGTAATTCTAATTCGCCACTATATAATACCTCTGACATTGGTGCCTGTGTTTTAAATTCTTCTATATTATTTACACAGTTAACGTGTTCTTCTACTTGGAAAAAATTATTACTTTGTAGTATTACTAGTTTACCATCTGGAATCTTAAAATACCATTCAGCAAAGTTTTCTATATGCTCGCAGCTAGTGTTAATAATAGTATCAGGGCTGTCTGTAATTGGACGACTCATTCGATTATTAGCATTACTCCAGAACTGCCACACATGTTCGTCATAATCTATATCCATTATATCTTGTGTAATACTTTTGAATCGCCATTGTTCCATAAACCATGGCTTGTTAAATGTTTCAGCAATGTCTATACAACTAGGATCAATGTCAAAAGATCTAACTTTATCTACTTTAATGTCGCTTTCAAATAACATTGTAGCAAGTGTAGCGTACCATCCTGCACATAAAAATACAGTTCCTAGTTCTACATTACACTTTTTAAGTTCGTCGATTAACCATAGCTTACTTTGTAATTGCCCTCTGCTAAAACAATCATTGTCAATATCTGTACTGTTTATAAAAAAACTTTTAAACGCACTAGTGAATTGTGTGTCCACATATCTATCAAGTATAGGCCACAGTTTATACACGTTTTCATCAATGATTAGTTTGCGTAAATTGTCATTGCCAAGTAATTTAAAGATACTGCGTAAATTCTTATTAACTATCGCAGTTCTATATAGCTGTATGGTTTCGTCTTCCTCTGAGAATAAACGGAATAAACTGTATAAGTTTTCTTCAATCATTGCCCGTCTTAGATCATCGATGTGCCATTTTGTCTGATCGCCGAACAATCTAAATAAACTGTGTAAATTTTGTTCAACAACGGCTTTTCTTAAATCTTCGATGTCTCCTGTGACGTCACCTTCTATTAATCTAAATAAACTATTTAAATTCTTTTCTATTACTGATTTACGAATGTCTTCTAGACCTGGAATATCCATTGGCTCTAGTATTCTGAACATACTATGAAGATTTTCGTCAACTACTGCTTTTCTTAGTTCTTCGTTTTCGTCACACAATCTAAATATACTACTCATGTCATAATCTATTACTGCCCTTCTTAAATCTGAAAGCTCAGATATCTCCGGGTACAGTATTTCATATCTGTCTAGTAGTTCGTGTGTTTGCATTATTCTTCTGTTACGTCTTGGAAGGTTTGTCTTAGCCATTCGAAGTCATTGATTTTCTTCAATGCTTTCAGATTATTTTTATAAGTTTTTCCAAAATCAGCGCCTTGTCTTGCACCTAGTATACAATATTCACCGTTGATTTGATTTTGTCCTCGGGTACACCATACATCTAATCTATATTCATTGTCTGTATTGTCGTTGTTTGGAATGATGTTGCTGGCTAGTTTAGTACATTCTCTAAATGCACTTTTCCATGCATCAAACGGAGTTGTATTAAATGCAGTAGTATTACTGATTTGAAACTTGGGAACAAACGAGCAACCCAGCGTAGTTGTCATGTCAACGTTCCAGTTCTTAGCATCTAATAGTGCTTGACGTGGAAATAGTTTAGCGCCGCCGTAGCCGTAAATTAGATTATTCACTGGATTTCTGCTACGCCAGGTATACACGCACTCGGTTTGAGGAACATGTCCATATTCTAGTTTTTCTCTGCTAGGCTTAAAATCAAACTTAAACTGTTCATCGACTACTGCATCAGCATCAATTACATAAAAGTTTTTGGTTTCTGCTAGTTCTGCCGCAGCTTTGTGTGCATGGAATATACCCTTAACACCCTGCACACGTTTAGCATGCGGAGCAAACATTTGTAATATTTCAAAGTTTTCATCAGCAGTTTGTTCGTGATAGCTGATTTGTATTACATCTAGCATCGTGGGCAGGCTTTCTTTATTTTTATTATACCTAAAAGGATTGAATATGTCAAGTAACAATCTCACATTTCCTATTCATATATAAACGGATCACTTTTGCGAAGCTCTTCTAGTCGTTTTTTTAATAGCTTCTTTTGTTGATAACGATCCCAAGGATACATTATAAAATTTCTTATTCGGGTAAACATACTTGTACTCCATATTGTTTGGTCCAACGCTCGGCGTCTTCTCTTGTATTTACTAGAGGTTCGCCTTTGATATTTAAACTTGTGTTCAGCAACATAGGACAACCAGTGTCCTCATACCAACGTTCTAGTAGTTTTCGTATTCCGTGTTTGCTGTTGGGCTGAACAGTTTGTACTCTACTGCTGTTATCATAGTGTATGACGGCAGGAAACTGTTGAGGATCTTTACACACACTCACGTACTGCATAAAGTCTCCGGTCCGTCCTTCAAAGTATTCTTGTGCATGTTCTGCTAGTATCACAGGAGCAAAAGGTCTGAAACTTTCTCTGTGCTTGATGGTGTTTACCAAGTCCTTAACATCAGCTCCGCGGGGATCAGCAAGAATACTACGGTTGCCAAGAGCCCGAGGACCATACTCAGCACGACCACTTGCCACGGCTGTAATTTTTCTAGTATGTAATTCTCTAAGTATTTCTTCAACTGGGTAATCTCCTTTGATTTCATGTCCAAGATACGCATGGTCCATGAGCATAAATTTTTTCCAATGTGCTAGTACACATCCTATTGCACTGCCAGCATCTCCTGGATTTGCTGGTACATGCACATTTTTAAAAAGTAGTTCAGCGAGCGGATTTGCTACACAGTTTAAAGCACAACCGCCTGCTAGTGTGATGCTATCATATTTACCGTCGGTCATAAAGTATGCACTGCGACACAGCTCTACAAATATTTCTTCGTATATACGTTGTGTAGCGGCAGCAATGTCAGCATAGTCTTGTGGTGTGTTTAGGTCAGGTCTCCAATCCAAACAACCTCTGTGACAATCACGTTTGAATATAGTTTCGGGCGCATAGCTGACTGGAGTTTTTTCAACAAAGTCCTTCTTGATATCCGCATACAATCTATCAGGATCGCCCACCGCTGCCATGCCCATGAGAATGTACTCATGTTCCTGTGGCTTTAGTCCAATACGCTGTGTCATAGCACTGTACCATATGCCTATGCTGTGCGGATAGTTTTGGCTCCATAGTTTTTTTAGTTTGCCCGCTTCACCACTCCACAAGCTAACAGTCTCCCATTCGCCTATACTGTCAATCACTAGTACAAGTGTGCGATCAAAAGGACCTGTGTAATATGCATAGGCAGCATGGCCCAAATGATGACTAACTGTAGTGCTTTTAGGAGCATCTTCGAGGTACTTGCGCATATATGTTGTGGGTGATTCTTTGCCAAGTAGTGTGTATTGCTTTGCGTATAACTGACGTGTCTTTTTAAGTAACGGACGTTCGTAATAGAATATCTCGTCTGGTTTACCGTGCAGATCTATTGCTTCCTGGATTAACTGTGGATCTAAATGCTTGTCGTTTTTCACACGACTATAGCGTTCACTGTGAGCAGCAAACTCTAGTCCATCATTACTGAACACAGCAAGACTAGCATCATGACTCATTCCTGTCCAGCCCCATGTTACTTTATTATTTG
>ERZ1048686.3326-NODE-3326-length-10388-cov-5.236233_pt1 | contig 10388 bp, 9 predicted proteins | sample MGYA00383099_ERZ1048686 | MGnify/ENA primary metagenome ERZ1048686 (study PRJEB29581, sample SAMEA5548369) | metagenome | biome: marine; feature: coastal; material: water | depth 25 m | study: Short-term variability in the microbial, nano- and picoplankton...
CACCCAAACTAGAACTTTTGGGATTACCCAGTGGGAATCAAGCTCTGTGGAATATGGGAGTGGTCTGCCTAACCACAATGATTTCAGTAATCGTCTTTTATAGATTTCTATTAGTAACCAGCTTTGATTGCAGTCTTGCTCGGTCCTTAGGCATGCCCGTAGTTTGGATACAATATGGATTAATGCTTTTATTAGCCTTGGTTGTGGTTGCATCATTCGAATCCGTTGGAGTGATTTTGGTTTTAGCCATGATGATATTACCTCCCGTTTCTTCGGCCTTCCTTTTTCATCGCTTACCGAGCATTCTTATCTGTTGCTTACCTTTGTCGATTTTTTACTCCGTCGCTGGTTTACATCTCGCTCATTGCATGAACTTTCCAATCTCAGCATCTATGGCACTGGCCGGAATTGTTATCTTTTTGCCTTGTTGCCTCCTCGGTCCTAACGGAGGGATTCTTACGAATAATAATAGGCTGCAAATCCGAGAAGATTCGCGGGATTTGTAAGCCAACTAGGCACAAAAAAGCCCCCGCTGAGCGGAGGCTTTTAGGTTAAATAAAAATAGCTTACTTTTGGGCAAGTGCGATCTTGGATGCCTTCTTGCTTGAGCAATTACATCCATCAACAGCGATTTTGTCGCCAGCAGCCAACTTAGATGGACATTCAAACCCATCCAATTCGGTTTTGCTGGACACTTTAATCTGCTTTTCACGCTTTCCCTGCTTAACGGTTAGGGTCTTGGAGTCAGCATCAAAGCTTACCACTTTGCCTTTAATTGTCTTGGAAGGACAACCAGCAAATACGGAAGCTGCAAAAAAGAAACTAGCGAGGATAGGTGCGACGATTTTCATGATATTATGGGGTTAGGATTAAAATATTTAACTACTACTTCCAATCCACTATTTCAAAAGACACAAGAACGAAGTATACTTTTTCTAATATAAATTATTTCCTATGATATTTAACAATCGAGCCTTCTTGAGTGTACTAATTGTTCTCTTTTCCTTTGGACCCATCTTCCCGAGTATTGCTCACCCCATTCCGGATCTTCCCATTTTTGGATCCTTTGATGACAATGGGACTTCAAAGATCTTAATCGAAATCGACCCCAGAGGCTTTGCTGAGGATCCGGAAGCTGAATCCTTCCTAACTTCGGATATCCTCAACGACTTAAATATTTCTGAACGGAATGATTTGCTCGAACAGGCAACTGAATTGGTAGAAGGTTCTTTGCTCATCCGTTTAAACGAGGAACCTTGGAATCTTCCTGCATTTGAGTATGGGTTTTCAAAACCGCGAATGGTGGAGTTTTCTGATGAACCCATCATCTTATTGGAAGCAACCGCAAAACTTTCACGTAAAACAAATTCAACCTATCAAATTAAAGCAAAGGAATCTGCCCCCCTTGACTTGATTTTTGCTAACCGTTTAAATGGTGTCCCTCACCGCCGGGTAAATGTATTATTTCCTGGAGAGGAAAGCTTTGCACTTCGCCTACCCCAACTGAAAAGCATGCAGCATTTTTCCGATAAGAATGTTTCAGGTCCTCCAAAATTAACCAACCTTGAACAAAATGATTATGTCGATGCAGACACTTGGAGCACCTTTGCATCCTTTCTTAGGCAAGGCTTTTTACATGTTCTGCCTCTTGGGCTAGACCATATTCTCTTTGTTCTCGGTCTCTTTCTCTTATCCAGAAAGTTCAAGGTTTTAATCTACCAAATATCTATTTTCACCCTGGCTCATACCTTAACACTCGGTTCAGCCACCCTTGGATTGATTTCGGTTCCTTCCACCATTGTAGAGCCCATCATTGCAGCCAGTATTGCTTTCGTTGCTTTGGAAAATATCTTTTTTCCCACCTACCATCCCCGCAGACTCATCATTATCTTTGTCTTCGGACTCATTCACGGACTTGGGTTTGCCGGTGCTCTTTCCGATCTCAATCTCAATCCTTCTATACTAATATTATCTTTGATTGGATTTAATTTAGGAGTAGAAGGTGGTCAACTCGCAGTCATCCTCCTTTCTTTTATTGGAGTTTATCGTTTCAAAAATGAAGACTCTTACCGTAAAGGAATTGTTATTCCTTTGTCATTAATTATTGCAGGCCTCGGAATTTATTGGGCGATTGAAAGAATTTGGAACGGTTAAATGAGCTTCGCCTTCCTTAAAAAAGTTTCATTTTTTTCATCTTTCTCCGTGCAAATTAACATTGATAGAATTAGGGATAACCTAAACTAATATCAACTCCATGATTCACTTATTCATCATCCTTCAGTTTTTGTTACTTTTCTTTCCCATCTTTCTCGCTGCAAAAAGCCTACAATTCTCACGAGGCGAGTTGGCCAAAGAGGTCGCAGCAATAAACAAAATTCTTAAAGATGAACATGCGCAAAGGGGAATTACGCCACCAGGAAAACTTTCCAATAGTCTGTTAGTTCGAAGGGTTTATCTGGCGACTGCTGGAAGAATACCAAGCTACTCTGAAATCAAAGATATTAACCCTTTTAACCAACCAGAGTTAAAACAGGTATTGATCGATAAACTTTTAGAATCTAAAGCATATCAGAGCCAAATGTTTAATTGGTGGGCCGATCACCTCCGAGCAAAATCATACATCACGGGTCAGGCAAACCAGATAGGTGCCGGCCATCTTTATGTGGATTGGTTAAAGACCCAAGTCTCGGAAAATGTCCCCTATGATGAAATGGCCCGGCAAGTAGTCGCCTCGGAGGGCTATCCTTGGAAAAATGGGGCGGTGGGATATTACCTAAGGGACGATGGCATGCCCCTCGAAAATATGTCTAATACTGCGGAATTATTTCTGGGGACCCAACTAGTATGTGCCCAGTGCCACAACCACCCCTTTGATAAGTGGACCCAAATGGAATACTATCAAATGGCTGCCCATACCTATGGAATGGTTACCCGTATGCAGGGGAAAACAGTTGATGGAATCAAGAAATTAGCAAAGGACTTTAAGAAACGCGGAAATGGCATGCAAATGATGTCCATGACCTCCAAACCGGACCAGCTCGAGAAACAGGCACGAGCCTTCCGACAAGCTGTTCAGGATATGTTGCTGCCCCTTCAATTCGGTGCACAACATAAAGATAGAAAATTAAAGTTACCTCACGATTATAAGTATGATGATGGAAAACCGCATCAAGTGATTCAACCGGGAGTAATTTTTGAAAATGGTAACGATTTTAACTCATCCAAATCCAGTGATCTAGTTAATCAATATGCACAGTGGATATCCTCTCCTAACAATCCCCGTTTTACCAAAGTTGTTGTAAATAGGATTTGGAAAAAGATATTTGGGCGGGGATTGGTAGAGCCCCTGAATGATTGGAGAGAAGATACCGAAGCCTCCATGCCAGAACTCCTTGACCATCTGTCTGGGTTGCTCGTTCGTTTGGATTACGACCTTAGAGAATTTCAACGTGTTCTTCTCAACCTGAGCATCTTTGAAAACCAAGCCTTTGACCAGGAATTGGAATCGCTAGCCCCATACTACTTTCAGGCTCCCACTCTTCAAAGAATGTCAGCTGAGCAGTTATGGGATTCTTTGCTCACTTTAGTTGTTCCGGAAATTGATCACCGTCAGCCAAAAGAGGAGGAGGTTGATTTTCTCGAGTCTAAAAAGACAAACCTCGAAAAGTACCGTTTAAAAGTGGAAGGAATGTCATCAGTAGAATTGTTTGATGTCATCAAGGAGGGAAGGAAACAAATAGTTGAAATTCAGGAACAGATAAATGCCATCAATGCTCGGATGAAAAAGGCTGTAGAGTTGGATGATCGAGAATCACTTGGTAAACTTAAAAGACTCCAAAACGAATTACGTGATAATCAGCGCTTTGCACTCGCGAGCCAAATCATGGGAAGTGAATTTAATGTTTATTCCATGTATAAGAATTATCCTCCAAAAAGAAAACGCAAGCCTTCTGAAGAGGAAAGAAAATTTCCAACTTATTTACGCCGAGCGTCTGAACAAAATTCGCCTGCTAATGCTGACCATTTTTTGAGAGAATTTGGCCAGTCTGACCGGGATTTAATCAATAACAGCCGAAAAGAAGCATCGATTCCTCAAGTACTAAACCTAATGAATGGTAACCTCCGCTGGAGATTAATTGATAAGCATTCTCCCCTTGCGAAAGCGGTCATTAAAGAAGAAAGCCTGGAGCAAAAAATTAAGATCGTTTACGAGGCCATGCTCCAAAGATCTCCCACAGAAAAGGAAATAGAACTTTGTGAGAATAGCCTGCCCTTTCCGGATTTACCCACTGCTCCAGCCTTCAAAGATTCGCATACTCAAAAGCAGAAGGCTCAGATGAACCAAAAAGCGAAAAAGCAAATGGAGCATTACCAAAATCGAGTGCATAATGAACTGCGTCATCTTGCTTGGGCATTGCTTAACACTCGTGAATTTTCTTTCATCCAGTAATCGCCATGAGTACCCAAAACTTTTTTCAATCTGAACTAAACCGTAGAGCATATTTGAGTTATGCAGCCAAAAGCTTTCTTGGGGTTAGCATACTGCCCTGGGTAACCAACTCTCCAGCCATTGGTGCAGGCTTGGGACTTAACCGTCCGGTAAATTATGCCCCCAAAGCAAAAAATGTGATCTACCTCTACATGTCTGGAGGAATGAGTCATCTCGATACTTTCGACCCTAAAACAAGCGAGGTTAAAGGACCGATGGGACAGGTAAAAACAAAAACCGATGGTATTGCCCTAGCGGAGACCCTTCCATTACTCGCTAATCACTCCGACAAAATAGCGGTTATCCGGGGTTTAACCTCAACCAAAGGGGCTCACGAACAGGGAAATTACTTCATGCACACAAGCTATGATAAAAGGGGGACCATTGTACACCCAAGCATGGGGTCCTGGCTGACTCGTTTAGACGGTCGGTTTAATCCTACTCTACCCGGTGCAGTGGTTGTAGGCACTGGCAACCAACATCCATTATCCGGTTTTCTATCTACCCAGCACCAGCCCCTAAAAGTTGGAGCCCCCGGAAAAGGACTGGCCAATTGTGAACACAAAGGATTTGACGAAGATACTTTCAACAGGAACTTAAATTTATCCAAAAATTTGGACCAAGCTTTTGTTCAAAAATATAACCTCGCAAAGGTACGCTCCTATGCCGACATTTACGAAGATGCCGTCCGCTTGATGCGAAGCAAAGACTTGGACGCATTTGATTTAACAAAAGAAACTCAAGGAGTACGCGATGCCTATGGAAGGGATAAGTTTGGCCAAGGTGTACTACTGGCAAGAAGGCTAGTTGAAAAACAGGTTCGGTTTGTCGAGGTACAGCTTGGCGGATGGGATACACATAACAATAATTACGAGCGTGTATATGAGAGGTGCGATATTCTCGACCAGGCATTATCCGCTTTATTGGACGATCTACATAAACGTGGGATGCTCGAAGAAACCTTGGTGGTTTTGGCCACGGAATTTGGTCGCACTCCAGATTACAATTTAAATGAGGGAAGAGACCATTACCCCAAAGCATTTTCTTGCATGCTTGCCGGAGGTGGGGTTCGGGGTGGACAAATCTGGGGCGCGACAGACGAAGAGGGGCGCGAAGTGGTTGATGGGATTACCCAAATCCCTGATTTTAACGCCACTATTGCCTATGCTCTTGGCCTGCCATTGGACGAAATCGTTTTCTCTCCCTCCCGCAGACCATTCACTCTAGTTGACAAAGGACAACCCCTTACCCAACTCTTTTAAGAAAACATTCTTCTTTAGAATTTAGTGCTATAATGGCTCTTTGGACTCGACCTTTGCTTTAGTCATCGGCAAGGGTAGATTATCTTTAACCTAAATTATAACCAATTATTATGAAGTATCTCGCCTGTTTTGCGCTCTTGCTTCCTTTTGTCGTGTCAGCAGCCAAACCTTCCTCATCATCATCCGAAAATGTCATCGTCATCGAATTGAAAGACGGTCCAGTCGTCATCGAAACTTTCCCAGATGTCGCACCCAAGCATGTCGAACGTATCGAGAAGCTTGCCAAAGCCGGAAAGTACGACGGTGTAGCCTTTCATCGAGTCATCGATGGTTTCATGGCCCAAACCGGTGATGTTGAATTTGGAAATGTCAAAGATTTCAGTGAAGGTAGAGTTGGAACCGGTGGTTCTGACTTTCCAGACATAAAGGCTGAATTCAATGACAAGAAACATGAGCGTGGAACTTGTTCCATGGCTCGATCAGCCAGCCCCGATAGTGCTAATAGCCAATTTTTTATCTGCTTCGAACCTTCTTCCTTCCTTGACCGCCAGTACACTGTCTGGGGCCAAGTGGTTGAGGGTATGGAATTTGTAGACAAAATTAAAATGGGTTCCAGTCGGGACAATGGATCGGTCAGCGATCCTGACCATATGGTAAAAGTAACAGTTGGTAGACCTAAGGCAGAAAAAAGTAAATCAGACGAAAAGTAATCTATCTTTCCATTCGTCCACTCACAAGTTGAGTGGATTAAGGATCAGATCCGATCAACTCTTCGCACTGTAGATGGTAGAGACCAACAAAGAATTCTTCGTCCCATCTCTCTTCCACTGTCAGCCTTCCTAAAATCCGTATAACGCGGTCCATGGTTACTTCGACTCCACTCTCGGATCGGGCAACCACCCATCCATTTGCTTCTGGAGCTTGGCCAAAACAACAGCTTAACTGATCAGGCATTAATAAAAACTCCTTCACTAAATTATCTTCATCCACCACGGTCGGGACCATAAATCCCTCGATGGCAACCTGCGTTCCGGAAAGACTACGCACTTCCTTGGGTACGCGAGCCGAATAAGAAGAGAAGTCATAATCCAACCCATCTAACTCCCATTGAATTTCATAAGGGAAAGTGGTCAGTACGGCATACTTTAGTGCCTCGTATCCACTGGAGCTATCATGGGGTGGAAGATTATTAATGACTAGCAAGGATTGATTGTCCTCCGAAGACAATAAGGTTTGACCCAAAACAATTCTGCCCTCCAGTACTTCACCCGTCTGATTTAAATCAGTAGTCACGTTAGCATCCTCTTCCTGTACCTTGAATTCCTGGAGCCTATCCTCTTGAAGATTAGAAACTGAATCTCCTATCGGATCTCCGATCAAAGGCTCGCCCACTTCAGTGAATTCAAATTGATTTACTGAATCCTCTGACTCTGGTGCACATCCGACAGACCAACAGGTAAAAACCAACAGGATTCCCTTTAGACCCAAAGATACCATCGCTGGTTTTTCTGTGTTACTCATTGCCTAACTTACCCACTATCCGTGAGGATTTAAAGATTCTTGCAAACTCGAACGATAAAGTTTGCGGGCAGGAAACCAGGCACTTACAAGACCAAGCATAAGAATTCCTCCTCCTGTAAGTAAAGCCATGCCATCTAAAATGGGAAGGTTCATGCCCACACCAATTTGTAAATGAATTAGAGATGATACAGCCAAAGACAGGAGAATATAAATAATCCATGATCCCAATGCTCCGAATGCGGATAGCAAAATAGATTGCCAAAGAATGGATCCAGTTACCACCGCTCGGCTTGCACCCATACAGCGAAGAACCGCAAATTCGCGCCTTCTCTCATGCATGGTTGAACGCAGGGTTGCTAAAATAATCAAGCCACCCACCAAAGCCATTAAAAGTGCAAGAGCAGCAACCGATCGCTCCAGCCAAGCAAAGCGGTTAAAGAAAGACGATAAAATTGCAGGTACTGGCCATGCGAGAGTGGCCCGATCGCCCTGCTTGTTATATTTTACATCCAAGGCCAGTCCTGATGAACCTTTCAAGTTTAACAATACACCACTTATGGAGTTTGCCTCCTCAGGATCGTGTCCTTCCATTGTTTGTACACCTCTAAGAGGTATCCATATTACTTGATCAGTAGGAGTGCCCGTGGGCTCCAAAATTCCCACCACAAGGTAAATATCGTTATGTTTGCGGTCTGGGTTATATTCCAATCCATGGTAAGGGTGGAAACGATCACCCAATTGCAAGCCAAGTTCTCTGGCTACTTCAGCTCCCACCAAGGCCTCTTTAGCTGAATCCGAAAAGATTCTCCCCGGTGATCGTACCTGATAATTTTTTCCGGACTTCCACTGATGATTAAGAAATAATTCCGGAATGCTCCCAACTAATCGGTACCCGAGGTAATTATCTCCCAAGGCAAATGGATAAGCCTCTGAAACTCCAGGATGTGAACGAATCGTTTCATACTGTTCCCAATCCAAATTTCCTGGAGAATTTTCCAAATGGAACAAGGCATTAAGCACGAGTTGAAGTTGTGAACCTCGCGCTCCTAAAACGGCGTCAAAGCCACCCGCAGAATGGGCAAAGGCAAGCTTGACTGATTGTTTGGTTTTCCAGGCTCCCAAAAATAATCCTCCGGACAAAGATACGGTAAATACTGCCACTAAAGTAGAAAGCAGGTTCTGCCTGAGTGCACGTCTTGCAAGTCTTAAAGATACAGATATCGCAGCCATATTTCCTTTACTGTTTTCCAACCTCCACCTCTTCGGACCCATTTATTTGATTCAGTTCTTCCCAATCAACTTGATGTTCGAACTTCCCGATTACTCGTGGGTCATGGCTGACTAAAATGAGTGCACTCCCCCACTCCTTGCAAAGCGATCGTAGTAGCTCAAGCGAACGATCTGTATTGGTGGGATCTAAATTCCCTGTTGGTTCATCGGCTAGAACCAATTTTGGACGATTAATCAAAGCACGGGCAATAGCCACGCGTTGTTGCTGACCAATTGAGAGTTGACCAGGAAGGTGATCCTCACGGTCAATCAACCCTACTTTATCGAGCAAGGAACGAGCCCGGTCTAAGTTGGAGGACCCATGTAGGCTCATCGCCAAGAGTAGGTTTTCGATACAGCTAAAACCGTTCAACAAATTAAAAGATTGAAAGATATATCCGATCATTCCCGATCTCAATTGGTCACGATCTGATTCATTCATCGCACCCAAAAATTGGCCATCGATCCGAACCTGTCCCGAATCCGGGGTTAATACTCCAGCAAGAATATGTAAAAAAGTCGTCTTTCCGCTACCGCTAGGTCCTTTGATAGCGAGCTGTTGATTATGTTCCATAGAAAATGTTGGCACCCGAACAACAGGCTGACTCTTTCCGTTCGGCGAACGAAAAGACAAATGAAGGTTTTCAACAGAAAGAAATTGCATGCAGTAGAAATTCCTTAATACCCCAAAGTATTTACCTGAGCAAGCGGGATGGGCTGAGCACTGAAGGTTTTATCGATTCATTATTTACAAAGTTACCAAGTGCGATATCAAAAGTTACAAGGGTGGGAATGTGGAAGGTTTTAAAAAAGTAAAATCCAATTCAAAGTGGGGAGTCATTCCTTACCGAACGAATTCTTCTGGAAAGATTGAAGTGCTTGTGATTTCAACCAAAAGAAAAAATTGGAGTCTGCCTAAAGGAAATTTAATGAAGCGCATAGGACCAGCCCGCACTGCTCAACTAGAGGCTTATGAAGAGGCGGGGATTGAAGGCGTTTTGGCTCCCAAGCCCATTCCCTGTTTGGTTGGGCTTACCTGTATCTATTTATATCCCATGGCCGTGAGCAAAGTTTTTGAAAATTGGCCTGAAGCATCCTTTCGCAAAAGGAAGTGGATACAACTTTCCAAAGCTAGCCATATTCTTCACCACCGGGCAATGGGCAAAGTTTTACGAAAATTTTTCCCACAAAGGACTTGATTTTCTTTGTCCCTCAAGCCCTCGTGCTTATTAATTAGAATATGAGGCATCAAGGATTTGACTTTGAAAAAAACACCCCATTTTTTCGACCGCCCAAATATACAGGGATCACACTTTCCCTCCTGTCTATATTTGTACTTGTATGCATGCTTGCTGTTTGGGAAAAGATGGCCAAATCGCCTGACCTCCCAGTCATTCGGGTACTCGTCTGGGAAAAGTGTAAAGAGCCCTTCGAAAAGATTCGTCAGGCATACCAAAAGGAAGGTGCCTGCATTGTTCAAGCGACTTATTGGAGTCATAGTGAAATCATAGACCACTTATCTAAAGGCCTTCAAAAGAAAGCAGCTCCTTGGAATCTTGCTCTTTGTTTGAAATCGGAAAAAATAAATCTTTTATTTAGTCAAAATAATTGGCAAAATCGTGGATCTGTTGCCTATTTTTCTGCCCCCCAACCAGTCGCAAATAAAACTAAAAACTTACCTCAGCCACTTATCAGTTGGACTCCGGAACCAGTAAAAGAAAATGCCGCTACCCTTTCTCTTCTACGATTTTTAAATGCTCCGACCAAAGGGCAAGTTGAATTTGCTCTTGAAGGGTGGACCGGAATAAGCGCAGACCATTGGATTCATTCACCCCAATTAAAAATTT
>ERZ1048686.3337-NODE-3337-length-10374-cov-5.590949_pt1 | contig 10374 bp, 10 predicted proteins | sample MGYA00383099_ERZ1048686 | MGnify/ENA primary metagenome ERZ1048686 (study PRJEB29581, sample SAMEA5548369) | metagenome | biome: marine; feature: coastal; material: water | depth 25 m | study: Short-term variability in the microbial, nano- and picoplankton...
TTTCATTCAACGAGCCATACTCAAGTCGGTCGTCCATGATTTCCTTCCAGCGTTCAAGCTGAAAAACCATAACACCATGATCTGCTTTGTACTCTCCGATTTGCTCAACAATCTTGAGGCGGTGCTTCAAATTCTCAAGTAGGTTATGATCTATTTCGTCGATCAATACTCTCAATCTGCGCAACTGACTTTGGGTCACCGAATCTTCGAAATGTTGTGACTTGATCTCCAAACTTCCTAGGAAGTCATCAAAATTGGCGAGCTCAATCTGCTGTTTGGGATCACTCAATGCTTTGTCTGGAGAAGGATGCGTCTCAATCATCAATCCATCGAACCCTAGGTCAAATGCCTTTTGAGCGATCGGGTGCAGCAGCTCTCTCTGACCTCCAATATGGCTTGGGTCCACGATTATGTCAAGGTTTGGATAACGAGTTTTCAGCTCGATTGGAATTTCCCAATTGGGAGAATTTCTGTACACATGATCTTGATAGGTATTGAACCCACGGTGTACCGCGACCAACTTGTCGAGGCCGTGCGCTGCAAATCTTTCCAGTGCGCCTATCCAAAGATCCAAGTCTGGATTCATTGGGTTTTTGACAAACACTGGCGCATTGGAAGCTTCCAAAGCATTTGCCAATTCTTCTACAAGAAAGGGGTTGACCGTTGTTCGGGCTCCAATCCAGAAATGGCGAAGACCAGCATCAAGTGCTTCCTGAACATGGCTCTTATTGACGACCTCTACGATGGCTGGAATGCCAAACTCCTGCTCCGCCTTCATCAACCACTTCAGGCCCTGAGAGCCCACTCCTTCAAATGAATTTGGTCTCGTTCGTGGTTTCCAAATGCCAGCACGCATGAGCTTTACTCGGCCGCCTGAAGCGAGCTTTTCGGCAACCTCCAATACCTGAAATTCACTTTCAGCACTGCATGGTCCTGCAATGATCAGAGGGCTGCCTCCTGTGTCTAGCCAGTTGCTAGCGTTTTGAATGTCACCGAGTTGGACTTTCATAGAAGTTGAACGAATGTATGAATCGATTGTTTTCTAAATGATTCACCATGATTCTGAGTGTGCAAAACTACATTTGAACTTAGATGTCAAGCCCACTTCCAACCATAAATCCTTCATTCAAGCGGTTATGGTCGAGCTTGTGGCCCTACAGTTTCATTCTTCTCGTAGGATTACTCTTCATCCCGGTCATCGGGATTTTGTCTCAATCGTCCATGGCCGTGCTCAATGCAACCCTTGACGTGGTAATGAGTGAGAGCACTTTCAACTCGGTCTTGGTGGTCTTTCTCTCTTGCCTGTTTGCATCGATATTCGGTATATCAAGCGCCTGGATCGTCACTTTTTCAAACATCCCCTTCAAGAAGTGGATTCAATGGCTTCTCATCATGCCACTCGCAATTCCTCCCTATGTGATGGCTTACGTGAGTAAAGGCTTTTTCGATCCGTTCGGAACATTGGATCAATGGACGGGTATTCATTTAGACATTTCCAATATCGTTGTGCTTTCCCTGCTTATTAGCCTAGTGCTGTATCCCTACGTTTACACTCCACTCCGAGCGTCGTTGGCTCAACAAAGTGCAAGCCTTATTGAGGCAGCAAAAATCGCCGGTTATCGGAGTCAATGGAAAATGATGAGGTTGATTCTTCCGATGCATCGTACGGCTCTTGTCGGAGGGCTTTTGTTGGTTGGTCTTGAATCTCTCAATGAGTATGGCGCCCCAGCCTACTTCGGTGTGAAGACTTACACCACGGAAATCATTCGCTATTGGGATCCGATGAATCTGCAGTATTCTGTATCTCATGCCCTGGTGGCACTCATCTTTGTTGGACTTCTTCTCTATTTGGAATCGAGAACACGGCTGAAGTCACATACAAGTGATAAGCTCGGCAGAAAAGTGCAAGACATGGAAGCGTCTATGAAATCCAGTCTTGGCTTTGCTGTCTGTATTACACTCTTGGCAATAGCCTTTGCCGCTCCAGTCTTGCAAATGCTTTTCTGGTCAGGAAAGAATCTTGGCTTGTTCTTCGAGAGCAGCTTTCTGATGACAGCTGGTTACACATTCATGCTTGCTCTCTCTTCAGGCTTAATTCTTCTTCTCACGTCCGTCCTTCTGAGCTATTTCATTTATATGTTTAAGAATTATTCCCTTGCGAAGCTTTCGTTCATTGCCAATTTGGGCTACGCTATTCCAGGAGCCATAATTGGAATCGGTGTATTGATTCCAATCGCTTGGCTGAACGAGTCGACCGATATTCTGCTGACGGGAACCGCAGGACTTCTTATTGGGGCCTATTGCATGCGGTATCAAAGTGTTGCATTCAACACCGTAGAAGGGACGCTCAAGAAAATACCAGTTTCTCAGCTAGAGGCGAGCCTATCTCTTGGAAGAAGTAGGATTGGAAGTTTACGAAGCGTCATTCTCCCTCAAATGAAGCCGGCACTGATGGGCGCTTTGCTTTTGGTTTTTGTAGATATTACCAAGGAGCTTCCCCTCACTATGCTATTTCAGCGCTTCAATCAAGAAACACTGGCCGTCAAAGCCTTCATCATGATGGACACAGATGGAGCCTTTTACAAAGCATCAGTTCCTTCATTAGCCATTGTTTTTCTCGGAGTTCTTTCAATCATTGCACTGAGATATCTCGATTCAAAAGATGAGTAGCACACTCGAAATACAAGAAGTCTGTAAGTCGTTCACCAAAGGCACGGAGGTGCTTTCTTCGGCGTCTCTCACCCTTCGAGAGAACGAAATCGGCGTGCTCATTGGTCCAAGTGGCAGCGGTAAGAGCACTTTGCTCCGTTCGATCGCAGGTCTTGAAATCCCAGACAGTGGAAGTATTTCAATCGCCGGGAAGTGTGTGAACGATGCTCGAACTTATTTGGAACCGTCGGATCGTCAAGTTGGCTTTCTCTTTCAAGATTTTGCCCTCTTTCCTCACTTGACCGTAGAACAAAACATTCGATTTGGACTTCATGGCGTTGATAAAAGGGTCGCATCTGATCGAGTGCAGAAGTATATGCAGCTCTGCTCCATTAGCGAACTCAAATCCAGATATCCGCATCAAATCAGCGGCGGTCAACAACAGCGAGTAGCACTGGCTCGAGCCTTGGCCACAGAACCCGTCATGCTCCTGCTCGATGAGCCGTTTAGCAACGTGGACGAAAACCTGAAAGCCCAAATCAGAACCGACATGGTCGAGCTGATAAGGGCAAGCAAGACAACGGCACTTATTGTAGTTCATGATATTGAAGATGCATACGCCATTGCAGACAAGATCTCGGTACTGATTGAAGGTCGAGTTGCGCAATCTGCCAGTCCTGAAGAACTTTACTCCTCTCCTGCTAGTTCAGGTGTCGCCTCCGTCACCGGAGAAGTAAACCTCCTCTCTGCAAAAGCGAGCAGTTTTGGATTTACATGTGCCATCGGGGAACTAGATCAACCGCACGACCTAGAAGCTGGACAAGGAGCAACTTTGGTCATTCGACCCGAGGATTTAAATCTCGAAAAGGAAGGCGATTGGACTGTAGAAGAGATGAGATACTCCGGCATTGGCTACTTAGTCAATTGCATCAACAATCTAGAGCGGGTTTCAGTATTTGTTTCGGCAGCTGAATTGCCTGCGGTGAATGATCGAGTTGGATTCAAAGTGCACAGGATGCACTGGATCGTCAATGACTAGCGCAGAAGTGAAAACCTTCCCTGAAGGCGCTGCATATTACCGAGTTCTGCACTATGATACCAGCAAGCAGTCCTCTGGATTGGTGAAGGATTACTATGCTTCAGGGAAGCTCCAGTTTGTTGGCACATTGTTATCTGATAATCCTGCGGTTTTGGACAGCACATGCACATGGTATTTTGAAAATGGGAACTTGCAATCTCAAATCACCTATTTGGCTGGAGAGCTTCATGGCGAACGAAGCATTTTCTATGAAGACGGCCAATTGATGCGTCGAGAATATGTCATCAACAACCACAATGAAGGCATGGATGTGTTCTATTATCCAAACGGAAACCTGAAAGAGGAGTGTGAGTATAAAGATGGTTTTATCAAAGACACTTGTCGGGTTTTCCATTTGCATGGAGCTCTTAAAGACCTGACCATTCGAGAGGTCATGGACAGCACGATGTTTGTCTATTTCAAAAGATTTCGGGATGATGGCAGCCTGTACCATGACTACCACTCTACAAATGGAGTTATTGACGGCGAGCTTAAGCGGTTCCATCGGATGGAAGCCTGAGCGAATTTCAACTTCACATCGACGGTCAGCAGCGATCGCGTATCACATATGATGAGAACGGAACTGTGACGTTTCACGAAATCTACGATAAGCGAGGTTACATCATTGAAGAGGAATCGAGCGAGGATTGATTGAAGTGTTGGTTATCTTTTCAGCGATAGTTTGAAAGTGCCGAAGCGAATATTGCCTGTCATTGTGCTGTCACAATTTTGCTGTACCTCACTTTGGTTTGCAGGTAATGGGGTAATGAATGATCTCGTCAGCAATTTTCAACTTGCAGAAAGTGCCTTAGGTCATCTCACCTCTGCCGTCCAATTCGGATTTATTTCTGGCACATTACTATTTGCGATTTTGACGATCGCTGATCGTTTTTCACCTTCAAAAGTGTTCGTCATAAGTGCACTGGCTGGGGCGCTGTTTAATACAGGGATGATGTGGGAAGGAAACAGTTTAGGCAGCCTTCTCATCTTTCGTTTTCTTACTGGATTCTTTCTCGCTGGGATTTATCCTGTAGGAATGAAAATTGCTGCGGATTACTATGATAAAAAGCTTGGAAAGTCGCTGGGTCTTTTAGTTGGGGCGCTGGTCATAGGCACCGCTTTCCCGCATTTGATAAAGGGACTTACATCAACTTTACATTGGAAGATTGTTTTATGGAGCACTTCATCGCTCGCATTCGTTGGTGGGCTACTGATGTTCACCTTGGTTCCAAATGGACCCTATCGAAAGCCCGGCCAAAAACTTGACCTCTCCGCATTTTTCAAGGTATTTGAGAATCGAGATTTTCGCTCTGCTGCATTCGGGTATTTCGGCCATATGTGGGAATTGTACGCGTTCTGGGCATTTGTCCCCGTAATCCTCACGACTTATGCTGATGTACATCCTGAATCCATACCTAATGTGCCCTTCTTATCATTTTCAATAATCGGCATTGGTGGAATTGCTTGCGTGATTGGGGGGTATGTTTCTTTGAAAGCGGGCGCTAAAAAAACGGCTGCCGTCGCTTTACTTTTGTCATGCCTTTGTTGCGTAGCATCGCCATTGATGCTCGGAAGTGACTCAATCATAATCATTGTAGCGTTTCTCTTATTCTGGGGAATGGTAGTGGTGGCTGATTCTCCTTTATTTTCAACCTTAGTGGCTCGCAATGCGCCTGCGGAATCAAAGGGAACAGCCCTCACCATTGTAAATTGCATTGGTTTCTCAATAACCATAATCAGCATCCAAATTCTGGTTGCATTGAAGGATTTTATTAATCCAACCTATCTATTTCTAATACTCGCCCTCGGACCGTTTCTTGGGTTGATGGCATTGTACAGGAAATAATAATCACTGCAGCTAACCTAGAGCATACCGCCTTCGCAGGTTTTCGTTTTTGATGGGGATTTACTCGCTCCAGCTGCGGCATTATAGCCATGAACATTAGGCATTAGAAACATCGCCTGATGTCATATCAAAGAAATCATCCTAACTTTGCGCTTTATTTTAAATGAAAATTATAATGAGTAAAGGAACAGTAAAGTTTTTCAACACCGCTAAAGGGTTTGGATTCATCGCACCTGACGATGGTAGTAAAGATGTATTTGTGCATCAAAATGGACTGACTAGTGACATAACTGAAGGGGATAAAGTAAGTTATGATGTTGAGGAAAGTCCGAAAGGTTTGAACGCAATAAATGTCAAAGTAGAATAATATAATATTGTTTTTGTGACGCCGTTGCGGCGCATAAGCCTATCTGAATTGATGGGCTTTTTTTTTGTCAAAAAAATTAATCGTCTTAGGCTAAGAGCGTGTTTGTATTGCAAAACATGTGTAGGCCAAAAGCAATACGTCATCGAGCCCTAAGCAGCGCTACTGCTAATGACTCGAAATGGATGCTGCCATTAAAATCCCTGTCTTTCCCATTCCCCTTACGATTGAATTTGAAACGTCGGCTCGGAGAGAGCTGAGGATCCTCGATATCCATGGTCGGCTAATTTCTCAGGATGTACTCACTGGATCAGGTGGCGAATTGGATGTTTCTTCATTCTCCGAGGGAATTTACTTCCTTCAGGTGGAGAGCAGCTCAGGAAACTTGGTGGAGCGACTAGTCATTATTTCTGATTAGTTTTATTCCAATGCTTCTATGGCGGGTAACAGCTTAGAGCTGTTTGGCTAATTAAAAAAATCACTGAGTATGGACAAAGCGTTGCAAACGATGATTGACAACATGCCTGATAAGACAGGTAAGTCTTTGGATGAATGGAGGTTAATTTTGAGACAAAAATCTTTCTCCAAACATTCTGACGGAGTCAAGTATCTCAAGACAGAGCACAATGTCACTCATGGATTTGCCAACACGATTGTATCTCTATCGAAAGAAGAAAATAGCGCTCCTCCGGTCTTAGTGGATACACAGTATGAAGAGAAAGAGAATCTTGTTCCAGTTTACAATAAACTAATCGAGCACATCAAAACCTTGGGTTCTGACGTAACTATTACGCCGAAAAAAGGAGCCGTTAGTGTAATCAGAAAAAGACAATTTGTTCTAATTAAACCAGCTACTAAAACTAGAATTGATCTTGGATTTAAACTAAAAGACAAGCCAACCAGCGACAGACTTGAAAACTCAGGTCCATTTGGAACCATGTGCACCCATAGGGTTCGATTATCTGAAGAATCTGAAATTGATGATGAATTAAAAACATGGATTTCCAAGGCATATGAAAAATCAATATAAAACTCGCTTCAACATTGGCCATTGCCTAGCACGATAGGCCCAAAATAGAATGGATCAAAGTCCTGAAGAACGTAAAATATTCTTGTCTGAGTTGAATCAGATTGCCCGTTACACCGCTACGGTAATCCATGGTGAGGAGGTGTCAAAAGTTCGTGTCAGGCAGTATAAAAAGTACTTCAATCGAACCTTTAATATGCTGAACAGGATTTCGGTCATGAAGGGGGACATTAACAACAACTCTTTCAAATATGGCTATGGCGGAAAGCTCTTGGTTCGAAAGGTGATGCTTGAACTTGGCATTGTCGAGAGGAAAGACAGCCTTGGAAAAAAGGCGACTTACAATCTTCTCGTCCAACCCAATGATATCACACTCGAACTGGTGTCTCGAATTATCGTAGAAGTCTACTTGATAAGGAATGATGTGGAGCCAATTTAGAAACCCATTGAACCACCAATAATTGCCCGCTCGCCCTTATAAAAACTCAGTCCAGACTGCCGAGCGCGATGTTTTCAAGCGCCTCTAAACCCCTGGAAAAGTGTAACTTGCCTTCTTCTGAGCGAAACTCTATCAACCCAACATCGAACCAGATATTATGAAAAAAGGAATAAAACTAATCGCAATCGCGCTCCTTGCGAGCAGCGTGATCATCACAGCATGCAAGAAGAAAGATGAAGCCGTATATGTGGATGATGTCGACATCACCATGGATGAAAATCCAGCGAACGGAGAATCGATTGAGAACTTAGATGCGACCTCCGAAATAGGAACGCTAGGTTATGCACTAACCTCCGAATTTCCGGCCGGCGCCATCAAGTTAGACTCAGTATCAGGAACGCTCACGGTGAGAGACGCCTATCTCTTCAATTTCGAAATCAACCCGAGCATTACTGCGACGATCGAAGTGACCAATGGAACCAATACTGAAGTGGTCGACGTCACAGTAACCTTATCCGACGTCGATGAAGTTCCTGCGGTAATAGGTGACTACAGAGATGGAGGCATCGACTATGTACTCAATAATCCGAGGTACAAAAACCAACTTTACCTGTACCGGATAAAGTTCATAAACCTCACGCTGCGCTTGAAACAGTTCGTGGACGCAGGGGTGGGACTATAAATCCAAATTGAAGAGGAACTAGGGAATGAAAATGCACTGCCAACCATAATACAGAACGAATATCAGTCACTCTCAGCCGAACAATTGACCACATTCACCGGGAAATTCAACCTTATGGAAGGGCAGCTCTTTGGTGGCTACATTGTTAATTTTAAAAATGTGGAAGTCACGGCAACAGATCGAAATCTTATTTGGACGTTCACCGCACTAACTGATCCGTCGACACAATTAATGTTCAGCGCCTACCTACCTCATCAAACAGTACTTCACGCTAAGCCCAATGATGAGTTTTACATGAATGGATATCATGGCGTGACATACATTGGAAGGGACTCAATCATTCTCAAGCCCCATGGAAGTACCAATAGGGTGGTATTCGTTCGAGAATAATAATCCTTTGAACAACCTAAATCGTGTTCTCCTCTATTCAGTTTTCATGACTCGAACGGCACGGTATCCACCTTCGGCATATATGAGCACCGTATAGAGGCCTGTAGCGCCGAGCTCAAATTGAATCTGGCGAGAAGAGAATTTCTCGATCATTCGTACTGTCTTGCCTTCTGCATTGATGATTCGAGCCTGCGAATTCTCATAATTGAATCCACCGTCGATGGTTACCATACCTGAAGTTGGATTAGGAAACACTGAAATGCCAAGATCCGAGGCATAATCTTCGACTCCGACAATGTTCACTTTAAGACACTCGGAAGTATCCGTACATCCATTTTGCGTGACGATCACTGCATACCACCCAGTTTTGTTTGGCGAATACGTTTTCCCTGCCTCACCAGAAACAAGTGTGCTGTCACTGCACTTCATCCATTGATAGCTCGCTCCAACTGCAGTTGCGCTAAGCGTTTTCCCACTCTTGGAGATTCCTGCGTTAACAGTATCAATGGTGAGGTTAACGGTGATCATGCTATCGCAACCGTTTGCAGCAGTCGCTGTGTCTATATAGGTTCCGCTCTCTGTCCAATAATATAACCCACTAGGTGAAGTGTAGCCATTGCACCCACTTGCTGTAATGGATGAGCTTGAGTTTTGGAGGATGGTCACATGAATAAGCATGGACGAGTCGCATCCTGCGGCATTTGGGATGGTGTCGAAGTAGCTTCCTGAAAAAATGTAGGTGTTGTTGCCACTTGGAATCGTGTATGAGTTACAAGCATCAACTGAAAATTCACTGGACGAATTGTTAACGCTCAAATCAACGGTCAGGATGGAATCACAACCCGCGGCGTTGACCAAGGTATCTGTGTAAATACCGCTCACCGTCCAAGTATATGAGCCACTTGGTGATGTATACGATTCGCAAACCGATTCCACTATGGAACTAGCTGTGCTCGTATTGAACGCTAACGTAATAGTTAGGATCGAGTCACAAGCCATGACGGACTGGATCGTGTCTGTATAGGTGCCGGCTTGGGTCCAAACATGATTCCCACTCGGGCTCGTGTAGCTAGCATTACATCCAGTTGCAGATAATGTCCCTGCCAACGAACTAGTACTTAGCCCGTAGCCGGTAACCCAATTCGATGTGGCACCGCTGAGTGATATGTTTTGTAGTGAGCCATTGTTTCCATTTCCACTGGCATCGTACGAACTGTTGACTCCTGAATTAGACCCGCCTGCTGTTCCATGATTGAACTTGTGATAAGCCACCAGATTTGAATCTAGAGTGCAATATTCTGCCCCCATGCCATTGCTGATTTCCGTCACGGATCGTGCGTAATCCCAAATTCGCACCTCATCAATCGAACCATAAAATGGAATGCTGCCGCCAGCAACGCGTTGTCCAATTCTGAGGTTTGTATTTCCACTCGGTGTATTGACAGTAGACAAATTCCCCGTTCCCACTTGAGTTCCATTCACATACAAATACCCCGTTCCATTGTCCAAGACGAAGGCTACATGGGTCCATTGACCTGGCGTGACCACGTTGCTTGTGGATCCGATGTTCGCGTTGATTCCTCCCGAGATGAAAGTGAGACCATTGCTCCCACTAACGGAAAACGAGTTTCTAGAACCGACAGAATTTGTTCCATAGTCTACAACGCAGACGTTTCCGCTTGCGTTTGCATCTACGTTCACCCAAGCCTCAAAGGTTCTGTTCGCTGTGCCTAGCACTCCAGAAAATGAAGTTTGGACATAGTCATTTGCCCCGTCAAAGTTGAGGGCGTTTTGTGCTTGTAGGTTTGCAGAGAAGAACACTGCAAGAAGTACAACAAGGCTAAGTGTAAGGTTAAAATTGCCGCTCATTTGCTGTCTATAAAGGATATGGAAATATCG
>ERZ1048686.3346-NODE-3346-length-10356-cov-3.887584_pt1 | contig 10356 bp, 13 predicted proteins | sample MGYA00383099_ERZ1048686 | MGnify/ENA primary metagenome ERZ1048686 (study PRJEB29581, sample SAMEA5548369) | metagenome | biome: marine; feature: coastal; material: water | depth 25 m | study: Short-term variability in the microbial, nano- and picoplankton...
ACTTTACATAAAGCAAAAATGCTATTTTTATGCGCTTTAATGGATTGAATATTTCTAATGGTATCATTTAGAAAAAACAAGGTCCCTTCAGAGCCAGCCACCGTTATTTTGTTTTCATCAATAAGGCAGATACGCAAACTTTGTGGAGATAATTGTAGGGTCTTCTGCCATTCCATGCTGCCATTCCAAACCATTAATTTGCCATCTCCACCGCCAGTAATAAACCCATTATTTAGGGCTTTTATAAAAAAGACGCCGCGAGTATGTGCTTCAATCTTTCGAACGTTGTTGCCTGAGGATAAGATAAATATATGCCCTTGGCTAGAGCCGGCATACAGGTTTTTTTTATGATGCAAAAGAGTGTAAAGGGGTTCGTCGCATTGGGCCACCAGTTCGCCATCTTCTGATTTGCTTGGGTTCCATTTCGCAATCCAACCATCGGCGCCCGCAGTATAAAAATGAGAATCATCGCCTTTAGCTAAAGAATATATGCCGCCATTGTGGCCTTTTAGATGTGCCTTTAATTTTATATTTATCTTTGTGCCAGTGCCCATTCTACCCTTACGCAAAATTACAACAAATACCACGGTGGGTTTTTGGAAAATCACTGAAACCGAAGAGGAGCTATTGCGCTTGTATACTCCGGAGGCGCATGAAGTGCATTTTTTTGAAAAGTTTAAGGCGGATAAACGCTTGCATTTCTTGGCAAGCAGGGTTTTGCTAAATACCATGAAGCCTGAAGTTAAGGTGGCTAAGGATAGTTTTGGAAAGCCATATTTTGTTCATTCAGATGCTTGCATGAGTTGGAGCCATAGCGGTGGGTATGCAGCAGTGATTATTTGTGAAAACGCAGAAACAGGCATTGATATTGAACACTACAGTGATCGAATTACACGTATAAAACACAAATTTATTAACCCTACCGATGCGAAATCTTTGACGGAATATGGAGGCAATTTGAAGGAGTTGCTTTTGATTTGGGGAGCCAAAGAGAGCATGTTTAAGTATTATGGTAAGAAAGAGGTCGATTTTAAACAACACCTCTCTGTTTTACCCTTTATGTTAAAAGACAATGATACCTTGCTTGCTAAGGTGCATCATCCCAAAAAAAATGCGATGCTTAAATTGGGTTATGACTTTTTTGATGACCATGTAGCTGTTTGGATTGAGGAGGAATTGAATTGATTGTAAAAAGTCAGGGACTGGTTTTACGCAAAATACCTCATAAGGAGAACTCTGTGGTGGTGCACATTCTCACTAGAGAATTTGGGAAGCTGGGCTTTTTAGTTCGTGGCATTAATTCCAAAAAAAGCACTGCCGCTTTGTATCAACCCGGCATGTTATTGGATGTGGTGTTCTATAAATCCAATACGCAGGGCCTTTGCACAATGAAGGAAGTTTCGCCCATCAATCGCAGTGCATTAAGTCCATTGGCTGGTATGCTGCAACAGATCATGTTGGAAATGGTCATAAAATCCTTATCCGAGGAGCAGGCAGATCCTGATGTTTTTGATTATATAAAGGAGTATCTATTGGCCTTACCTAAAGCCAAGTTGACCTATTTTTTAATTGAATTTTCGATTGGATTAGCCAATGAAATGGGCTGTGCCATTCCATTAGTGTCTCATCAAAGCAATGCAGTTACCGCCGTTTATGAGGGGATGATATTGCAAAATACTCAGGATAGGTTTACCAAAGAAGACATTGCAGCGCTGGAATGTATAGAAAATAAAATAGATCCAGAAATGAACCGCCAACAGCGAGGTTTTTTACTACATAAAATCATGAAATATTACAGCTTGCACATTACTCAGGGCAAAGAAATATTGGGCTTGAGGGTGATGGAGCAGTTGCTGTAAGTCTTTCTTTTAATTTGTATAAGGAGTGGTATAATGCAATTTCACAGAGCTATTGATCTTTTGTAATATTGAACAGTATATTCTTGATTTCGCTAATGTCATTTTGCATTTGATTAAATTGAGTTAGGAGTTTTTTAAAATCTGTATTGTTAATTAATTTTGAAGAATGTGGATTTAACAGAAGCATTTCTTTTTCTAAATCTAGAACCCACGCTATCCTGTCAATAATTTCTTCATTGACGCGTGTTTCGCCTTTTTCAAGTTTGGAAATCCAGTTTTGGGATTTCCCCAACTTTTTTGCCAAGAATTCTTGAGAAACCCCCTTTATTATTCTGTAATGCCTAATATTATCTTTTATTTTATTCACGATAAACGCTGATAAGTCGATAGATTATTGCTGTGATTTATGTTTTTTTAAGAAATGGTTAAAGGTTGGCTTTTATTTGGGTATTTGTGAATTTTTAAATGTGCCTTTGGGGACTTTTTATCATTTATGACTGCGGAGATAGTTTAAATTATATCGGTTAAGCACCCATCTTTTTTCCTGAGGAGAATTCATTTTTGTGATTATCAATTGCCCTAAATTATCCGCATCATTAAGACAGGTATTAAAGCTTTGGAAAATATAAAGCTGATTCTTGAAATATGAAAATGGCCAGGATACTATTTCATTTAAAGAAAAGTTATTTGGAGCCAGGGTCATATGGTACTTGCATGAATCCAGATTAAAAGATCCTTCTTTTATAATTGTGATATTACTTTTACTGATTGAGTATAGTTTAATCTGAAATGACTCAATATGCTCTACATTTTCATTACCCATAACTTCTAAAAGGGTGCCGTCATTATTCGCACAAAATTGATATATCATATTTGTGCAGCGTGCTTCTAAGGCTTCCAATTTTTCATAATTGGAAAATGTATTGTTGCGATGATAGGATTTTGATCTATTCTTAATATTGTCGAGTAGGTGAATATTCGAAACTGCGGGTCTTAGGATTTTCGAATTTTTGGTAGTGTAGTCAAAATACTCAATGCCTCCAGAGATCTTATCATAAAAGTAAAAGCCTTTATCAGTGTATTTTATTTGTCTATTTTGGTGAGGGGATATTGAAGAAAAAAATGCATGGTGATTTTTTAGTTTTAGTTTTTTTACAAATAATGATTTGTTTTCATCAAAGAGATTAATGTATTCAACTTTGGGATAATCAACCAATCCTTGGTTAATGTAGTTGTTGACAATCAAAAATGAGTCTCGATATAATCCAATACTACTGCATTTTCCAGTATTTACTTTAATAGGCTTGGGTTCTTTTTCTGGTGTGTTTTTTAACGAATATTGTACCACATAATCTCCATACAATCCATAAAAATAGGTCTCTTTTATAGTTACTTGAAAATCGAGGGGAAGCATATTGTCGTCGTATCTCAACAAGGTATCTATACCATTTGTTTCAAGTTTATAATGCAAAAGAAATACTTGGTTTTTTGATTTGTTTAACACTAATAGATATGGCCTGTTCTCACTTTTTCTTAAAGATACAGCTTCATTAGCTTTTGTATTTGAGGAACAGAGAAGCGTGGAGTCATATTCAATAGTTAACTGTGCACAGACATTGGTTTTGTATGCAAGAAGAAGGATAAACAAAACAGAAATGCCAAAGGCAGAAGGAACTCTTCTGCCTTTGTTCTGTTAAGAAAACATCCTTCTTATCTGTTTATCTGGTTAATATCAATATAAATGCTCTATTCACCTGCTTCATTAACAAAATTTTTCCAAGTCACACGAAAGACCCTATGGCTTTGGTCAGGAAGTATATAATGAAATAATTTGTCACCTGATTTAATGCCTATATCTGTTTGCTGTTGGGCATAGTGGCTTAGATAACGGAATGTATTTGCAGACCAAGTTTCAATATCATTGTTTTGCGATAGCTTGCGCGGACAATGGTTAATTCCAGCTCCAGAGCATTTTATATCTATGCTCCATGCTTTGAATTTTTTTCCATCGGGTCCGATGTAAGTGATTAAATCCTTATTTTTACTAATCTCTCCACATCCAAAGCCACATTTATCCTTCGTTCTAGAATAATGTGCGATGGGGTAAGATGAGGCTATACCTAAAATAAAACATGTAGCCAGAAGAGAAATAGATTTGCAATTAATAATAGTATTTTTCATATACTCGAAGCTATGAAATATTCTCATGATAATCAAGTTTAAAATACTCCTATTTGGAGTATTTTATCCCTAGCAAGCATACCGAAAGCCTTGTGTTCACTTCATTTTACGAGGCGCTATAATGATCTTAAACCAAGGTTTTAAGCAAACTACTCATGCTGGTTTCTGCCTCAATAATGGCTTTTACCTCCGAGAGTTTTACTCTTTTTTGCTCCATGCTATCTCTATAGCGAATGGTACAATCCTGATTTTCTAAACTATCGTGGTCAATGGTAATGCAAAAAGGCGTTCCCAAGGCATCCATTCTGCGATACCTGCGACCAATGCTGTCTTTGTCTTCGATATGTACCTTAAAGTCAAATTTGAGTTCCTTATAAAGAGTTTCAGCTATCTCTGGCAATCCATCCTTTTTAACCAAGGGAAGAATAGCGGCAGATATTGGCGCAATGGCTGGATGAAATTTTAAAACTATTCTAGATTCATTTTCAAGCTTCTCTTCGGTGTATGCCTGGCATAAGTTCAAGAGAAATAAGCGATCTAAACCAATACTGGTTTCTACTACATAAGGCACATAGCTTTCATTAATCTCTGGATCAAAATAACGCAACTTTTTACCGCTGTGCTCCTCATGCTGTTTGAGGTCAAAATCTGTTCGCGAGTGAATGCCTTCTACTTCCTTAAATCCAAAGGGAAATTCATATTCAATATCCACTGCTGCATTGGCATAATGGGCCATTTTTACATGGTCGTGAAAACGATACTTGGCTTCAGGGGTTCCCAAGGCCTTATGCCATTTTATTCTTGATTCTTTCCATTTCTCATACCACTCCATCTCCGTACCTGGGCGACAAAAGAATTGCATTTCGAGCTGCTCAAATTCCTTCATTCTCATGATGAATTGGCGGGCTACAATTTCATTTCTAAAGGCCTTTCCTGTTTGAGCAATTCCAAAGGGTAATTTTTGTCTAGACGTTTTTTGAACGTTTAAGAAATTCACGAAAATTCCCTGTGCTGTTTCTGGTCTGAGGTATAACACTTGTTCTCCGTCGGTAGCACTCATTTGTGTGCTGTACATGAGATTGAACTGCCGCACTTCCGTCCAATTCTTACTTCCACTTACGGGGCAGCCTATTCCCAAATCTTCGATGAGAGCTTTTACATCCGCCAAATCACCGTTTTCCAAACCGGCTTTAAGGCGTGTGTCAATCTCCTTAATTTGGTTATAATACCCCTGCACCCTTGGATTCGTTTCGGCATACATTTTAGGGTCAAAATCGTCTCCAAATCGTTTGGCTGCTTTTGTAATTTCTTTTTTGATTTTCCCTCTGATTTTTTCTTGATAATCTTCAACCAATACATCTGCACGATAGCGTTTTTTGCTATCTTTATTATCAATCATTGGATCGTTAAATCCGTCCACGTGGCCGCTGGCCTTCCAAGTGGTGGGATGCATAAAAATGGAGCTATCTAAACCAACTACGTTAGAGTGCAGTCGTGTCATGGATTGGTACCAATATTGGCGCAGTTTATTTTTTAATTCAACCCCATTTGGACCATAATCATAAACAGCCGCTTGGCCTCCATAAATTTCGCTGCTTGGAAATACAAATCCATATTCCTTGCAGTGGGCAATTATTTTTTCAAAAATATCAGCGTTCATTATACAGGGGCAAAGATAGATTGAATTGCGACTATTAATAATGCGTAAGAATACTTTTATTGCTTACCCTATGTAAAACTTCAAGACTAAGAGGTTTTAGCTTACATATTATTTGGACAAACTAAATTCTTTATAAACACCTGTTTTCTTTTTCGGAAGCCATTCGGCTTTAGAATTTTAAGAAGTGATAAATGAGTTTTCTATTACAATTCTAAGGCAATCAATAGTTAATTTTGAGCATATGAAATTAATACTTTCCAGCAGTCTTTTTTGCGCATTGCTATTTATCGCATGTAAAAAAGAAACTCCTACATTGGCCGAAAATAAAAGCTTGAACGAAACGGAAATTGAAATTAATTATGAGACCACAAATAAGGCCGTGTTATTTGAATTTACCAGCACTGGGTGCCCTGGGTGTGGATCTTGGGGGAAGCCAACTGTGGCCTCGGTAAGTGCAAGCCATGGGTCCAAAGTGGTTCCCATTGCGGTCCATATAAAATACAACGATCCTTTTCTTACAGATATCTCTCAAGCAATAGCGGATAATAGAACGGGTAGCCGCTGGACTCCTCAGTTGTGGGTAGATAATGAAAATGCGACCATTATAAATTCGTCTGGATATATTGATGGGGTGGCTTCCATTGCTAAGATGAATGAGGGTATCTCAGGAAAAGTTCAGGACTCCGACCTTTCCTTGGGGGCTGGATTTATTTTGGAAAACAAAAAAATCACGACGAAATATGGAATTAAGTTATCTAAAGCTGTAGGAGAGGAGTATTATCTAGCTGCTTACCTCATGGAAAGTGACTTGAGTAATGATCAGCAAGGATCTGTAAATAATCCCGTTAGGCACAACTCGGTAATCCAAGATGCCGCCTATGGCGCATGGGGTAAAAAGATTACTGGTACAGGAGAAGCCCAAACCCTTGAGTTTGAGCACACCTTTGCTCATGATGCAAGTGAAAACAGTTATGTGACGCTTGTCTTATGGAAGCGCATAGGAAATCGATATATCGTCGTAGACGCTTCGAACTTCAACTAACTTTTTTTCAATAATAATGCTTGGGTTCAAACAATGACCTCAGTACTTTTGTTGTTTAAACAATGAAAATTTATACACGGAAAGGCGATGATGGGAAAACAGCTCTCATTGGAGGAGATAGGGTAAGTAAGCATCATATTCGTGTGGAGAGTTACGGGACGGTGGATGAATTAAATTCAAATCTAGGTTTTCTCCGTCATGGCCTGTCTGGAAAAGACGAAGAAACGGTAGCCCATATTCAGAATAGGCTATTTATGCTTGGCAGTTATTTAGCCTCTTCGAGTGAAAGTAAGATGATTTTACCAGAGATTTTACCCGAAGATGTAAAATTGCTCGAGGATGAAATAGATAGGCATACACATACATTGCCTGAATTAAAAAACTTTATCTTGCCAGGAGGATCAAACCTAGGTTCTCATGCGCATGTAGCTCGCTGTGTATGCAGACGAGCAGAAAGGCTAGTCGTTCACTTGGCAGAACATGAAGAGATAGAAACACTTATTGTTCAATATCTTAACCGTTTAAGTGATTATTTATTCATTTTAGCTCGATTTATTGACCATGCCAGCGGAAACCCAGAGATCATTTGGGAACCTCGAAAGTAAAGTCTAAAACCCTCAATTTTGAAAAAATACGTGGCAAATTGGTTATCTATTGAGTTGATTGCGTTAATTTTGTATCCGTTTTGGATTATACATTTGAAATTTTACCAACCCAAATCCTTTCTGAATTTAAATCTTCAGAAATGATTAACCCCCTTTCATCCTTAGAGACTTTAAAAAGCAATGGACTTTCAGATTATGAATATGCAGCAGCCATTTCTGCAGCCTATTCGGCAAGTTGTGAAAGGGAGGAAATAGACCCGAAGAAATTTGCAGATTGGGTAAAAAAAGGAGAGGAAAAAGCTCCTGAAGAATACGTAGATGCGTTTTCAATATACAAAGCTTATTTGCATATTAAGGATAGAAAAATGGATCGTGAAGGGGCCAATGAGGTACATGCTATCTTAGCAGGACCGCACCTTCCAAAGGTGTATCACGGCGAAATTCGCACCAATCCATTATTTGTAGTCGATAGAAATGATAAAATTGAGTACACTGCCTGTGATGTTAAAAAATGCGAAGATGAATTAGGTAAGTTTTACAGAGATCTTGAAGCCTTGGAAAATGAGGATATGAATGCGACAGAGCAAGCTTACATGGCTGCATCAATGCATTTAGTTTTTCATAAAATTCAGCCATATCATAACTTAAATATGCCCATTGCTCGCTTAATTGAGAAATGGTATATGATGAGTATTTTTGGAGAAGAATTGATTGCACTCCCCTTAGAAAAGAACTACTACGACCAAGAGCATATCTACCAGAGAGCCCGCCGTAAAGTAGGAAAGGATTATTATAATTTGAACTATGCCCGAAGCAGTGCATTTTTTGCACTTGCTGCTGAGGCGTATTAATTTACACCAAAAGCACGGAGGAGATTCCTGCAAAAATACCTACTTTCAAGAGCAGGCTAACCTTTCCATATTCCGAAGATTTAGTAGCCAGCCACATTTGTTGTGCAGTAAATATAAACCAGCCCAAAAGTGCCCCAATGCTCAACCAATAGGGCATTTTATTTGTTTTAAAGGCGATAAAAAGGAGCACTATTACGAGTAAAGCGGTGCAAATACTCGCAGCCCATTTGCTTGCTCTTACTCCGTAAACAATAGGAAGGGTCTTGGCCCCATGAGCCTCATCGCCATCCATGTCTTGCACATCTTTTATAATTTCTCTAGACATGGTCATTAAAAATGCTAATAAACTGTATAGAGCATAAAAGGTATTGGCATTGTTAAAACAAGCATAGGTAGTTGTAAATACAACCATTCCAGACAAAAAGGATACCAAAAGGTTTCCAAAAAGAACTGATTTTTTGAGATCCTGTGAATAGAAATAGAGCAGAATATTCACGGCTATAACCATGGCTAAAAAGCTTCTTCCGAAAAGGAAAGCCAGAATTAGGCTGAGTGAAACCAAAACAAAGTAAAAAATTTTCGCTGCTTTAAAACTGATGGGCTTAGGTATAAATTGCTTTAAAGGTTTGTTAATTTTGTCGATTTCAATATCAAATAAGTCATTTACTACATAGCCTGCCGCCGTAGTAAAAATAATAGAACTTACAATGAGAAAAAAGTCCGGAAGAATAATTGAAGAAAGTTGAAAGTCTGTTGCTTTTAAAACGAAAATAAGCTGGGTAAAAAAGATGATGCATAAATTTACAGGCCGTATTAACCTAATATAATATGGCACATTTTTTATCATTTAGGGAATTTCATTCTATAATCGGTTCTAATATTACCGCTGGATATTTTTTGTAATTTTCCTTTTAGCATAGTTCTCTTTAGGGCATGCAAACGGTCAACAAAAAGTACTCCTTCAATATGGTCATACTCATGTTGAATTATACGGGCTGGCATTCCTGTAAAGGTTTCGGTATGCTCCACCCAGTTTTCATCTCTGTATTTTATGGTTACTTCTGGTTTTCGCATCACATCGCCACGCACATGTGGTATGCTCAGACAGCCTTCTTCAAAGCTCCATGGATTTCCAGACTCTTCTGTGATTTGAGCGTTAATAAATACTTTTCTAAACCCTTCACAACCCGGCTCTTCTATTCCATCGGCATCCACAATAAATAAACGGATGTCTTTGCCTATTTGTGGAGCAGCTAGACCAATGCCATTGGCCCCTTCCATGGTTTCAAACATATTTGCCAGGAGTTCCTGAAGTTCGTCTGAGTTTTCTTCGATCTCTTTTGTTTTCTTGCGCAAAATCGCGCTGCCGTATGCAACAATGGGGAATTTCATAAAAGCATGTTTAAATGTGTCTGCAAAATTATAGTAGCACTTACAGAATCCACTAATCCCTTCTCTTTTCTTTTACTTTTCTTTAAACCAGAATTTTGAATGTAATACTTCGCTTCTTTACTAGACAGTCGTTCATCTACCGTAAATACAGGTATCGTAAAATCGGTTTTTAGTTTTTCAATTAGGGCAATAATAGGCGTGGTGGAATGGGTATCCTCTCCATTTAACCGAAGGGCCATTCCTACCACAATTTCGTCAACTACCTCCATTTGGGTATACTTTTTTAACCAATCCTGCAAGGTATTTGTTGGAATAGTGGGCAAGGGGTTACAACTTATTCTTAATGGATCTGTAACTGCCAAACCTGTTCTTCTTCCGCCCCAATCTATCGCTAAAACTCTTCCCACCTTGCAATATTAGGTTAATTTCTTTGCATTTTTGATTTGATTCCGCCGTTCTAAAATGGTGAATTCTAAAAAGGAGAAATAAAAACGAGGCAAATGAGCTGTTCATAGAAAGAATCGGGGGCCTCATGAATAATGTGTTTATTTGCAATACACTCCATGACCTTTAAGGAACAAATTAGCGAAGGATTACAAGCAGTAAAAATGAATAAGACACGTACGGTTATTACCAGTACCATTATTTTACTTGGAATAACTGCATTGGTTGGAATTTTAACTTCGGTAGATGCTTTGGAAGGCGCTGTGAGTAAAACTTTTAATAAATTAGGCAAATCATGTGTCCCAAAATATTGATCTACATT
>ERZ1048686.3350-NODE-3350-length-10345-cov-8.731098_pt1 | contig 10345 bp, 6 predicted proteins | sample MGYA00383099_ERZ1048686 | MGnify/ENA primary metagenome ERZ1048686 (study PRJEB29581, sample SAMEA5548369) | metagenome | biome: marine; feature: coastal; material: water | depth 25 m | study: Short-term variability in the microbial, nano- and picoplankton...
AAGTATATATTCCAAAAAACCCACCTCGCAAGAAAACCTAGGCCACCCCAAGTAAAACCCTTGATAAACGACCAGTTCCCATCACGCCTTCACACTAATAAACTTTACGCATTCACCCTTGTACTTAAACTCAGTGGCTCACAAAGTGATCGAGCAATGCAAGGGGCAACATCCCACCGATGTATTTACTTATGAGGATGAACCCGTAAAGAAGATAAATCGATCTGCTTACAAGAGAGCGAGGAAGCGAGCCGCATTAAAATATCCGAGTATTGCCCAGTCTCATGTCCACTCTTGGCGACATACGTTTGGAACTAGATTGCGTAATCAGGCCTTATGCCCTGAAGAAGAAAGAAAAGATTTAATGGGGTATAAGTCAGGGCGATCAATGATAAAGGATTATTTAGTTCCAGAATTGAATAGAATGCTTGAATATTGTGAAAAAACATATCAACCGCCTGAAAGACAAATGGTGTTGGCTAAGAGAAACAAGCGTGCAGTTTGACGCAACTAAAAAGGGGATACAGCAAACGCCATAACCCCTTCTAAATAAGAGTGGAGCTGGCGGGGATCGAACCCGCGACCTCTTGAATGCCATTCAAGCACGCTCCCAGCTGCGCCACAGCCCCAATTTTGATATATTTTTAACTCATGTACTCGTAACGGATTGATATTAACGCTTATACCGCCTCTGTCAAGGACAAATCCTTATCTCATTTCCCTGCTATTGCCTTGCCGGGCATTCTCTATATAATATAATTAAGATTTTCAATATCTCTTATTCTTAAAATATCAGATAGAAATGCAAATCCCTTCCCGCTAACCGATCGGAAACCGTGTTTACAAAACTGAACCCCCGCATTCGCAATGTCTTCATCACCGGGCTGCTAATCACTCTGCCCATCGCTTTGACTTATTTTATCCTGCAGTTTCTTTTTAAGAATCTCGATGCACTGTCTCCGGTGTTCACTAAAGTTCTCATCGACTTGGGAGCACCCATTCCGGAAGGGTACCGTATTCCTGCTCTTGGGTTGGTCATAACACTGCTGATCGTTCTTGCAGTAGGATGGTTCACTACCAATTTTTTTGGCAAACGGCTGATCCTCCTGGGAGAAAATATTGTTGGGAAAATCCCTTTCGTTCGACGAATCTATAAAGGTTCGAAACAAGTGGTGCAATCGATCGCCCATGCCGATACCCGCGCGTTTCGCAAAGTGGTTCTGATTGAGTTTCCACGTCGTGGAATGCTGGCTATCGGATTCGTTACCGGTGAGGCGCGCGGTGAAGTACAGAAAAATACTTGTGATGATGTGCTCAATGTTTTTGTGCCTACCATGCCAAACCCCACTTCGGGGTTTTTGGTTTTTGCTCCCCCCGAAGAACTTACTGAAATTGACATGAGCATCGAAGATGGGGTTAAATATGTAGTCTCAGGTGGCATCGTCACTACAGAGAGACTGAAAATTACAGAAGCAAAGGATATTAAGATTGACCAGCCCACAGGATGAAGTTCCCAGCATCCTCTACCTTGACAGCCATTTGATCGCGGTTTGCAAACCCGCAGGCATGCTCACCCAGGCAGATGACTCAGGAGATGAGTCGTTGATGGATCAAGTGAAAGCTTGGATTAAAACCGAATTCAACAAACCCGGTAATGTGTTTCTTGGATTGATTCATCGACTCGACCGCAATGTCTCCGGCGTAGTTTTATTTGCACGCACTTCCAAAGGCGCATCGCGTTTGTCGAAACAGTTTCGCGACAAGACCACAGAAAAATTCTATCGCGCTATCGTGGAGGGACACCCCGAACAAGAGCAAGCGTCTCTTTACCACCATCTAAGAAAAGAAAAAACTCTCAAGTCCACCGTGTTTCCACGTCCGGGAAAAGATACGCAACACGCTGAACTGGAATATAAAACACTGAAAAATTATGCAAGCACCCGTCTTCTGGAAATTAAACTGCACACAGGAAGGTTTCATCAAATACGCGCACAACTGGCATTCATCGGCCACCCTATTTTAGGCGACAAAAAATATGGCGCTAAAACGCCCCTACCTGAAAGACAGATAGCACTTTATGCACATAGGCTGATTTTCAAACATCCCATCAGCAAAGAAAAGGTTTGTATTGAATCGCCTCCACCGCCGTTCTGGCCTGACGACTAGAAATCCGTTTCATTTCAGGAAGTCGTGGATTGCAGTGAGTCTTTTACCAGGTCGTCTTTCGTAGTATGGAATCCCATATCAATAGCTAAGGATATCAACACAGGCACTAGAAACAATGTGAAAAAAGTTGAGATGCTCAGTCCCCCGATCAACGCTGTTCCCATACCGCGATACAACTCTGTCCCCGCGCCTTCGCCAAACGCCAGCGGAATCATACCGAAGACACTGGAGATAACGGTCATCATAATAGGACGCAGCCGAGTCTCACAAGAAACCAACAACGCCTCGCGTTCATCCATACCCGCCTTAATATTATTGAGCATCTGATGAACAATGAGGATAGCGTTATTAACAACGATACCAGCAAGGATAACCACGCCCAACTGCGTCAGAATATCAAATGTAATCCAGTTCCAACCATCGGCCATGGCCTGCGCGTTAGGGACTTTCAATTCATCGAGAATGCTTTTTATATTTCCACGTTGGTACCAGTTGTTCCAAGTGATTCCCAAGAAAGAGCCGGAAACCGCCAGCACCACAGTGAGCATGACGATGAAGGGTCTGAGAAAAGATGAGAACAAAGCAACAAGAAGAAGATAAATAAAGCCTAGCGCATAAGCAAAACTGTTCCTCAACGATTTTTCTGTCGATGCCAATTCATCGGCAGAACCACCAATACGCAATCCAAATTCTTCATTTAGAGTTAGACGCGTGGGAACCAATACTTTTTCATCTACCCAATCAATTACCGTTTGCATAGGCATATCTTTTCGAACCTGCACACGGAGTTTGATCGCCCGTTCTGTACCGATATGGTCGATCCTCGCCGGCCCAGCATCAATTTTTATATTTGTCAGGTGACCGAGATGGGTCATCAGATTTTCATCCGTCCAGATCGGAAGTGAACGATAATCTTCTAATCCTAATTTTTGGTTGTCTTTTTTCTGCACCAGAACGAAATCGATCGGTTCACCAAGGTCATTGAACTCACCAAGATATTTCCCCGCATTGAGCGACTCAATAATATCGCCTATTTCCTGCATTCCCATATCCAGGCGGGCAGCATCTTCTCTTCTCGGCAAGAATCGTAGCTCAGGATTGCCAAATTTAAATTCGGGTCGTACCGAATGTACACCTTCTATTTCCGAAATTTTACCAATCAAGCCTAATGCAATATCCTTTAACTTGAGAATATCCGGTCCGGTTATTTCTACTTCAAATGTTTTGTCTGCCGAGCGAAAAATAGGGCGCTGAACCGCAAAGGCAAAACGATACCCAGGGATACCAAAAATTTCCTGTCCCATTTCATTCGCCTTCACAGCCATCTTGATCTCGCCACGTTGCCCTTGTGCCAATTCCTTTTCAATAATAGCCCCACCCCCATTGAAACGAGGCGAAAAAACAAGAAAGTTTCGATTCACATCTTCCATAGCCACGATTTTCTTTTCATACTCCGCCAGGTATTTCATATTCGTTTCCGCAGGCGAACCCGCCACCGGCTCGATGAGCATGAACACCATATTGGTATTTCCATAAGGGAGATAATCTTTTTTAGGTAAGGTCTGTCCGCTGTACCACAATACCCAACACACACCCGCTAGAACGCCAATCCGAAACAAGATGCTAAGCGGCGAATGCCGAAGAATTTTCTCCATAATCTTCGAATAGAGGTTACCAATTCCTGTTCCTACTATCACCACGGGGCGAAACAAGGTGCGATGAAAAATACCTGGCCGGTATTTCTCTCCCGGCTTGAGTCGAATCAACAATGTTGTCAAAGTGGGAATGACGGTAATAGATACCAATAAGGAAAGTGCGATACAGCCACTAATGGTGATCGCAATATCACGAAACATTTGCCCGGCTTCTTCTTCAATAAAAACGATGGGGATGAACACCGCCAATGTCGTCAAGGTAGAAGCCAGAACCGCTCCCCATACTTCCGATGTACCATCATAGGCAGCTTTAAATACACCTTTTCTCATTGTCAGATGACGGTAAATATTTTCCAGCACCACGATCGAGTTATCAACCACCATACCCACGGCAAAAGCCATGCCTGCCAGTGAAATAATATTGATACTGCGACCAAAAATTTTCAGCACGATAAAGACCGACACCAAACTAACAGGGATACTGATCGCCACGATCAACAGCGAACGCACCGAGCCCAGGAAAACCAGAAGCACTGCGACCGCGAGAATGGCACCCAAACCTAGATTGGATTTCACAAGGCGCATGGCTTCATCGATATAATCCACATCTTTGTACACAATTTTTAATTTAAGAGGAACACCACGATTCAAGAGCTCCTTGTTTAATCTGGCAACACGCTCAGCCGCAAGATTACAAGTCTCCACAACATTGGCCCCTGCTTTACGAATTACCCCAAACGCATTCGACAAGTTTCCGCTGATGCGAACCAACGACTCGGTGCGTTGATAGCCATCTACCACCGTTGCAAAATCGCGCACTCTTATTGTCTTATCACCATCGCGTTTCACCACTGTATCCAGAATATCATTGGGACTTAAAAATTCACCGAGTCCACGAACGGTATAAGCGCGGTTATCTTCATCGTGAAACCCAGCTCGCGTATTCTGGTTCTCCTCCCTAAGACGGTCAATGACTTCCTTGTAGGTCAAATGCAAACGCGACATGCTATAAGGATCGAACTCCACCCGCATTTCGCGATCTTCACCACCGAAATGCCAGACGTCGGCAATCCCCTTCACCCGTCTTAAAGAAGGAACAATGATGTCTTCACCGATTTTGTACATATAGTTCTGGTCGAGGTCGGGCATTTTCGGATCGGGTTTGTCAAAAACAATCCACATAATGGGGCTGGAATTATCACTCGAGATAGAACGCAAGGTAGGCTTGTCTGCATTGATCGGCAGGTCTTTGACTTGCTGTAATTTGTTATTCACATCCAAAACAGCAAGATCCTTATCAATACCCCAATCAAACTCAAGGTTGATGGTGCTCAATCCATGCTGGCTGGTAGAAGTCATCTTCTTCATCCCTTCGACGGATTCAAGCTGGTCTTCAAGACGACGAGTGATGTTGCGTTCCACTTCATTCGGGGACAAACCGAGGTATTCGGTTTTAACTTCGATTTGGGGTTTGTCTACCGTGGGGGTCAATTGTCGAGGCAGGCTTTGAAAGCATAAGACACCCACCACTACTGCCATAACAATGATTACCGTAACTGTGTGATAGTTACGGATAGACTGGTCTATAAGTTTCATCAGGTTTTTGGATTTTTTGCAGGAGTTTTTCCAGGGGCTTTTGAAGCAGAACTGAAAGGTGTTTCTGGTTCCGGATTGGTTAAAAAGACATTTGCCCCTGGAAACACAGCACCCGATCCTCTTAAGATCAAATCAGTATCAGCATTTAATTGATGGGTAAAATCCTTGATCTCGACAAAATCATCATGCTCTTTGAAAGCCTTCACAGGAACCAGATGCGCTTTTTTATCTTTAACGATATAAACAACTGTTCCCTTTTCAGAAATCACTAACGATACCGCTGGCACATGAAGAACTTTTTTTCTGACACCAAAATTTAATGTACTTTCAAGGGTCAGCCCTGGAAACATAGCAGGGTTTGGATCTGGCAAATCGATTTGCACTTTTATATTTCCCGAGAAAATATTTGCATCGGGGATCACCCGCACCAACCCAGCAAGATTAGAACGATATTCGAACTTTAACCCCAACTCCTTTGCAAAAAATCGGGCCGTCTTCATTTTCTTTAGTTTGTTGCGATAACTCTGCGGCATTTCCAAAACCGCTTTTAATCGCGATGAACCGATCATTCGGACAATTGCCATTCCCGAGTCGGCAATCGCTCCTTGCTCGATATCCTTCGCAATAATAACGCCTTCAAATGGTGCAACAATATTTACTTTAGAAAGATTTAATTCGGCGACCGCAACTTGCTTGCGAATTGCTTGCATCTCTGATTCCAGCTTTTCTATGTCTTCCGTGCGCGACTTCATACCTGCTGACTGTTCCGCTTGACTCGCTATCAAACCTTCCTGAGCCTGGCGTAGCTTGTCTTCTGCTGAATCCAAGGCAGACTTAGCCACAACTTTCTCTTCCACCAGCTTTTTTGTTCTCTTAAGTTCAATCTTTGCGAGGTCCAAAGAACTTTGTCCGGCCCGGGTTTGGGCATCTAACCGTTCTTTATCTTCGGGACGTAAACCACCTTGGGCTTTTTTATACTCATTTTGCGAAGCGGAAAAATCTGCACGCAATTTTTCCAAAGTCAGCTCATACTCCCTTGAGTCTATTTGCGCTATCAAATCACCGGCTTTCACCCTCATGCCTTCTTCAACCGCAATGCGGGCCACCTTTCCTCTAATTTCAGAGGTGATCGTCACCCTTCGTTCCGCTTGAATATTACCGACAGTCCGCACCTCATCGGATATATCTCGATAAACTACTTTTCCAACCTGCACCGGAAGCGCGAATTTTTTCTTCTCAGGTTTCGCAGTTTTTTCTTCTTTCGGCGTGCAGGAACAAAAAAGTAACGCTAGCAGAACCAAGGATGCGCCTAAAATGTATTTCGATTTTCTGATATAATTCTCCACCATCATTTTTTTAATGTAAAAATGTTTCTTTAAATATTATCACAATAACAAAAAAGGTTTTTTAAACACTTTATGAGTTCTTCCTATCCTTCCGACAATTTCGATTATCAATTACTAGATACCGGCGCATTCCAAAAACTCGAACAATTTGGTCCTCATCGATTTTGTCGTCCTGCCCCACAGGCTCTTTGGCCAAAATCTCTTCCTGCATCAGAATGGAAAAAAGTAGAAGGAGAATATAAATACTTCAAAGGCAAAGATACTGGCGGTGAATGGAAAACACCCTCCTCGTTACCCGAAGAAGGATGGCAAATAAATTTCCAAAATCTCGTTTTCAAAGTACAACCGACTGGATTCGGCCATATCGGACTTTTTCCCGAACAAGCTCCCAATTGGCTTTGGATCATAGATCAGCTTAAACAGCTTAACGGCAAGGAAATCAAAGTACTTAACGTTTTTGGTTATACTGGAGCCAGCACCCTTGCTGCGGCATCTGCGGGGGCTCATGTCACCCATTTAGACGCCTCTAAGGGCTCTGTCAACTGGGCGCGCGAAAATCTCGAGCTATCTGGGCTGGGTGATAGACCGGTTCGGTGGATTGTGGAAGATGCCATGAAATACATGCAAAGAGAGCATCGGCGTGGCAACAAATATGACGCGATCATCATGGACCCGCCCTCTTTCGGACGCGGACCCAAGGGGGAAGTTTGGCAGATCGAAGACAAACTTTCCGAATTTATGGAAGCTTGTCAGAATATCATCAGCGACTCACCTGCTTTCCTGCTTTTCACCACGCACTCGCCAGGCTTTTCATCCCTGACTCTTGAAAATATGCTACGCACTTATATCAAATCTCTCAATAAAGAAAATTTTGAAACAGGGGAAATGTTCATTCCCGACACTTCTACCGGACTCCATCTCCCTAACGGATTCTTCTGCCGATACTCCGCGAATCGCTGCTGACAATAGGTCAGCGATACAAACACCCTCAAGCTTCTGGATATAACAAGCGTTGCTAGCAATCTAAGGTATAATGCCCTAAATTTTTTAATTCTGACTTGGGAATTTTTAAAATGGCCTTTTATAAATATTTAAAATCTCACGCGGAAAGGCAACCCGATTCCGCTGCGATCATTGAAGGAGATTGCACCGTTTCTTACGGTGAACTTTGCGAACAGATCGAATCTTTTGCAGAGGCTCTTTCGGAATTACCTCTCAACACAAATAGTAAAGTAGGTCTACTGTGTTTGAATCAAAAAGAACACCTTATTGCAATGTTTGGCTGCTTGTTAAAAGGGGTGCCTTTTATCCCTTACAACTTTCTTTTAAAACCTGAAGACCTGGCTTTTATTACACAAGATGCGGGCATCGACACTCTGGTGGTTGATTCGGCTTTTGTTAAACCGGAAATCCGTCCGTTTTTTAAATTTTTTACAAACAAAATTCTAGTCGGCCCCGCAAATCTCGATCAGGTCGGCGAGGGAACCTTGCGATTCGAGGATTTTTTAAAATCCGGCCAAAAGGATAACGCATTCATAAAACACGAAAGGGAATCAGGAATACCAGATGTGATTCTTTATACCTCAGGCACCACTGCCAAACCCAAAGGGGTAATGCTGAATGAAGACCAGTTTGATGAGAACTGCACCGGGTTCCTGAAACATTTACATATCACTTCGGAAGATAGTGCCATCGTAGCGTTGCCCTTGTTCCATTCTTTCGGCAATATCATGGCTCTGGTGTTTTGTCGGGTCGGCGCAACGTTGATTCTTCTCAAACAGTTTCAACCTAAACTTATCTTATCTTCCATCTCGACGCATAAGGCTACCTTTTTACCGCTCGTACCCACTATTTATTCTTTTCTTGTGGACCTTTATTCACGCGGCGGTTATGACGTTTCTTCTTTGCACACCTGCATCTCTGGCGGTGCTGCTTTGCCCAAGGCACTCCTTAAAAAAGTAGAGGAAGTTTTAGGGATCACCGTCATTGAAGGGTATGGTCTCACTGAAACTTCTCCAGTAATTTCTGTTAATACAATGAAAGACGGAAGCGTTCCCGGTTCGGTCGGCCCCGTCTTGCCTAATGTCGAAGTAAAAATCATTGATGACATGGGAAACCCGGTTGCCCAGGGAGAAGTGGGAGAAATTCTTGTCCGCGGTAAAACGGTAATGAGCGGTTACTGGAAACGCATAGAAGAAACAAAGGAAACGATTCAGCCCGATGGCTGGCTTAAAACAGGAGATCTCGGACATCTTGATGAAAAAAAGCGGCTCTATATTTCAGCAGGCAGAAAAAAAGATATCATCATCCGCGCCGGTGAAAATGTGTCCCCTTTAGCTATTGAAAACGTATTGATGGGTCACCCTGCACCTGCAGAAGTCGCAGCCGTGGGAATTGCTGATGAACGTATAGGGGAAAAAGTAAAGGTCTGCGTGGTGTTGCGGGATGGTGCTAATGCAACGGAGCAGGAACTCAAAGATTTTTGCAGAAAAAACCTACCCGCGTTCATGACACCCGATTTGATCGAGTTCCAGGAGTCACTCCCAAAAACCGCTACCGGGAAAATTATAAAGTCTCAACTAAAATAAACAGGCGGCCTCACGCAATAAATTGCGATACAGCCGCCTTCATTGTTAAATTTTGCGTAGTCTTATGCTAGAAAACGCAACGGAACCCGATACTGTCAATACGGTAATCCACCACGAAACCTTTTCTGGCAGCCGACCGCTGGCTAGTTGCGTTAGTCTCCCAGGATCCTCCACGAATTCCTTTTCGAACCCCTCCTCCTTTTCGGTCTGAAGGATTTGTCCGCAAAGGCCCTTTTGGATTTTCTTTAGGGCTATTAGCATAATATTTATCATCCATCCAGTCTGTGACCCATTCATGCACATTACCCGCCATATCATGAAGCCCCCAAGGATTGGCTGGAAATGAACCTACAGGAGCTGTAAAGGGGTATTCATCAGAAATATTTTTATCACTGATATTCATATCACAGTCCCTATCGCAAAAATTGGATTTGCCGCCTTCGAAATCATCTCCCCAATAATATTCTGTGGTTGTCCCAGCGCGTGCTGCATACTCCCATTCCGCTTCAGTGGGCAACCGTTTATTGCTTTTCTTGCAGAATTCTGCGGCCTCGTGCCAAGTCACTCTATTAACAGGTAGTTTCGCACCTTTAAAGCGTCCTGGATTATGGCCCATGACAGATTGAAACAAGCCTTGGCTGACTTCGTATTTGTCCATTTGAAAAGAACTCAGGCAAACTTCATGGATAGGCCTCTCTGATTTCGCCCACTTAGTACTGCCCATTTGGAAACATCCACCATCCACTTGTACCATTTCTATAGGGCCCGTTATTCCACTTCTATGGATCAAAATATCTTCCACTTTGACATGCAGCTCATTTACATAGTCATATACACGGCGAGGAACTCCTTTATATTTTAACGAAGCGTCCCGATGTGGGATCAGTAGCATTTTCCCAGTTTTCATATTAAAGAGGCGATAATGAAGAATGGGCTTTGCTTCCTCACCATCGACATAATTCCTCATATTATTTCTGCCGTCATCAGGCGTATA